>ERZ1026846.973-NODE-973-length-19753-cov-5.480556_pt1 | contig 19753 bp, 9 predicted proteins | sample MGYA00380153_ERZ1026846 | MGnify/ENA primary metagenome ERZ1026846 (study PRJEB33269, sample SAMEA4719789) | human gut metagenome | biome: human-associated habitat; feature: organic feature; material: feces | place: Cameroon | collected 2013-10 ... | reverse complement strand
CTCGGGGACTACAGTCTGGGAGAGGAAAGCATTCTGACACTGCCGAATTTTGATGATTTAAGCGGTGTTATTTTTGCGTCTGAAACTTATCCAAACGAACAGTTAAAGGATCAGATCTATTCCCTGCTGAAAGAAAAATGCCACTGTCCGATCATACAGATTGCTGTTTATAAGCAGCAGTTTCCCTCTGTTTCCTTAGAAAATAACCATCCTTTTTTTGATATCACAGAACATCTCATCACAGAACATCATTACAAAAATATCTGTTATTTTGGATGTGCCGATGAGCGTTTCTTTTCGGATGCAAGAGAACATTTTTACCGGGACGCATTAAAAAAACATGGCATTGCACCACACGCACATTCCATCTATACCGGAACCTACACTGCGCAGTCCGCTGCTGAAGCACTCCGCTTCTTTGAAGAAAATGAAACAAAACCGGATGCGGTTGTCTGTTACAATGATAAACTGGCACTTTTACTGATGACTGCTGCCATCTCTGCCGGTTATCATATTCCAGAAGACCTTGCGATCACCGGCTGCGACCACAGTGAAGAAGGACAGAATCTCACACCTTCTCTCACAACTGTCTCTTTCCCTGTCTATGAACTTGGGGAAGCTTCCGTGGAAAAACTGATGAAATTAATACATGGGGAAAATGTTCCTGCCATCACAGAGGTGCATGCCGGGATGGTTCTGGGCAGTTCCTGCGGCTGTAACAATGCAAAAAAAACACCTGTCATTTACTATGAACAGAAACTGAATAACCAGATTGCTTCTCTGGAGTCCTCTATTTTAAGTTCCATGAAAATGTCTGCTGAATTCCAAAATATTGCCGACATAGATGAAGCGATGGATCTGTTGGAGAATTACGTTCATTCTATTCCAAACTGTTCAGAATTTTACCTGTGTCTGTACGCCAACTGGGACAGCGTTTCCCAGCATATTCTGGAATTAACGGAAAATGAAATGGATTTTGAACCAAGTCAGGATGAGATTATTTTAAAATTAAGTCTGCGTGATGGAAAAAGGCTGCCGGAATGCAGTTTTACCAAGCGTTCCCTCCTGCCAGAACACATCTGCAAGCAGTCAGATTCCGCCTACCTTTATTTTCCATTGTTCTTTAAAAGTAAGACTTTTGGCTATATCGCCTTAGCTTATGAGAACAACCGGATTGACTATCACTTCCAGCTTGTGCACTGGTTTATGAATATCAACCAGTTGTTAAAACGCTTAAGCGACGCAAAACGTACTTCGCTCCTTGTCTCCCATTTAGAGGACATTTACACCAAGGATGCGCTGACCGGGCTTTATAACAAACATGGCTATCTGCACCATGAAGCACTGCTGCTTCAGGAAGCTGCTGAAAACAAAAGTATTGTGACCTGTTTTCTGTTTGATTTGAACCGCCTGAAATATATCAATGATCACTATGGTTATAATGAAGGTGATTTTGCAATTCAGGTGATCGGACATGCCTTATCGAGCGTCTCCCGCTCCACCGATATCTGTGCAAGATTCAGCGGTGATGAATTCTATCTGCTCGCCATGGATTACACAAAAAAAGACGCCGATGAACTTCTCACCCGCGTCTATAAGTATCTGGATAATTATAATAAATTAAGCCACAAGCAATATACGATTTCTGCCAGCGGCGGCTATGCCCAGTCCGCACCGGGTGCATCCCTTTCCAAAGAGGATGTCAAAGCTTTATTTTCCATGGCAGATGAACATATGTACCAGCAAAAACAGATTTTTCATCAGGATTTGGACAGATAAGCATTGTGGCGGTATTCTGTCGGAGATACGCCACAGGTTGCCTTAAAAATCTTCATAAAATGCTTTTCATTGTCATACCCGACTGCCTGACTGATCTCGATAATCTTCATATCGGTTTCGGTCAGGAGTTTTTTTGCCTCTCTCATGCGGATTTCCTTGAGATAATTCACAAAATTGCTTCCTGTATACTGCTTGAATGAGTAGGAAAACAGGGAGTAATTCATGGAAATATAATTGGAGACGACCGCCATGTTCAGATCCTTTGCATAATTTTCTTCTATATAATCCACAGCCATTTTGATTTTCTGTACATTCTTATTCTGGTCATAGCTACTATTGATCTTCTCATGAAGCTGCATCACAAATTCCATGACCTTATCCTCGTAGGAATCGATACAGTTTTCACTCCAGATTTCTTTGCACTCCGATAAAAGTTCTCCCTCTGTCTCTAAAGCATTCTGATAGGTTTTCTCTACCTCCGTAAAGAAATCTTTCATACAGCTCTCAAAAACAGCCTCATCAATTCTTCCATTTTTCACTTCGTAAAAAAACTGATGAAAACTCTTTTCCAGATCGTCTGTATGATCTGTTCCGATCAACTGAACGCGCTGGATTCTGGCTGCCTCCTCTGTCAACTTAGCTGCCTCCGTGATAAGACCTTCCGGTATCTTTTCCTGAAATACACCGTACTGCGCTTCCACTTTATTGCGGACAAATGCTTTCTTTCGCATCATGACAGACTCCGCATATGCCTGACGGATGCTCTCTAAGCCACAATGCGCCGCACTGATTCCAATGTAACCATCCTGCAATTCGTTTTTCAATAAAAGGGAAATGTTCTCTGCCGGAACAATAAAAATATCATTGCCATTCATATTTTTCATGAAAATATAATTATCGTCGGACAGTTCGCCCCGCTTGACCTGATTCTGGCAGCACACATAATAATTTCCGGTATAAAAACGATCCGCATGCTGGGTTTCAATCGCACGCTGTTCCTCCCCGGAAATCTCATCGGAAAGCATCAGGTGCCGCATCTGCTGATAACCAATTTTCTGATTGTTCTCCTCTTTTTCTTTCCGGCTCTCAATTTCTGCATTAAGTTTTTTTAAGATCTCCGTGATTTTTTCACGCTCGATTGGTTTTAAAATATACTCCCGTACCCCGTTTCTCAACATTTCCACCGCATAGGAGAAATCATCATAACCGCTGATTGCCACGGTAAGCGGAATATGTTCACATTCCTGCATTTTCTGCACCAGTTCAATGCCATCCATCTTCGGCATACGGATGTCCGTAAACATCACGTCAATCTCCTGTTCTTTCAGGATCTCAAACGCAGTCTCTCCATTGTTGCACTCCATGATGACCTCGATTGGCACACCACTCCGCATAATCATTGTTTTGATTCCCTGACGAATCATTTTCTCATCTTCAACGATCAAAACTGTTTTCATTGTCTTCCCTACCCTCCTCTAATCCTGTATTTTTCTTCTGGCACAGTCTTCTGCGTCTTTCTTTTCTACCTGCACTTCGAGTTCATTTTCCGCTGACGTTCTGTGCATGATTGGAATCCTGACCATAATTTTTGTATAACAGCCTAATTTGGAAGCGATCTCGATTCCATACTGCTCTCCAAATGCAATATGGATACGGTCTTGTACATTTTTCAGACCGATTCCATTACCTGAACCTCCGTTGGAATCTATTTTTCCTGCAATCTTTAAACGAAGCCTTTCCACTTCTTCCTCTGACATTCCTTTTCCGGCATCTGTGATCTCGATCACACAGTCATCTCCGTCTAAAATACCTTTGATATAGATATTTGTGTCCTCCGCCATCTGTTCGATTCCATGATAAATGGCATTCTCGACGATCGGCTGCAGGGACATCTTCGGAATCTCCTGCTTTAATACCTGTTCCGGCAGGTTTAAGGACAAATAGATTTCATAGTCAAACCGCAGGTTGATCAACGCCATGTAGTTTTTAATGTACTCTAACTCCTGCTCCACAAGCACATTGCCCGATACCCACTTCATGCTGTAACGAAGCAGTTTTCCCAATGCAGTCACCGCATCAGAAATGGCGTACTCTTCATCCATCTCTGCCATCATCTTGATCGATTCTAACACATTATAAATAAAATGCGCATTAATCTGGTTCTGCAAAGCCCGGATCTCAGAATTTTTTGCCAGCATCTCACGGTTTACGTTGTCTTCCATCAGCTCTTTGATACGCTCTAACATTTTATTGATCTGCGTTCCGAGTTCACCCATCTCATCCTTGCCACAGTTTTCGATCACGACATCAAGATCCCCCTTCTGTACCTTTCGAATGGACTTTAAGATCTCATAAAACTGCTTTAACATATGCTGCACGATACGGTTGATAAAAAATGCAAGCAGTATGATAAATGCGAACATGACAGCTACAAACACATCACGCATAAAATATACATTGTGGACATTTTTTGTGATATCCTTCACGCAAATGAGCGTGCCGGAAAGTTCCCGCACCGGCATATAGGAAATGACCAGATTCTTTCTGTCCATCTTCCTATAAATAATCTGGATTTCATCCTCTTCCTGATATTCCTTTAAAATATCATCGAGCAGTGCAGACGATTCCATCTGCCCCTCCTCGCCAAAATAGCTCACCCCTGCATCGGAATAAAAAAAGTTCCACTCGCCCTCAATCCCTTCATACAGACTTGGAAACATATTCTCCATCGTCATGGCAGACTCGATCACTCCGATTTTTCCATTGTCACTGTCAATGATCGGTGTGACAAGTGAAATGATCTTCCGGTTCTGATTCATCGTATAGGAATTGAAAATGTTATCTGTGTAATCAAAATTCCATCCGACATACTTCTCTTTTCCTGCCCACTCCTGTTTTTTCATGCGTGAAGCATTGTAAAGGATCGGCATCATCTCCTGCACACTGTCATTCACCGCATAGACACGGACGCCGTACAACAGTGGGTTATTGTTAACTAACCGTTCCAACGCCAACACTTCGTTATTTTTGAAATCCAGCCATTCCGCTGTAGAGATTTCTTCTCCGACCGCAGATGCATTCAGCATTCGAAGCAGGGAATCATCTCTCAGGAAAAACCGTGTGGACATATTGATAGAATCAATCTTTGTCTGGATTCCATCCTCGTTTCTCTGTATCGTATATTCCATGTAATCCATGTTTTCCTGCACTGCATTCTGCTTCATGACATAGAACAAAACCCCTGCAAAGATTCCGATGGGAATCACCATAAAAAGAATGATCATGCTGGTAAATTTAATATTTAATTTTGTATTTTGAAACAGTTCTCTTATTTTTTTCATCCGCCAATTCCCATTTTTTTCTTTGCTGCATTCATTAATATGGTTTTCTGTTTCAAAACTTCCTGATAGCCCATGGAATTCCTTTTTTCCACATATTCCTCAAATATCTCATCAAACTGTGCTTCATCTGGTGCGAGAAGAAGTTTCGGCAATGTCTCACTCCAGAGTTTTGTACATTTGTCATCCATAGTTGCAATTTCAGGATCTGCCGACAGGCTTACATCATACTGTCCATTGTAGACTGTATATTTGCATGCCCACTCTAGCAGCTGTCCGGTAGCAGGGTCAGCCTTCTGCTTCCACTGAAGCTGCATGACATTATTCTGCAGCATCCAGTAGGCATCATCTGCACCATATAACCTGTCGTAAGTTTCCCGGTCAGAATATAAGATTTTGCTGACTTCCTCTTTCAACACAGGCCTGCCATCGACCATATCGTAGGTGACACCTTCCACACCGAGATAAATCAGCATCTGTCCGTGCTCGCTGAGCAAATAGTCCATAAACGCTATCGCACGTTCCGGGTATCTGCAGTTTTTTGAGATCAGCGTCAGTGTCCATCCGTTCATATTATTCGTCGGCAGTGTCGGATCCTCCCCATTGGAATTTCCTGGTCCCTCCACCGCCAGATAAATACTGTCCGGATCTTTCTCATACAGTGCTTTCTGCTGGGACAGCATATCACTGTACTGATACAGCATACAGAAATATCTCCCCTGTGCAAGCTTTTCTTCCATCTGTGTTCTCGTATCCACAAAAATGTCATTGGCGAGAAGTCCTTCCTCCCCCAGTTCACGGAACATTTTTAACCACGTAAGATACTCTGTGTCTGTATATCTGTCATAATATTTTCCATCCTTCTCCCACGGAACCGCAAGAAAATTCATCAGATATTTGTCGAAGGAAACATTTCCCTGATTGTCAAAGACATGAGAACCCACCGGGATCATTCTCTCGCCATCCACCTCTGGAAACATCTCTGCCGCTTTCTCCACTGCTGCTTTAAATCCTTCCGGCGTTGTCATATCCGGGCTTCCAATTGCCTCATAAATATCTTTTCGTACCAGAAACGTCTGATTGGACGTGATGTCATCATGCTCTTTCACCTGTTTTGGTGTGACCGTCGAACATGGATACCCATAAATATTGCCATCGTCTAAGGTATACCAGTTCACCACATCTGCATCTGTGACCTGCCAGAAATAGGCATCATAATCATCTGCAAGTTCATTTAATGCGTAGACCATGTTCTCTTCAATCATCTGGTTCACCTGTGGCTCCCAATACCCTAATGTGATCAGATCAGGCAGTGAATCCGATGCGATCAGTGCATTTAATTTCTCTGTCTCATTTCCGATCGGCGTGATAAAATTAATATTTACCCCGGTCTCCTCTGTGATTTTTTTTGACACAGCATTCTCGCCCCACGGAGTTGCATACCACGAATAATTGACATACCAGTCCAGCGTGACCTGTTCCCCCGCATATTTTTCCCATGCAGGTGTATCCTCCCCACTCTGTGAAGTGTCATCCACCTGCCGTGAGGTCTCCACATCCTGTCCATCATTTTCCGCTCCGCAGCCTTCCAGAACATTTGTCATCCCTGCTGTCATGGTCACTGCCATGCCCCATGCGATCATTTTTCTGATCCTGTGTGTATCCATAAAAACTTCCCCTTTATTTCTGTTCCAAGTACTTTCATCATATCATTTTCTTTTGTTTCCTGCAAATCCGGACGGATCAAATTTCCTTCTTCCATGACATTTTCTATTTCTTTTTAAACGCACAAAAGCGCTACCCAATTTTTTGAGTAGCGTTTCTGCCTTTATCTATTTAGAGAAGAATATGGTAAGGAAACCATTTTATGTACTGTCATTATTCTTTTACTGCACCTGCTGAAATACTGCTGATGATGTATTTGGAGAAGAATGCAAATACGAGTAAAATCGGAATAACAGAAATTGCAACGGCGAGATAAATTGCGCCCTGGTTTGCAGTAATATCTGTGGAAGATTTTAAAGTTGCCATCATAACCGGCAATGTAAACTTCTCATTTTTATTTAAAATGATCATAGGCAGTAAGTAAGCATTCCATCCACCGATAAATCCCATGATACTCATTGTTGCAATACCAGGTGACATGATCGGGATTGCAATTCTGTGGAAAGAATATAATTCGCTTGCTCCATCAATTCTGGCGGCCTCGATCAGTGACGGCGGCATAACAGAAAGTACATACTGTCTTAAGAAAAATACGGTTCCCGGTGAAGCAATTGCCGGAATAATCAATGGGATATAAGAGTTTACCAGATGAAGTTTGGTACATAAGTTATAAAAACCGATCAGACCAAGCTGTCCAGGTATCATCATGAAAATCAAAATCGTCATGAATAATACTTTATTTCCCTTGAATTTGTACATTGCAAGTGCATACGCTGTCATTGCGGAAAAGTATGCACAGAGCAGAGTAGATGGAATTGCAACTTTCAAGCTGTTCCACATACCTTTGAACAGGTTGAAATATTTAAATACGGTGTCCCAATTATCTTTTAAGTGTGTACTTGGGATCAGGGTAAATGATTTCATAATCTCAGATCCGCTTCGTGTTGCGTTGACAATCATTAATAAAAATGGAAACATACACACTACACTAAGCAGGATTAGTAAGATATATAAAATTGTCTTTTTGATTTTATATCCATTGCCGTTCATAGTAATCCTCCTTATTTTGTCTTAGATGAAGACCGTTTTTTTGCACGGCGTGCTGCTGCTTTATCTTCATCCTTGTTAAATACTTTTAACTGTATAATGGAAACAGCTAAAATGATAAGGAATAATACATAGGCAATTGCGGATGCATAACCGGTCTGTGTTGTTCCTGTTGTAAATCCAAATTTATAAAGATACATTACCACTGTGTATACAGAGTTATAAGATGCTCCTGCCGGATTTGACATCAGATATGGCAGATCGAACATCTGTAATCCACCGATCAATGATGTGATCGCTACATAAAGTAACATCGGTCTTAATAATGGTAATGTGATTTTTCCAAATACGGTCCATCTTCCGGCTCCGTCAATTGCTGCTGCCTCGAAATAATCTTTTGAGATTCCCTGCACACCAGCCATTAACATAATAAAGGAATTACCAAACCACATCCAGGAACTGATCACTGCGATAGTCACACCTGCTGTTGCAGATGATCCAAGCCAGTCGACCGGAGTGTAATTTGCACCGAATAACCGATAGATGCTTGCAATAATCTGGTTGAACGTTCCATAACGCCAATCCAATAATGTCTGAAATAAGAATGCAACAGATGTTGCTGCAATTAAGTTCGGTAAGTAATAAATAATACGGAAAATTCCAAGTCCTTTGATTTTGTATTTGATATCACTAAATACAATGGTAAGTAAAAATGCAAGTCCGAGCTGTAATACGATATTCACACCCCAGATCCTTACCGTGTTCCAAAGCGCTCTCCAGAAAAATTTATCTGTAAATACACGTTTGTAATTGTCGAACCATACCCAGGATGTCACGCCAACTCCTGCAATCTTGGCATTTGTAAAACTGAAATATAAGGTTCTTAATACCGGATAAACACTAAAAATACAAAATACAATAACAAATGGTAAAACGAAGAAGTATCCCACGTTATCATATTTTTTCAAACCATTTTTATTCTTTCCCATATTCTGCCATTCTCCTTCTTCATAACTATCTCAGAGGATAGCCATTTTTCCTGTACTCTTTTATCTTTCCTTACAGTCTGCACATTTGCTGTGCAGACCGTAAGAAAATGATTTTGGAGATATTTTTATCTGTTTACTGTGATTTCAGGATAGGTTGCTTCAATTGTATCGTAGAAGTCAGAGATTGCTTCATCCTTTGTTTTCTCACCAGTTTTAATAGAAGAGATTGCATTGCCCCATGCATCGCCGATACCTTTGTCGTATCTTGTTACTTTGGAAGTATCGATATACTGTGTCTGATCTAACCAGAACTGGTATAATTTTTCACCACCATAAATCTGGTTCTCATCATCTTTGTGTTTCTCAAGAGCTGATTTTAAGGAAACAGTATCACCCTGTGAGTATTCGATCCACCAGTCAGCTGTATCTTCATTTAAGGTACAGAATTTTACAAATTCCCAGGCTGTGTCTTTTCTTTCAGACTGTGAAGAGATACCGATATATGTACCACCATCAAATCCTGCTGCTGGTCCAGAGCAAACGCCCCATAATCCAGATGTCTCACCTACGTTATCTCTCATAGTAAGTACACCCCAGGAAGGAAGGCCAAATGCGAATACAGTTGTTGTGTCAAGTCCTTCTGTTGCCTCTGCAAACTGATCCGCATCCCAGACGTTAACGGAATCATCTGCATTAGACTGGATATCTGCTGTTAAGATTGGTACTTCGCCAGCCATAGCCTGATACCAAGGTGTTGACCACTGGTTTGCATATGCTGTCAGGTCATTCTGGTATAAGTCAACACAGAGATCCATGTAATCGATTCTGGACTGGTCAACGTTCAATGTTCCATCTACTACCCATGCGCTGTCGCCTGAGAATACGTTCATTTCTGCGTCAGAAGAGAAGATTCTGTATCCAGCGTTTTTTAATGTCTTGGCTGTCTCTAAGATGGTTGGGTAATCTTTGAATAATTTTCCAACTTCGTCCGGATCATCCGTTCCGAATACTTCTTTTGCGATATCTCTTCTATAATAGATACCTGCCGGTGTGATCTGGTAAGAGATTGCTCTCTGGATTCCATCAGCGTCCTGTCCAACCTGCCATACATAATCAACGATCTGATCTGCATAGTCCTGTGCGTTGTATGGTGCCTGATTCAGATCTTCGAAGAAACCTGCATCATAGAAATCATCTAACATCTTTGGCTCACCAACGATGATATCCGGTTCTTTTTCTCCTGCAAGCAATGCTGTCTGAACTTTTGTAGGGTAATCACCCGGCTCGATAACAACCGTATCAACCTCTACACCTGTCTGTTCCTGAAATCTCTTGCCAAAATCGATCAAGTCGTTTGATAATGTCCATACAACTAACTTCTCATCGCTGGATGCATCTGCTGTGTTTGTGCTCCCCTTTGCCTCTGTTCCTGCTGCATTATCACTTGTGCCTGCTGTGTCGCCACATGCTGCCATGGATAATGTCATTGCACTTACGAGCAATACTGATACTACTTTTTTCCAATTCATAAATACTTCCTCCTTGTTTTACAACATTTGTTGTTTGTTGATAATTGAATTATAAGTTCAATCCCCTCTTGTAAAAATGCTTTAAATTTTAAAATGGTGTCTTTTTTTTAGGTGTCCTTTTTTTAATAAACAATTGTCTGGATACTGTGCGGTGCGATCACACCTTCCACTCCCTGATAACCTGCATCTTTCATCATTTCACGCAGTGTATAAGGAACTTCTTTTTCGGATTTATTCAAAATGACTGCGACACGCTCTCCATCCGGATTTAAAAACGCAGTCACTTCTATACCGTCGGTGTAGCGGGAAGTACCGATCTTCACTGCTCCCTCTTTGATATAACGGCTGAAATGTCCAATATAGTAATAAGTCAGTCTCTTTTCATAGCTGTCTTCCCCAGGCGCACACATGATTGGTGCCGCACAGAAATTTCCAACATGGTTTGGTCCGCCTTTTTCATCTAAGAGCAGGTTCCAGTCAAGAGATGCATTAATTCCGGCATTTAAGTTTCCCAAGATATCATGTGCATACATTTCTGCCTTATAGATTTCTCCGGAATCTGCAAAACGGGAGTATTCCACACATCCCTCTGTAAAAAAGATTTCTTTTTCCGGATACTGCTTACGCACCATCCCGATCGTCTCAAAATGATCTCCGGTATACCAGTGGATGGCTTCTCCTTTTATATATTTTCCTGTCTTTTCATCCGAGATTACTTCTTTAAAACGCTGATAAGCTTCTTCTTTGTTATGATCCCAGACAAAAATACCGATATCAGAAAGACCTGCCTCCTCTAACTTCGGTCCTAGATAATCCCTTACAAAACGGCTCTCATCATCGGAAGTATAGATACAGGAATCCCACGTCTGCACTGCCATAGGCTCATTCTGTACGGTAAGCCATTCGATATCTGCTCCCTCTTCCTGATATGCCCGGATAAACTTTACAAAATATTCTGCCCATGCCGCATAATATTCATCCTTTAATTTGCCGCCATGGTTCATCTCACCGTTTGTTTTCATAAAAGCAGGCGGCGACCACGGTGACATTAATAACTTCAGTCCCTTTGTGTTTGTTCCTTCGGCTGTTTTTGCATTGGCTGCTGCAAGGAATGGAAGGATCTCTTTTCTGTCATGGGAAATGTCAAATGTCTCTAACCTATCGTCTCCCTCTTCCACATAAGTGTAATTGCCAAGTGCAAAGTCACAGCTGTTCATATGGATACGTCCAAGGTTATAGCGAAGTCCTGTTTTTCCAAAATACGCTTCGATGATCTCATCCTGTTTTTCTTTGCTCATTCCTGCATAGACATGTGCGGCAGCCTCTGTGAGTGCCCCTCCGAAACCGTGGAATGTCTGATACGTTACATCCGGGCATATGTTGACCACATGCATGCAGTCTGTCATCAGTGCGGATTCTTTTTCTATTTCTTCCCAAAACTTTTTGTTTTCGTAGTCCGTTGTGATAATTTTCATCCAGTACCCCCTTTTTCTTATCGAACATCAATCTCAATGGATGTTACAAGCCCCTCACGGACATCCACTGCTATTTTTTCTCCTGCAACGCCGCTGCCCACATTTGCAACGCTTCCATTCTGATAGATAAATTTCATGGAAGCAATCTCATAATGTCCCGGAATATAGTCGGTTACATCTGCAAACTGATACGTTACCTTTGTCTTTCCAAACAGCATGGCAGATACTTTTCCATTTTCAGGGATCAGATATGCCGGTATCGCCGGCTGTGGTGTGAAATGCAGTTCTCCGTTTTTCATGGATAAAATATGGCTGCCAAACATCATCTGTTTCCACATACTGATAAACTCGATGGTCGATCCACTTAAACGTGCCACAAAACCTTTGCCATGATATGCTTTGTTTGGATTTTTACTGCTTGCGATAAAGGATGAGTTCTCATAAATACTTCTTCCGTATACTTCCTTATCCAAAAACGGGATCGCAGCTTTATGGAAATCCTCAAAAAAAGCTTCATACATGCCATTTCTGATCAATTCCAACAGATACTTATATTCCATATGAAGCCAGATAGACTCATTCTCCAGCCAGCCCGGTGTGAAGGCTCTCGCCCTGCCAAGTTCAAAGGATGCATCCTGCAAAGAAGCGTTGACCTTATACATGGAAAGCTTCTCATCATAGAGATCACTGTGTCTTACCTGCTCATATAAGTTTTCCTTTTTCTCTTTTCCGGTCTTTAATTTCAGATAGCGAACCGGTCCCTCCAGAAAATATGGAACTTCACGAACCATAAATTTTAATGGCTTGCAGCCGTCTTTTACTTTCTCATACTCTAAAACTTCATAAGTAAAATAGGTCGGGCAGATGCCATTTCCCAAAATGCATGCTTTTTCAATTCCGAATGTTACTGTTTCCAGAAAATCATTTAAAATTTTTACCACTTTCTCTGTGGAAACAAGATACTTCCCCCCGGATATTCCGGAGAATACTTTCTCACGGTAAGCCTCTTTTGCATCGTTGATCTGATTCCAGAAGGAGAGGACTTCGCCCTCTTTTTTCACCTCTTCGGCAGTCGTACAGCCCTGTTTTTTACAGTAGCCAACCGCTTCTTTTTCGCTTGCATTGATCAGGTCAAGCTGCTGTAAGAAATCCGAAAATTCTTCGATCAGTTCCAGTTCTCCCGGATATCGTTTTAATGCTCCGATCGTGTATTCCAACATTCTGGCAAGCTCATAGGTCTCTACCATCGAAGAACCAAACATTCCCGGCATACCGTTTAACGCATCATACCAGCCAGGTTTTCCGCCTTCCATCTCCACACCCATACCGTAAGCATCCAGTGCTGCAAATTTTGTGGCGCACAGTAACACTAATTTTTCCAGCAGCGTCATCTTTAAAACTTCTCCAGACTGACCTGCTTCATGCACCAGTTTTTCTTCCGTATTTCTGCGGCTCTTCTCATTCAATGCATGGTACTGTCTCAAACCATTTTTCGTCTCCTCATAACGTTTGTATCTCGGATTGATATTCACCTGTGAGAGGAAGGTCGTGTAATCTCTCTCGTACAGTAACTCTTTCTCTTTTTCCGGGAATACTTCCAGATAATCTTCCACAAGATCGAGATTGTAAGTCCAGTGGTCACTCCAGTAGCCCTCTAAGAAATTGCCGTTCACAAGTCCGTCCGCCTGATCGATGATCTGGGAAAATAACAATTCTGTGTCCTGTTCTCCACACAGTTCCTCTAACTTCCTGTACAAAGCCCCCGGTGTGAATGGTTTTTTGATATATTCACAAAACTCCTGTTTTTCCTGCTCGGTTGTAAGTAAATTTTCGTGAAGAGCCAGCAGACTTTCCGCTTTTTCTTCTGCTACCTGATAAGTCAGTTTTTCCACGCCCAGTGGGTTGTAACCATCTAACTGGATCAGGCTGTAAAATGTTTTGATATTCTCTCTTCCCACAAAAGGTGCAAAGAAAGTGTCACATCTACGGTTCTGGTTGACATCCCTGAAATTTCCATTGCCCTGTGAATAAAACTCCGGCAGCATGGAAAAATAGTTGTAATCTCTTTCCAGATCGCCATGTTTTCTGGAGTACACGTAAAAAATCTTATGGTTGCCAAGTTTGATCGGATAACCACCTCTTAAGACATTATCCATATAAGTATACTGGCAATAAGCATCAAAATCTTTCGACGCTGTCTCCGTTGCGATTCCGCTGCAAAGATGTTCTACCAGTTCTTCTGCCTCTTTTGCTTTTGCGTTAAAATAAACTGCGTCCAGTTTTTTGGCTGCATATGCCTTCAACAGTTCTTTGTTCTCCACCTGTCCGATGATCTCATAGAAACAAATGCTCTCATTCGCTGCAAGATCTGCCTCTGTTCCATAAAAACTACATGGCAACTGGTTCATGGTGATCTGCTCTTTTGCGAGCAGTTCTTTTAATGCCGTCTCTTCAAATCCAATCGGTTTCTGTAAGGAAGTATCATAGGAGAATACAACCGTCGGATCAACGACCGGCTGTATTCTCGTACGATCTGCAAGACATCCAATGGAAAAATTACCCCCCTCCACCTTTGTGACTGCGGCGGTATCTGCCATGCTGGCACGCACGCGGAAATACGGGCGTCCCTCTTTCACATCCTCGACCTGCATCCACGCTTTGGATGTCTGGCACATGTTTTTCATACTGTCAATTCCAACTCCATATGGAATCAGTGCCGGCATACCGTCTAAAACTTCTATTTTGGCATGTTCCCCGGTTGCATTGGTAAGTTCTACCTTACGCACCAGTGCACCGATTTTTTCTCCCGGAAGTGTAAAATATGTTACCTTTGCATTCACTCCAAGTACGTCATTTTCCTCTTCAATTTTTAATCCGTTCATGGCAATTTCCATGCGGTGTGTCTGGTTTTCATCTGCAAAAAGCTCGGTCACTTTTCCATCTTTTTTTACAAAAGTACGGAATCCTGTCGTTTTCACATTCTGGTACGCCTGATGCGCCGGATAAAATTCCATGATCGAATGATCTTTATTGTCGACTCCGAAACTGACCACGCACTGTCCACGATTTACATAATAACACCAGATAGGGATTCCCTTCTCTCCGGAAATACCTGGAAGAAAGCTTGCAAAAGTGCCCTTTTTTCCATAGTTTTCAATTAAAAATTTTTCCTCTGCCATATTCTTCTCCATTCCATTTTTTGCAACTGTTTTATAATGTAATATTTCCCTGGGCAAGAACCACTTCGATCTGATGTGTCTCATTGCCAGAAAGTTTCTCGATCATATTCTTAGGAAGAATTGCCTCATGCTGTTTTGGCACAAAATTTATCTTCTCTCCGTCCACCGTTACATCTGCAATCTGATATTCTCCATAATCCTTTTCTTCGCGGTTCAAATAAGTGATCTTCCAGTTTTTGTCTGCGAACTGCAGTGTAAGGGATGCCTTTTTCTCTTCATCAAACTGCTCTTTTAAAAGTTTTGGTTCTAAGATCATATCACCGACCTGACCTCTTACTCCGAACATCTCTGTGATCACCGTCAGCATATACCAGCTTGCAGCTCCTGTCAGATAATGGTACATACCACGTCCTCTTCCATTGAAGTATTCCGGAATTCCAGGATAGATGCGGCTTACTTCGAAGTTTGCCGACTGTCTGTACAATGCATGCAAAGACTTATAACCTTCCTTTGCAAATCCACGTTTGTAAAGTGCATTGGCATACATCACTGCCATATGGGAAAAGACTGCTCCGTTTTCTTTATCTCCATAGGAAAATCCAAACATTCTTCCAAGATCTGTCTTGACTTCCCCGAAATCTGTATTCAGACGGTAGCCACCTACTTTTTCATCATAGAGATAACGGTCTGCACTCTTCGTGATCTGCCGGATCTGTTCGTCTGTCGCAGTGCCAGCCATGATGGGAAATACCTGACCGGTTAACATCATGCGGACACCGGTTTTTGTATCTCCTTCTACCTGACGTCCATGATTATCATAGTAACCGTTAAACCAGCCGCTTTCTTCCGAATCCTTTACCCACTCATTTTTCCGGATATGCTCCATTAACCACTCCGATTTGTGACGCAGGTTTTCAGTCAGTTTTTCAATGGAGATCTCTACTTTTTCTCCGCTTGTGTCATGCTCACACGCATGTAAATATTCCTCTAATACATGCAGCTTCTTCTCAACAGAATCGTATAATGCCGGATTATCTTCCAAAAGGCTCACAATCTCTGCCAGAAGGGAAACCGTTTCTTTTCCGGTTTTCTTCCGGTATGCTTCCAGCAATTCTGCAATATCGGCAAGGTTGCCTGCATAAGCATTGGAAAATGCCACGCTCTCGCCCTTCTCAGAAGCCATATCCAGCGCATCATTCCAGTCTGCGCCGCGCAGTCTTATGTTATTGTGTTCTCCAACTTCGTAAAAAGCGGTAAGATTCTGTAACAGCAGATGCTCTAAAATCGTGCCCTCTTCCCGCACGCCACGCTTGGTCTTCTGCCAGCAGCCATAGGATTCATCCCACAGTGTATCTGTCCTGGTTCCTCTTGCGATCTGTTTGTCTTTAAAATAAGCAGCCTCTTTTTCTAACAGTTCAAGATCTCCGGTCTGGTCAATATAAAACTTTGTTGTGATCATTGGCCATACACCATGATCCATCCACACTCTTGTGATATGATTCCGGTCTGCAACAAACTCTCCCTGTTTACTTCCGATGATCGTTGCATTACTTCCATCTACACGGACACCGGCAAAATTATCAAGCAGCATCTGTCTTACTCCATCTGGATTCATGATCAAAAGTGCCAGACAATCCTGCCAGAGATCACGCCAGCCCCTTCCTCCCTTTCCGTAATCATGATGCGGAAGGAATGAGCAGCCATAAATACGGCGCAGGATTGGCTGAAAACTTACCCAGTGCATAAACTGGTTGAAATCCGAATCTCCGGTATGATAAGCGACATTTACTTTTTCCTGCCAGTATGCCTTTGTTTTTTCCAGTTCTTCCAATACCATCTCTCTGGTTGTATAAGTTTTGGAAAGATTCCTGATCTCCTGAATATCTTCTGTAATTCCGGTAAAGATCAGATAACTGCATTCCTCTTCCGGCTCTAATGTGACCTCTGAAAAATGAAGACCTCCAACTGCCTCTAATCCTTCGATCCTTGTTCCTGCTTTGACACCCTCTGCATTTTTTACAATGGCATATGGTCTCTCAAAGTTACCGCCCTCTCCGACAAAATCCTCTGCTGTCGGATAAAAATCTACCGGCTTTTCTCCATTGCCACTCCAGCCCACGCAGTAATAAGTCATATGATTGACCTGATGTCCTCTCTCATCGAAAGACAATGTCGGTGTCACCAGAACGCCTATGTCTGTCGTTTCAATTCTATGTAATAAAGATGTTACATGTCTGTGGTCACGGATATTGTCCGCGCTTCTTCCATATAATGGTATCGCCGCCGTCGGTGTAACTGTCTGTGCCATGCGTCCTGTGTTTGTGATCGTCACCAGCATGACCTCAACGTTTTTCTCTACTGGAATAAAAGAAAGTATTTCTCCGCGAAGCTGATACTTTTTGGATTCCCTTGTCGTCTTCTGCCACATAAATCCGGCTGTCACTTCACTGTCATCCTGCATTTCCGTAAATTTCTTACTTAACGCTTCTGCTGCATTACCAGTCAAAGACCAGCTTCCGATTCCCTTCACATTGCACCAGAAGTTTCTGCTGTTCCGGTTATTGACAAGATTTTCTGCACTTACCGGCTCCAGTAAAAATGTATTCTGATCTATCTTCGCATCACCGCCGAGATTCGGTGTTAAGGAACTTTTCAACCCTGCTTCCCCTGCAATTGGAAAATAAAGATAGCTGATATTTTCCGCTTTTTTCAAATGGAATGTTCCCTGTGTATCTTCAAATTGATATCCTTTCATCCTGATCCTACCCTTCCTACTTTGATATTTTTATTCTAAAAAAAGCAAGGCACAAAAAAAAGGATACTCTTTTTCAAAAAGGTATCCTTTTTTTATATCTTACCGGATGAGACCGTTCTCATATTCACAGATCACTTTTCGTTCTCCTGCAAAAGTCACCGAATCTCCCGATTCATTGATAATATGATTCATGCCCGGATATCCGGTCAGCATCACAGTACAGATATTGTGTACTTTCACTCCATTCTTATCCGGCACCTCCATGGCGGTATCAAGTTTCACTGACGCATCCCGGTTATACAGGTAAACACCAAGCCCCCATGCTTCAAACGCATCCACAGCGCCATCCACATAAAAAGAAGCATATCCATTCTTCTGTCCCTCATGGCTCATCCAGACCTCCTGAGTTGGAACATCATATGGGATCTCGCTCTGATACATATACACTTTTCCGTGATCTCCATTCCATACCGTCTGATACTGTTCAAAATGTTCTACCATCAGCGCATACATCGTGACCTCATCTCCGTTGATGATGATTCCATTTTCTGCCTTGTTTTCTTCCCACGCCACATTGTCTCCGTGGTCTGCACGCCATACCCAGAAGTTATCCCCGACCACATGGCTGCTGTTGATCGTAGCGCAGCACTTGACGCTTACCGGTGTGTCTGTATCTGTTCCTCCAACACGGAAAAACAGATCGCTTAAATAAATATTTTTCCCATTATCCTCGGATTTCTGGTCCTCGCTGCCAACGACAAGAAGATTGTCCGATTTTGTTTCCCCGGCATCAAAAAGCAGTCCTGCAAGGATCAGTCCCTGTACATCCCCTGTTTCCAGACAGACATTTCCTTTTGCTGCACGCAGGGTTGCCAGTCCCATGCCAAGCACGATCGTATCCGGGCGGTTTACGACAATCGGTTCCTCAAGGTCATAAATTCCAGGTGTCAGAAGCAGATTTTTTCCTTCTTCCAATGCCTGATTCATCGTCTCTGCCGTATCTTTCTCCGGCTTTGCAACGTAAAACTGGTCAATCGGGATTTTTTCTCCCTCACTGCCATTTTCCCAGGAAACACCAACAGCATTTTCCCGCTCTTTTGGCACATAGACCATATAACCTTCCTCATCGTCATAGATCAAAAATGGTTTTTCCTGCATGGCTTCAGTCTTCTCCACCTCTGTATGCGGAACGACCGGCCAGGTTCCGGTTGGATTTTTTCCTTCTTCAGTACCGACAAAGACCATATTCCAGTTAGAACCCATCCACGCTTTCCAGTTACAGTTTCTGGAAAGCCACTGCTGCTGTGAGCCGGAATCCGTCATCAGATCGGTGTTGGAGTCCGCCAGAAATCCACCACTGCACCATCCGTATTCATCATGTAAAAATAATGCACCATCGACCTGCACTCTCCGCATAAACGTTGCCTGTGAAACCGCCCACATGGTATTTGTTTCCAATTCCATATTCTCTACTCCGCGCCAGAAATTGCAGCATGCATTGTGATTTGACGGATCATCTGCAAGCCATCTTGCGGTGCATTGCAGACTCTGTAATTTTGTGTCTGTCGGAAGTTCTCCAAGTCCTGCCACCTGTGTGTAAAACCCAACATTCGCCTCGATCGTTTCATCATACTCTCCCGGCATAAAATAGATGGCATAACGCTCCTCTCCAAACTGATTTGCTTCCTGTTTCTCATAAATAGCATCTAATGTTTCTGCCACCTGCTTTGGATCATCCTCCGGCGAAAAGATATAGGTATTCCCGCCAAATAATTCTGTGTGAAACTCTGTATCCCTTGTTGTCATATCTTTTATATCCATTTTACTGTTTTCCTTTGTTCCGCACCCCATCATAGGCATATAGGCTGCCCCGAATAGAAGCAGCATTTTCCCATAGTGTCTCTTTTTCATGTTTTTTTCCTCCCTGTCCCTTATCAGCATAACGGTATCCGGGCACAAAAAAAGGACACCTTTTTTCACAAAGGTATCCTTTTTCC
>ERZ1026846.968-NODE-968-length-19796-cov-6.454232_pt1 | contig 19796 bp, 25 predicted proteins | sample MGYA00380153_ERZ1026846 | MGnify/ENA primary metagenome ERZ1026846 (study PRJEB33269, sample SAMEA4719789) | human gut metagenome | biome: human-associated habitat; feature: organic feature; material: feces | place: Cameroon | collected 2013-10 ... | reverse complement strand
ATGTCTGAACCCTTATCCGGTTCCGGCACGGCTGCGGCGCTCGGCGGGGCGACGGTGTACGGGCTGTTTACCGGAACGGATTTCGGGATTGTGTTTGGTGCGTTCGCCGGGGCGTTATTTGTGGCAACGATGCCGCAGGCGCTTTCAGCCTGGCGTGTGGCGGCGCATTTTCTGGTGTCGTTCATTGTCGGCGTGCTGGGAGCGCGTGTGCTGTCAGCCTGGATAGCGGCAAAAACAGGTTATGACGGCACATCGGCAGATGCGCTGTGTGCGGTGCTGGTATCGGTGGTGTCGGTAAAGATTCTGTCGTTCATCCACCAGCAGGATATCGCATCACTGGTGTCCGGCCTGTTCTCCCGCCTGCGGGGTGGAGGAGGCGGCAATGTTAAGTAACCTTCCCGGATTGCTGAATGTGGCGTTATGCACGGTTATCGTGCTGACGCTCTTTTTTTATCGTCGCCGTGATTCCAGACATAAACCGCTGGTGTCATGGCTGGCCTGGCTGCTGATGCTGCTGTATGCCTTTGCGCCACTCAGCTATTTGTGTGGTCGTCCGTTAGCGGCGAACTGGCTGGCGGTGGGGCTTAATCTGCTGTTCTGCGTGCTGGTGATTCGTGCACGTGGGAACGTTTCAAAAATCCTTTCATTACGGAGGTGAGTATGTCGGGTAAATTCAGATTCAGCCGTCGGAGCGAGAAAAATCTGGAGGGCGTAAAACCACAGCTGGTTGCTGTCGTTCGCCGTGCGCTGGAGCTGACGGAGGTTGATTTCGGTATTACGGAAGGTCTGCGCACGAAAGAACGCCAGAAACAACTGGTTGCAGAAGGCAATAGCCAGACCATGAACAGCCGCCACCTGACCGGTGATGCGGTGGATGTTGTTGCTTACATTGGCAGCCAGGTGTCATGGAACTGGCCTCTGTACGAGAAAATCGCGCAGGCATTTAAGCAGGCCGCCACAGAGCTGGGAATCGCCATCGAATGGGGCGGGGACTGGAAAACGTTGAAGGACGGGCCTCACTTTCAGTTGAAACGATAAGTAAAGCAAAACCCCGGTTGTTGGAGCAATCGGGGCTTTGTGTTTATGGATTCATTTTGTGAATGCGCATGGGGATCATTCATGCCAGTAAAGCCTAACACGACGAAAGATAAATTTGGAGATGATCTGATGATAAAAGCAGAAACCACCCCGCAGGGGGCTGATGATGCCGCAAAAATCATCGCGGTATGCCGGGGCATCAGACATATACTGACGCCAGTTGCATGGATTATTTGTACTGCACTGGTTGCATACACAACAATTTATTTAAACAGATGAGTGCTGATTTTATTCGGGCAACGGCCTTTGCAATCCGCCTTGTGGCGGTCGCTGTTCTGATTTGGGCTGGGCGTTGGTGGTGATATGACGCGAAAACACTGGACACACAGAATGCTGCGAACGGCGGCAAAATGGGCACTGGTAGCGATACTGGTGCCTTTTTTATTGGCGGGATGCGTCAGTCTGGATAAGGCGCGGCAGCTTTTCGATACTGCGTCTCAGGTCTGCCAGTTGATTGATGGTATCCGGCAGTGTACGCAAAACTGATCACCAGCATTACATCAGCCCCTCACTGAAGGGCTGCGATAATGCCGGTATTAAGGAGATTCCAATGCCATCACGAATCCCCCGCGCATGCCGTAAGCGAGGCTGTGCAGGCACAACAACAGACAGCTCTGGCTACTGCGATAAACATCGTGGTGAGGGCTGGGCACAGCACCAGCGCGGACTGAGTCGCCACCAGCGAGGTTATGGCTCGAAGTGGACTGTTATCCGCGCCCGTACCCTGAAACGCGATAAAGGTCTTTGCCTGTTGTGCCTGCAGGATGGTGTGGTCAGTGAGGCGAGAACCGTCGACCACATCATCCCGAAAGCCCAAGGCGGCACAGACGCAGACAGCAACCTGCAGAGTCTGTGCTGGCACTGCCATAAAGCGAAAACAGCGCGCGAACGAATCAGGTGAAAATTATTCTCACTTATGGGGAGGGCGGGTAAAATCTCTGTAACCCTGGCTGTCCGGGACCGCCCGCCCCGTCAAATTTTTACACCCGCGAAATTAAAAATTTCAGGATTTGACATGTCAGGAAAATCTGTTGCGCCCGGAAGAGGGAGAAAGCCGAAGCCGACTACCCGTAAGGAGCTGGCAGGCAATCCCGGCAAGCGGGCATTAAATAAGTTTGAGCCAAAATTCACGCCGATCACCCATGCTGACCCTCCCGAGTGGTTTGATGAAACCGCTCGCCATATGTGGGACACCATTATTCGTGAGCTCTGTGCCCAGCGAGTTCTTTATGTTACTGATTTGCATAATGTCGTTGCATTCTGTACTGCTTTTCGCAACTGGCATGAGTCGCAGCAGGAGGTTATGCGCGTTGGGATTACGGTAGAGAGTGAGGCGGGGCCAAAGAAAAACCCGGCACTCACGGCGGCAAATGAGGCCGCCAGACAAATGGTGACATTCGGTAGTTTATTAGGACTCGATCCTGCCAGTCGGCAGAGGCTTATCACGCCGAAGCAGGGGAGCGATAATCCATTTAAAAACCTATGACACGAAAAAATTACGTGAACGTTAACGCCGCAAATCAGTATGCACGTGACGTGGTTCGCGGAAAAATTCAGGTTTGCCGTTATGTCGTTCTGGCCTGCCAGCGTCACCTTGATGACCTGGAAAACTCAGCTAAAAAAAACTATCCGTTTAAATTTGATAAGGATAAAGCTGAGCGGGTGGCGAAATTTATCCAGCTTTTGCCACACACCAAAGGGGAGTGGGCATTTAAACGGATGCCCATTACGCTTGAACCCTGGCAGTTGTTCTGTATCTGTGTTGTGTTTGGGTGGGTGAGAAAAAAGAGCGGTCTGCGTCGATTTCGCGAGGCTTACAACGAAATACCCCGTAAAAACGGGAAATCAGCAATGTCTGCTGGCGTTGGTCTGTATATGTTTGCCTGCGATGATGAATTTGGCGCTGAAGTGTATTCCGGGGCCACAACAGAGAAACAGGCGTGGGAAGTTTTTCGTCCAGCCAGACTGATGGCGCAACGCACGGAACCATTGCGTGAAGCATTTGGTATTGAAGTACATGCTCAAAGCATGAGCCGTCCGGAGGACGGTGCCCGTTTTGAACCGTTGATTGGAGATCCCGGAGACGGCGCGTCGCCGAGTTGCGCTCTCATTGATGAATATCACGAGCATCAGACCGATGCGCTTTACCAGACGATGCAAACCGGGATGGGGGCACGTCGTCAGCCGCTGATTTTTGGTATCACCACTGCGGGCTATAACATTGAAGGACCATGCTACGACAAACGTCGTGAAGTGATCGAAATGCTTGAAGGGATTGTGCCCAATGATGAACTGTTCGGGATCATTTATACCATTGACGACGGGGATGACTGGACAGATCCGGCGGTATTGCGTAAAGCGAATCCCAATATGGGGATTTCGGTCTATAGCGATTACCTGTTATCTCAACAGCGCGCGGCAATTAACAACCCACGAAAAGTGGGCGTGTTCAAAACGAAACATCTGAATATCTGGGTGGCAGCAAAAGACGCCTTCTTCAATCTTGTGAACTGGCAGAAATGTGAAGACAGGAGTCTGACGCTGGAGCGTTTTGAGGGGCATACCTGCATTCTGGCATTTGACCTTGCGCGAAAGCTGGATTTGAACGCAATGGTACGGCTTTTTACCCGAGAGATTGACGGTAAAACGCATTATTATTGTGTTGCACCCAGATTTTTTGTTCCCTACGACACAATCTACAGTGCTGATGTGACAGACAGCCGTACAGCGGAACGTTATCAGAAGTGGGTTGAAGGGGGATTTATTACCGTTACCGATGGTGCGGAAATTGATTACCGGGAGATCCTTGAGTCTGCGAAAGAAGCAAATCGCTTAAACGCAGTGGAGGAGTCACCTATAGATCCCCACGGAGCAACAAACCTTTCTCACCACCTTGCTGATGAAAACTTAAACCCTATTACCATCATTCAGAACTACACCAATATGTCGGATCCCATGAAGGAACTTGAGGCGGCTATCGAGGCCGGGCGTTTTCATCATGATGGTAATCCTGTGATGACATGGTGTGTCAGCAACGTGATTGGAAAGCACATTCCCGGCGACGATGATGTTGTTCGTCCGATCAAACAAGGTAACGAAAACAAAATCGATGGTGCTGTAGCGCTGATTATGGCGATTGGTCGTTGCATGCTATTTGAGAAAGAAGACACGCTGTCTGACCACATTGAGTCCTACGGGATCCGCTCGCTTTAACTGAGGTAATTATGATCATGCTGATTCTCACGCCTCTGGTGGGCGTGCTGGGTGCGCTTTTGCTGGCGTATGGTGCCTGGCTGATTTATCCCCCGTCGGGTTTTGTTGTTGCCGGGGCGCTGTGCCTGTTCTGGTCATGGCTGGTGGCGCGATATCTCGACCGTACGCGGCAGTCTGTCGGTGGAGGTAAATAGTGTTCTTTTCGGGATTATTTCAACGAAAAAGTGATGCGCCGGTGACCACGCCAGCAGAACTGGCTGATGCTATCGGGCTGTCATACGACACCTATACCGGAAAGCGGATAAGCAGCCAGCGGGCCATGCGGCTGACGGCGGTGTATTCCTGCGTCAGGGTGCTGGCTGAGTCTGTTGGTATGCTGCCCTGCAGTCTCTACAAAATCAGCGGCGCCCTTAAAACACGGGCGGTGGATGAACGGCTGCATAAGCTGATTTCGGCAAAACCCAATGGTTACATGACGCCGCAGGAATTCTGGGAACTGGTCATTGTCTGCCTGTGTCTGCGGGGTAATTTTTACGCCTACAAGGTAAAGGCACTGGGAGAAGTGGTGGAGCTTCTTCCGATAGATCCGGGCTGTGTGGAACCGAAGCTGAACAGCCAGTGGCAGCCGGTTTATCAGGTGACGTTTCCGGATGGTTCCGTGGATGTGCTGACCCAGGATGAAATCTGGCATGTGCGCACTCTGACGCTGGACGGACTGGTGGGGCTGAATCCCATTGCATATGCGCGTGAGGCCATTTCACTGGCAGCGGCAACCGAGGAGCACGGTGCCAGGTTGTTTGGTAATGGTGCGGTGACATCCGGTGTGTTACGCACGGATCAGCAGCTTACTGATCAGGCTTATGCGCGTATCAAAAAGGATTTTGAGGAACGGCATGTCGGGCTGGGAAATTCTCATCGTCCGATGATTCTGGAAATGGGGCTGGACTGGAAAACGGTGGCACTGAATGCCGAGGACAGTCAGTTCCTGGAAACCCGCAAGTTTCAGCTGGAAGAAATCTGTCGCCTGTTCCGCGTGCCGCTGCATATGGTGCAGAACACCGATCGCGCCACCTTCAACAATATTGAAGAGCTGGGGCTTGGTTTCATTAACTATTCCCTTGTGCCGTATCTGACCCGTATTGAGCAACGGATCAATACAGGGCTGGTCAGGGAGAGCAAGCAGGGGAAGTTTTACGCCAAATTTAATGCCGGAGCATTGTTGCGTGGCGACATGAAATCCCGCTTTGAAGCGTATGCCACGGGGATCAACTGGGGGATTTATTCCCCTAATGACTGCCGTGATCTGGAAGATATGAATCCCCGACCGGGCGGTGATGTGTATCTGACACCGATGAACATGACCACCAGTCCCTCTGCTGGCGATGACAACGGTAAGAAAAAGGAGAGTGGAGATGCAGACAAAACAACGTCTTGATATACCGCTGAACCTGAAATCCGTCAGTGATTCCGGGGAATTTGAAGGTTACGGCTCTGTTTTTGGTGTTAAGGACAGCCACGATGATGTGGTGGTCCCCGGTGCCTTTACCACAACACTCCAGAAATGGAGAGAACAAAAGGCGCTGCCTGCGTTGCTCTGGCAGCACCGCATGGATGAGCCCATCGGTGTGTACACCGAAATGAAAGAAGATGATGTCGGGCTTTATGTCAGGGGGCGATTACTCGTTGATGATGATCCCTTGGCAAAACGTGCACATGCCCATATGAAGGCCGGTTCTTTAACCGGCCTTTCTATTGGCTACATCCTGAAAGACTGGGAGTACGACCGTGAAAAAGGGGTATTCCTGCTGAAAGAGATCGACCTGTGGGAAGTCAGTCTGGTGACGTTTCCTTCCAATGATGAGGCACGCATCAGTGATGTGAAAAATGCGCTGGCGCGTGGGGAGATCCCTGATCAGAAAATTATTGAGCGGGTCCTGCGCGATGTTGGACTCTCGCGAACCCAGGCCAAAGCATTCATGGCCGGGGGATATGGCGCTTTATCCCTGCGTGATGCTGAGGATGTGGATGCCGCACTGAATGCATTGAAAAATCTTACTTTTTAATCAGGAGTAAATAATGGCTGTTGATATTAAAGACGTGGAACAGGTCGCGCAGGATTTGCAGCAGAAGTTTGACGATTTTAAGGCAAAAAACGACAAACGCATTGATGCGATCGAGCAGGAAAAGGGAAAACTTGCTGGTGAAGTGGAAACCCTCAACGGAAAACTGGCTGAGCTGGAAAATCTCAAAAACGATCTTGAGGCTGAGCTGGCTGAAGTTAAACGTCCGGCAGGCGGCACGCAAAATAAAGTTGCCAGTGAACATAAAGAAGCGTTTATCGGTTTTATGCGCAAGGGGCGTGAAGACGGTCTGCGAGAACTTGAACGTAAGGCGCTTCAGGTAGGTAATGATGAAGATGGTGGTTATGCCATTCCGGAAGAACTGGACCGCACCATTCTGACGTTGCTGAAAGATGAGGTGGTGATGCGCCAGGAAGCCACTGTGATCACCCTCGGTGGCTCGGATTATAAAAAACTGGTGAATCTGGGCGGCACAACGTCCGGATGGGTGGGGGAAACGGATGCTCGTCCGGAAACCGCCACCTCAAAACTGGGTCTGATTGAACCCTTTATGGGGGAAATCTACGGCAACCCGCAGGCCACCCAGAAAATGCTCGATGATGCTTTCTTCAATGTGGAAGACTGGATCAACAGTGAGCTGGCGCTGGAATTTTCCGAACAGGAAGAAATTGCCTTTACCAGTGGCGACGGCAGCAAAAAACCAAAAGGCTTTCTGGCTTACGAGTCCACTGATGAAGATGACAAGACCCGTGCGTTTGGCAAACTTCAGCATATCGCTTCCGGTGCGGCTTCTGGCGTGACCGCTGATGCGATCATTAAACTGATTTACACCCTGCGCAAGGCACACCGCAGCGGCGCGAAGTTCATGATGAACAACAGCAGCCTGTTTACCATTCGTCTGCTGAAGGATAACGACGGAAATTATCTGTGGCGTCCGGGTATTGAGCTGGGTCAGCCTTCTTCTCTGGCAGGGTATGGCATCGTTGAGAATGAGCAGATGCCGGATATTGCCGCCGATGCAAAAGCCATTGCGTTTGGTAACTTCAAACGCGGCTATACCATCGTTGACCGCATCGGTACCCGTATCCTGCGCGATCCGTACACCAACAAACCGTTTGTGGGTTTTTATACCACCAAGCGAACCGGCGGTATGCTGGTGGATTCTCAGGCGATTAAGCTGATGAAAATTGGGGCTGCAACCCGCCAGAAAGCCGCTGCGTAATGCGGTTTTTTTGTGCCCGCGTAATGGCGGGCACAGGAGGAAAATATGCTCCTGAAAGAAGAGGAAATTAAATCTCACCTCCGGCTCGATGATGGTTTGTACAGTGACGGCGATTTTCTGAAATTGCTGGCACAGGCGGTACAGAAAAGAACAGAGACATACCTGAACAGGAAGTTGTATGCACCGGAAGAGACGATCCCGGAAGACGATCCTGACGGGATGCATCTGACTGATGATGTTCGTCTGGCAATGTTGATGCTGGTCAGTCATTTTTATGAAAATCGCTCAACGATCACCGATGTGGAGAAGCTGGAAACGCCAATGAGTTTCAGATGGCTTGCTGGCCCTTACAGGATTGTCCCGCTATGAAAATCAGGCAAAGTCAGACCAGTGCCACTTACCTTTTACCGGATCCCGGAGAGCTGAATCGCCGGATAAAGATCCGCCTTCGGGTGGATGAACCCACCGCTGATTTTGGTACGGAGCCGACATATACGGAGTCGTTTGATGTCTGGGCAAAGGTGGCTCAGCCAGGCGCTGCCGCTTATCACGGCTCAGTGCAGACAGAAAATATCGTTACGCATTATTTTACGATCCGTTTCCGTCACGACATCACGGCAGATCATGAGGTGGTTTATTACGGTCAGGAGTACCGGATCCGGCGAATACGCGACCTGAACGGTCAGCGGCGTTTTTTATTGCTGGAATGTGAAGAACTGCGTACAGCGCAACGACGGGGTGAATGCCATGAATCAGACAGCATTTTTACACGTCGACTTTAAACAACCAAAGGAGCTGGAGTTTAATCGCGCCCGTCTGCGTCGGGCGTTTGTGCAAATAGGGCGCGTTTACATGCGTGACGCCAGACGTCTGGTGATTAAACGCGGGCGTTCTGGCCCGGGAGAGAACCCGGGGTATCAGACCGGGCGTCTGGCCCGCTCCATCGGTTATTACGTTCCCAAAAAAACGACGCGTCGCCCCGGACTGATGGTGAAAATTTCTCCTAACCAGAAAAACGGGCAGGGGAATCGCCGTTTTCCTGAAGGCGCTCCTTATTATCCGGCGTTTCTGTATTACGGTGTTCGCTATTCGGCGTATGGAATGGACAAAAAGGATAAGCGGCAGAAGAAGCACCATTCTTCGACTTTCCGGCTGGCTCCGCGTAATAACTTTATGGCTGACGTTATTGAGCGGCGGCGTCACTGGACGCAGGAACTGTTGTCCCGTGAGCTGCAGCGTTCGTTACGTCCGGTAAAAAGGAAGCATAAATGAAACTGACAACGATAATTGCGGCGCTGCGTGAGCGATGCCCGCGTTTTGAGAACCGTATTAGTGGCGCGGCGCAGTTTAAGGCGATCCCTGATGCCGGAAAACTGCGACTGCCTGCGGCCTATGTTGTCCCCTCTGACGATGCACCGGGGGAACAAAAATCACAGACCGATTACTGGCAGGATTTGACAGAAGGCTTCTCCGTGATTGTGGTGCTCAGCAATGAGCGTGATGAAAAAGGGCAGTGGGCGGCCTATGACGCCGTTCATGATGTCAGGAGAGAACTCTGGAAAGCCCTGCTTGGTTGGATGCCGGACCCGCAGGGGGGCGAGATTGTTTATGCCGGTGGCACTCTGCTGGATCTGAACCGTTACGAGCTGTATTACCAGTTTGACTTTACGGCGAAGTATGAAATCACGGAAGAAGACACACGACAGGCAGAGGACGTGAATGCCCTGCCGGATTTATCCCTGCTGAGTATTGATGTGGATTACATCGATCCTGGTACTGGCCCGGATGGTGACATTGAGCACCATCTGGAAATGCGTTTCCCTCAGAAATAAGAGTCCCTCATGTTTGTGAAACCCCTGAAAGGGCGGTCAGTTCCTGACCCTGCCCGTGGAGACCTTTTGCCTTCTGACGGGCGAAATGTGGAAGAAAGCAGCTACTGGCTTCGCCGTATAGCGGCGGGTGATGTGGTACGTGTTAAACAGGATAAGGCTAAAGAATCATGACAATAAGTTTTAGTGCTGTTCCATCGAATACGCTGGTGCCGTTGTTTTACGCCGAGATGGACAATTCTGCGGCAAATACAGCAGTGACCAGCGCGCCTGCATTATTGATCGGGCATGCCAGCAACGATGCCGCCATTGAGGTTAACAGCCTGGTGCTGATGCCGTCGGCAGATTATGCCCGTCAGATTTGTGGGGCCGGGAGCCAGCTGGCGCGTATGGTTGACGTCTACCGTCAGACAGATCCTTTCGGTGAACTGTATGTTATTGCAGTACCGGAAGCCAAAGGGGCGGCGGCGACGGTCAGGGTGACAGTTACCGGAGAAGCAGAGGAAAGCGGCACCCTGAGCCTGTATGTCGGGCGTTCCCGTGTACAGGTACCTGTGGTGAATGGCGATGATGCCACTGCGGTTGCCACCGCGATTAAGGAAGCGGTAAACGGGGTTATCACCCTGCCGTTTGCGGCATCATCTGATGCAGGTGTGGTGACGCTGACTGCCCGCCATAAGGGGCTGTATGGTAACGAGTTGCCTGTCTGCCTGAATTATTATGGTTCTGGTGGTGGTGAGCTTCTGCCTGCGGGGCTTCAGGTCGTGACGGAAGCCGGAACTGTGGGCAGCGGAGCGCCTGATCTTAGCGCCGCTGTTGCTGCTATGGGCGATGAGGCATTCGACTTTATCGGTCTGCCGTTCAGTGATGCCGCCTCCATCAATATGATGATGACCGAAATGAATGACAGCAGCGGTCGCTGGAGTTATGCGCGCCAGTTATACGGGCATGTCTATACCGCAAAACTGGGAACGCTGTCAGAGCTGGTCGATGCCGGAGATATGCATAATCAGCAACATATCACGCTTGCCGGTTACGAAAAAGAAACCCAGTCGCCTGTCGATGAACTGGTTGCCAGTCGCCTTGCCCGTGAAGCGGTATTTATCCGCAATGACCCGGCCCGTCCGACACAGACGGGGGAACTGGTGGGGATGCTTCCGGCACCGAAAGGTAAGCGATTCATTATGACAGAGCAGCAGACCCTTTTATCTCACGGGGTGGCGACGGCTTATGTGGAAGGCGGCACGTTGCGGATCCAGCGTTCTGTAACCACCTACAAAAAGAATGCATATGGCGTGGCAGACAACAGCTATCTGGACAGTGAAACACTGCATACCAGCGCATACGCTCTCCGCAAACTGAAATCGGTCATCACAAGCAAGTACGGACGTCACAAGCTGGCAAATGATGGTACCCGTTTTGGTCCGGGGCAGGCGATTGTCACTCCTGCCGTTATCAAAGGGGAGCTTCTGGCGACATATCGTCAGATGGAGCGTGCCGGTATTGTGGAAAATTACGATCTGTTTAAACAGTATCTGATAGTTGAGCGTGATGCGGATAACCCGAACCGACTGAACACGCTGTTCCCGCCGGATTATGTTAACCAGTTACGTGTCTTTGCGGTGGTTAACCAGTTCCGTCTCCAGTATTCAGAGGAGTCAGCATAATGGCAAAGATCGCCGGAACCTGTTTTTTTAAAGTGGATGGTCAGCAGTTATCGCTGACAGGTGGCATTGAAGTGCCGATGAACACCAATGTCCGGGATGATGTCGTCGGCATGGCAGGAGATGTGGATTACAAGGAGACCTGGCGGTCACCTTACGTTAAGGGCACGTTTAAAGTGCCCAAAAACTTTCCGGTCGACAAAATTACCACCTCAGACCAGATGACGATTACCGCTGAGCTGGCAAACGGCATGGTGTATGTGCTTTCGACTGCATGGCTGCACGGCGAAGCAAATCATAATGCCGAAGAAGGTACGGCAGATCTTGAATTCCACGGCGAAGAGGGAGGATATCAGTAATGGTAATGAGCGTGACAGAAATTGTTTTAAAAAAACCGGTGACAGCGCATAACGAAACGCTGCATGTGCTGGAGTTGCGTGAACCCACGTATGACGAAATCGAGGCGCTGGGTTTTCCTTTCATTATTTCCGGTGAAGGCAGTATTAAACTGGACAGCCAGGTGGCACTGAAATATATCCCGTTGCTGGCGGGGATCCCGCGTTCATCGGCGGCGCAGATGGCAAAACTGGATATTTTTAAGACCAGCATGCAGATCCTGCGTTTTTTTACCCAGTCGGAGACGGGAAGCACCTCCGGAAACGACTCTACAATGTTGCCTGGTTCTGGAAACTGAATCCACTGGAACTGCGACGGGGGGCTATTTCGCAGTTTACAGAACTGGAAGCCGAGGCCGTCCGCATTAACGAGGAGATGAAGCATGGCTGACAGTTTTCAACTGAAGGCGATCATCACTGCCGTGGATAAGGTATCGGCACCTCTGAAGGGGATGCAGCGCCAGCTGAAAGGCTTTAAAAAGGAGTTTGCCAGCCTGTCTCTGGGCGCAGCGGGTGCCGGAACCGCAGTACTGGGGGCGCTGGCGCTCCCGGTCAAATCTGCCATTGCCCTTGAATCCAAAATGGCGGATGTCCGGAAAGTGGTGGATGGTCTGGATACGCCGGAAGCGTTTAAGGCAATGACGGAGCAAGTGCGCGACCTGTCAACAGAACTGCCCATGTCGGCGGAAGGTATCGCCGAAATCGTGGCGGCGGGTGGTCAGGCTGGCATCGCCCGTGATGAGCTGATGCAGTTTACTGACGACGCCGTGAAGATGGGGGTGGCCTTTGACACCACGGCGGAAGAATCCGGTCAGATGATGGCACAGTGGCGCACTGCCTTTAAACTGACACAGGGAGAGGTGGCAGGACTTGCGGACAAGATTAACTATCTTGGTAATACTGGTCCTGCAAGTGCGAAAAAGATTTCTGATGTTGTGACCCGTATTGGCCCTTTAGGCAGTGTTGCGGGTGTGGCCTCCGGAGAAATTGCCGCAATGGGGGCAACCATTGCCGGAATGGGGGTGGAATCAGAAATTGCGGCGACGGGGATAAAGAATTTCATGCTGTCGCTGACAGCGGGGGATTCTGCCACCAAATCGCAGAAAAAAGTGCTCCGCTCGTTGCGCATTAGCCCGAAAAAACTGGCGGCGGATATGCAGAAAGACGCCCGTGGGGCCATGCTGCACGTACTGGATTCTCTGGCGAAAGTGCCGAAAGAAAAACAGGCTGCCGCGCTTAATGAGCTGTTCGGCAAGGAATCTTCTGGATCCATCGCGCCGCTGCTCACGAATCTGGATTTGTTGCGAACCAATTTTAATCGTGTGGCGGATGCGCAGCAGTATGGCGGCTCAATGCAGAAAGAATATGCCGCCCGTGCCGCGACGACGGAAAATCAGTTGTTGCTGCTGCAGAACCAGATCAATGCGATTTCTTCCACGCTGGGGGAAACCTTCCTGCCTTCAATCAATGAAGGCATAAAAGAGATGAAGCCTTTTCTGGAAGAAGTGCGCACGTTTGTCAGAGAAAATCCTGAGGTCGTAAAAACCATCGCGAAAACTGGTGCAGCATTACTGACGATGGGCGTGGCGATTGGCACATTGACACGAATAACAAAAATCATGGGTAGCGTGATGAATATGACGCCGGCAAAGGGGCTCATTACGTTACTGGTGGCGGGGGCGTATCTCATTATTGATAACTGGGAAACGGTCGGGCCGGTTGTGAAAAAAGTCTGGCAGGAGGTTGATCAGGTTGTCAGAGCAATGGGGGGATGGGAACAGGCAGTAAAAACAATAGCAACGGTTTCTGCCCTGTATATTGGTGTGAAGGCGGTGGCAAGTATTCGTGCGGCAACAGTCGCCCAGAATCAATGGACAACGGCGGCAGGAAAAACGGCGCTGAAATTAAAGGGGCTTGGGAAGATCAGTCTGATTGGTGGATTGCTTGAACTGGGCATGATGGCGCAGGAGTTTGAAAAAGAACATCCCTGGCTTGTTAAAAACTTTTTGGCTGATGCACTGAACAGTGGATTTGGTCTGAATGATAAGTTCGACGAGTGGGGCAAACAGTTCCATGATTTTGTCTATGACATGACCGGATGGCAGATGCCACGTGGTGATGGGTATTTATCTCCAGATAAACGCTACACCCCAAATGTATCACTGGAAAGGAGTCAACTGTTAAGCCTTTCATCGTCACCGGCAACCCGCAGCGAACTTAAGGTGACGTTTGACAATGCGCCGCCGGGAATGCGTGTCATCGATTTGCCGAAAACAGGCGATCCCTTTATGAAAATCACCCATGACGTTGGGTATTCTCCATTTAAAAGGTGAGTTCTTTTTTTGTGGTGAGAGATGAGGCAAAATTATCGCGTAACATGCTAACAATGGAGTTTGTTTTGTGATAAAGCCATTTTTAATGACAGTTGCAATATTAACCTCTTGCTGTGCTCAGGCGAAAATACTAACAAATGAGGAGATTGCTTCACGATTTATTAATAACGTTAAAACATCTGCATATAATGATGTTGACTTGGATACAGATGGATTCAGACAACTGAGGATATCGTGCCCATCCCCTTCTGCCAGCGGTGCGATTATATTGAGAAAAGCTTCTTATGAATTCGGCAAAAGTATAGGTGTATTTGATTTTGCAAACAATGCATCACCAGCGACGATGACACATCTGATCCCAATACATAAAGATGATGATTTTGATTCAGATACTGTTGGTTTTACATTTGTGTTCAAGATGCCAAGAGGCCAGTTTTTTGTAGATGTAAAAGAAAACGGGAATATCAGAGCTGGAGTTAATGTTAATGGCGAGTCTGGAGTGACCTACGAAAATTGCAAATTGAATATGAAAGATATTAGTGATGATTAATATATAAGCCGCCAGAAATTGGCGGTTTTTTTATAGTGGAGACAGTATGGACTTACCTTCTTTACCTTCTATTTCTTCACTCCTTTCTGCATCTTCAGGTATCAATTGGCGCGATAATCTTTACGACGCTTCATTTCGTGGTGTTCCGTTTTCGGTGGAAAGCGACGAGGGTTCGTTCGGACGCCGCGTTCAGGTCCATGAATATCCAAACCGTGACAAACCGTACACGGAAGATCTCGGGCGTGCCACGCGACGGCTGACGATTAATGCGTATCTCGTTGGTGATGATTACGCAGAGCAGCGCGATCGGCTGATTACCGCGATTGAAACCGCCGGACCGGGGACGCTGATCCATCCCCAGTTCGGTGAAATGCAGGGCTGTATTGACGGACAGGTGACCGTTTCTCACTCCAGCACTGAAGGCCGTATGTGCAGGGTTTCATTTCAGCTTGTTGAGAGCGGGGAACTGTCATTTCCGGTCGCCGGAGCCGCAACTGCCAGAAAACTGGAGGAGTCGTCCGGATTCCTGGATGAGCTGATTGAAGACATGTTCGGCGATTTTGACCTCGCGGGAATACCGGACTTTATTCAGAACGATGTTATTGCCCGGGCAACCGATATGCTGGGAACCGTTCAGACGGCTTTCAGAATGGTTAATTCTGATGTTTCTGCCGGAATGAGGCTGATGCAGGGAGATTTATCCGTCATTCTGATGCCGCCATCGGTTGCCAGTGATTTTGTGCATACGTTGCAGGATACCTGGCGGGCAGGAACCAGACTGGTGGATAACACACAGGATCTGGTGCAGTCCATAACAACAATGTCCGGTATTACGCTGGATCCAGGACTGGCACCGCGTGCGGTGTGGCCCACAGATTCCGCATCGGTTGTCAGGCAAAAACAGCAGACAAATCTGGTGGCTGCAGTCATCCGGACGACGGCAATCAGCGAGGCTGCAAGGGCGGTCACTTCACTGCCGCAACCCGGAAGTCTGGTGAAAAATCAGCAGGCGGTTGTGGCTGTTGGTGGTTCCACTGAACGTCAGTCCGATATTATTCATGTTTCTCATCCGGCGCTTGGCAGCGTGGCAGCCAGCACAGAACAGGATGAAACAGTGCAACCACCAACGCGGGAAAAACTCACCATCATACGCGAATCTCTGAATGCGGCGATTGAACAGGAGCTCAGACGCACGATGGACGATGGGCTGTTTTTTCAGCTGACGTCATTACGTACAGAGCTAAACCGGGATATTCAGGCGCGTCTGGTTCAGACGGAGGAAACCGCAGAGCGAACGCCAGCGGAGGTTCTTCCTGCGCTTGTTCTGGCTGCGTCATGGTACGACGATGCGTCCCGTGAAACTGATATCCTTGATCGAAATGCCATCACTCATCCGGGCTTTGTTCCGGTCAGGGCATTAAGGGTACCCGTCAGATGAATAATACCGTTTTACTTCGGGTTTCCGGTCGCGAATGGGGCGGCTGGACATCCGTCCGTATCAGTGCGGGCATTAACCGTATTGCCCGGGATTTTAATGTTTCCATTACCACCCGCTGGCCCGGCAGCCGGGATTATCAACCCCGGATAAAAAATGGTGAGCTGGTTGAAGTGCTTATCGGGGATGAGCCCGTGCTCACCGGATATGTGGAGGCACTACCGCTTCGTTATGACGCCAGCAGCGTCAGCATGGGGATTGTCGGGCGAAGCAAAACAGCCGATCTGGTTGACTGCTCTGCTTTGCCACTCCAGCAGAGCGGAAAAAACCTGCTCAGAATAGTCACTGAACTGGCTGCGCCATTTGGCATCACTGTTGTTGATGCTGGCGTGCCACAGACTGCGGTGATTGATGCACAGCCGGAACACGGCGAAACCGTTGCCGATTGTCTTAACCGGTTGCTGGGGCAGGTTCAGACGCTGGCTTATGACGATGAATGCGGGCGACTGGTTCTTGGGAAACCCGGAACAGGCAAAGCGGCGACAGCACTGGTACTGGGAGAGAATATTCTTTCCTGTGACACGGAAAGAAGCATCAGAGAGCGGTTTTCTGAATATCAGGTCAGTGGGCAGCGCCCGGGCGACGACGATGATTTTGGTGAGGCCACCATTGCCGCAATTCGTCAGACCATTCAGGACAGTGGTGTGACCCGTTATCGCCCTTTGTTGATTCAGCAGTCAGGCACAGCAACGACAGCAACCTGTAAGGCCCGTTGTGAATTTGAAGCGCGCCAACGGGTTGCACTTACCAGTGAGACAACATATACGGTTCAGGGCTGGCGGCAGGGCAGTGGCGCGTTATGGCGTCCGGGGTTATCTGTCATCGTTTTTGACCCGCTGAATAATTTTGATAATGATGAACTGGTGATCGCAGAAGTCACCTATAACCAGGACGACAGGGGCGCGACGACTGAATTACGGGTTGGCCCGGCAGATGCTTATCTCCCCGAGCCTGTTACCGCCAGGAAGAAAAAAAATGTTGAGGAGGATTTCTGATGAACGGGTTTTCTCTTCGCAATCTGATTTCCCGGGCTGTCATCACTGCGGTGGATTCCGCCAGAAAGTGTCAGTCTGTGGGGTTGAAAATGATAGCCGGAGATCAGAAACAACACGTTGAGCACCTTGAACCTTATGGTTTTACATCTGCTGCACAGAACGGTGCTGAGGGCGTTGCTTTATTCCCGGCGGGCGATCGTTCTCATGGTGTGGTTGTGGTCGTGGCTGACAGACGTTACCGGTTGAAAGGACTGAAACGTGGGGAAGTGGCGCTTTATGACGATCAGGGGCAGTCAGTTGTCCTGACCCGTTCAGGTATTGTGGTGAACGGGGCCGGGAAGCCCATTATTTTTAAAAACGCGCCTAAAGCGCGCTTTGAAATGCCTGTCGAATCCACCGCTGATATTACTGACAATTGCGACAGTGGCGGATTTAGCATGCAGCAAATGCGGCAGGCCTACAATGCCCACAAACACACCGAAAATGGTGATGGTGGCGGGATCACTGACACGCCGGATCAACCGATGGGCTGAAAATCATGATGATTAATGTTAACGGGCGACCCGTGTCGACCGGGGCTTCGATCGACCTTCTGACGCGTGCTGTGATTATTTCGCTTTTTACCTGGCGGCGTGCCGGGCGGGATGATGATGCACCTCAGATATTTGGATGGTGGGGGGATACCTGGCCTGCGGTTCAGAATGATCGCACGGGGTCGCGTCTGTATCTGTTGCGACGCAGCAAGCTGACAAATAAAACCCCGCAGTTTGCCAGAGATTATGCCCGTGAGGCGCTGGAGTGGATGGTGGAGGATGGTGTTGCTTCCCGTCTTGATATTAACGCTGTCCGGACCGGGACAGACTCGCTGGTACTTGCCATTACCATTTACCAGCGTGACGGCAATATTCACAACATTATTTTTGATGATATCTGGAGTGAACTGAATGGCTGACAGTCAGTTTTATCGCCCCGGCCTCCCGCAACTTATTTCTATGATCCGGAGCGATTTATTAACCCGCTTTGAGCAGGATACGCTGCTTCGTCGTATGGATGCGGAAGTGTATGCCCGTGTACAGGCTGCAGCCGTACACACGTTGTACGGGTATATCGATTATCTTGCCAGAAATCTGTTGCCGGACATGTGTGATGAAGACTGGCTGTACCGGCACGCCAGAATCAAACGCTGCCCGCGAAAAGATGCGGTGGCAGCCCGGGGATTTGTGCGCTGGGATGGCGTAGAGGGGACGCCGGTATTGCCAGCGGGAACGCAGATCCAGCGTGATGATCAGGTGACCTTCACCACGACGGCGACGGTGATCGCAGCCGATGGTCTTCTCCGGGTGCCTGTTGTGGCAGACGAACCGGGATCGGCGGGGAATACGGATGATGGTATTGCCATGCAGCTGGGAACACCCGTCAGTGGTCTGTCGTCCACAGGGTACGCAGACACCATTACAGACGGTGAAGATATTGAAAATCTGGAAATATGGCGTGCCCGCGTTATGGAACGTTATTACTACATTCCACAGGGGGGGGCTGACCCTGATTATGTTATCTGGGCGAAAGAAGTTCAGGGTATTAACCGTGCATGGACTTTCAGACACTGGAAAGGCATTGGAACGGTTGGCGTGATGGTGGCGACAAACGATCCGGAACACCCGGCCCCGGATGAAAGCGTGATTAACGCAGTCAGGGACCACATCCTTCCTCTGGCACCTGTTGCCGGAAGTGGATTGTATGTATTCGGTGCCACAGAAAAAGTCATCCCGATAACGATTGCGTTATCGAAAGACACATCGCAGATCAGGGCAGCAATAAAAGCAGAACTGAATGCGCTGATGTTCCGGGATGGTGTGCCGGAAGGGCGCATGTATCTGTCCAGAATCAGCGAGGCTATCAGTTTATCTGCAGGCGAGGTGGCCCATCGCCTCATCGACCCTTCATCGGATATTGACCTGGGGGAAACTGAGCTTCCGGTACTCGGGGAGATCACATGGCAAGCTTATGACCAGTAAGGGGTAAATAATGGATTCGTTACAGGATGATTATACAAAATTGTTGTATGGCCTGATGCCGCCGGGACCTGCATGGTCAGATACCGACGGAGTACTTGACGGTCTGGCACCATCGCTTGTGCGTGTTCACCAGCGGGCTGATGAACTGGTGATTGAAATCGATCCCGGTCAGTCCACAGAGCTGATTGAACGTTATGAAGAATTGTATGGTTTGCCTGATTCCTGCTCTCCTGTCGGAACCCAGACATTACGCCAGCGTCAGCAACGTCTTGAAGCAAAAGCCAATGTGGCTGGTGGCATAAATGAGCAGTTCTTCCTGGATCAGCTTGAGGCACTGGGATATACCGGCGTGACGATCGAACAGTTCCAGCACCTGGATGCAAGTCCCGATCCGGAATGGGGGGATCGCTGGCGTTATTTCTGGCGTGTGACGTTGCCGGTGGATGCCGGTGCTCAGTGGCAGACATGTACGGACGCCTGTAACACACCGATCAGGATGTGGGGGGATACGGTTGCAGAGTGCGTGATTAATAAATTATTCCCGTCGCATACCGTTGTTTTATTTTCCTATCCAGATGAGGATGAAGATGCACAGGATTGATACGCTGACAGCGGTAAAAGATAAGTTTGGCCCGGGCAAGAACGGATTTACTGACGGAAATCTTCGCACAGGACGTCTTGCCACCTGGCTGAACAGTGCCATGTGGGACGCCATTCAGGAGGAAATGTGCGCCGTTATTGAGAGGGCCGGGATAGAACTGAATAAAGAAGAACACGACCAGCTATATAAGGCAATATTATCGCTGGTGGGCGCTGCAATTAACGAAGAGGCATTGCTGATAAAAAATAACCTTTCGGATGTGGAAGACAGTGATGAGGCTGTTGAAAACCTCGGATTAAAACCCA
>ERZ1026846.967-NODE-967-length-19817-cov-17.645076_pt1 | contig 19817 bp, 11 predicted proteins | sample MGYA00380153_ERZ1026846 | MGnify/ENA primary metagenome ERZ1026846 (study PRJEB33269, sample SAMEA4719789) | human gut metagenome | biome: human-associated habitat; feature: organic feature; material: feces | place: Cameroon | collected 2013-10 ... | reverse complement strand
ATTTTGCGTCTTTTGCGTCTCTTTTTTACGTTTTTGCGTCATTTTGCGTCTGCATAAAATTGAGCAGGCATCATTATTATTTGTAAATTTGCAGCGATATGTAGGCATCTATATATACGTCTATTGCCTTTTCGATTAATTATCAACAATAAATATATGAAAAAAGTTATATTACAAAATCACTGGTCGCTTGCCGACCGCTTTTTGAATGAAAGAGTGTTTAATCGCTTTTTTATTCAGTTTTCATTAGTTATATTCGTTTGGTTGCTCATGCCGACCCGTATGATAGCCCAGGCATCAGTATCTGATTCTCGTTCAGATCTGATTAGTGTTGATGATGGCATTACTATAGAGTCGATTACAGATGTAGGCGATAATCCTTGGGAGCTGCTGGATTTTAATGCCGAAGGAATGGATAATATAGACATTACTATTCCTGCCGACAGTAAGGGACTCATGTCAAGCAACTATCATAAGAATAGTAGCAAATCTGAGTGTATCATCAAAATCAACTCCAACAGTGCCTTTGTCCTTTCTTTTGATTATGCCGTTTCATCTGAAAGGAAGCTGGGACCCTCTTATCGTTTCTTTGGATAAAAAAGAAATAGACAAAATTGGAAGCAAAAGCAAAAAGAGGCAAAAGAACTGCCAGGTCGTATTAAATGCGGGTAGTCATGAATTGACTTTAATGTATAAGAAGGATAGCTCGCAAGATGGTGGTGCCGACCGCGGATTCGTATATAATATGAAAGCGTTAAAACAAGATGAACTTTATGCTGGCATATATGATTCTGCCACCAAGGAATATACTTTCAAGGAAGTCTCGGTTGAAGAAGTAAGTCAAAACGAAAATGCACATCTGATATATGATGGGATGAAAATATCCGACCTACCAAATTATGCTTCTTTGGAGAAGGTCGTTTTTGAAGAAAGTTTCAAAAAATTCGAACCTACAACATTAAGTTCATTTTTCGAAGAACTTAGATCTTTAACGTCAATAAGTGGGTTGGAAAATCTTAATACAACTCATGTAACGGATATGAGTAAAATGTTCTATAATTGTTATGAACTTAATTCGCTTAACTTGTCGCAATTCAACACTGGAAATGTAGAAAAGATGAATGAAATGTTCTATAACTGTCATGGACTTAATTCGCTTGACTTGTCAGCTTTCAACACAGCTAAGGTAAATAACATGTATAGAATGTTTTATTATTGCTTTGTAAAAACAATAGATTTGTCGAGCTTTAATACAGCCAATGTGGAGAATATGAATGAAATGTTTGCTGGTGCAAGCTTGGTGGTAAATATCTATGCAAGCGACTTGTTCAAAACAGACAAGTTGACGAGTTCAAAAGATATGTTCAAACTTTGCACAAAGCTTCCTAATTTTAACAAAGACGAAGTAGATGCAACACATGCCAACTATGGAGCAGGAGGTTATTTCAAGAAGATTGTAGGTCAAAAAGGCAGTGTAACGTTGGGGGCAAATGGCGAACCGTTGGCTGTGGCAGAACTTACGCTCACCGATGATGATGAAGACTTTAAAGCATACGAGTCCTTTATAGCAACTTCTGCTTCTTATCGTCGCACACTGAAGGAAGGTACAACATGGGCAACGCTCTGCTTGCCTTTCGAAGTATCGCTCGAAGGTAAGAACTTCCGTGCATTCAAGCTCCTTTCGGCTGATGATGCAAAAGAAACTGTAGAACTCGAAGAGCTTAAGACAATAGAGGCTGGTACTCCTGTTATCATCAAGATGAACGATGGAGAAACACAGCTCAAATTCTCTGTAGCCAACAAGGCGATAGCAAAAGATGTTCAGACCTCAGAAACTGATAATGGTAACTATCAGCTCAAGGGCCTCTACACCCAAAAGGAGTTCAGCAAGGATGCTGACAACAACTGCTACATCGTGAAGGGCAACAAGCTGATGAACCCTGCCAAGCTGTTGGAGAAGACAAAGGTACAAAAGGTGGCAAGCAAGCCGTTCCGTGCTTACATGGTAGACAACTCTTCGACTCCTGCTGCTGGTGCCAAGATGTTCAGCATCGGTTTCGACAACGATGGTACTACAGCCATCGACAACCTCAACACCATTGCAGACGACAAGGCTGAATACTACGACCTGCAAGGCAAGCGCCTAAACGAGCCTCAAAAGGGTATCAACATCGTGAAGCGTAATGGCAAAACAATGAAAGTTATAATCAAATAAACACTTTTAACGATATGGAAAAGAAAGAATATATAAAGCCTGAAATGAATGTCTACCAAATGGAGACACAAGCTATACTCGCAGGCTCTAATATCAAGATAGCTACAGAAGATGATTACGACGAAGAATCGGTTAATGACTATCGCGATCCAAATGGCAGCATTTGGGCTGATTAAAAGAAGCCTCACCTTCAATAATAATACCTCATGGCACTCATGCCATGAGGTATTATTATTGAATACAGATTCTGCTGATTTGACTGATATACTGGCTCAAGGCGAAGCATCAGTTTAATCAGATAAATCCGCATTCATTTATTATTGAATACAGATTCTGCTGATTTGACTGATATATTGGCTCAAGGCGAAGCATCAGTTTAACTAGCATCGCGGATACGCTTACCTTGAAACTACGTTTCAGTTGAGGTGTTGGGGGTTGAGATGTTGATGGTTTGACTCACCCCATCCTCGTACTATTACTCGGCAAGCATAAACTTCCGTGCATCTTCACCCTCAATACCGTTCTGCTTAAGGATGTCGGCAAGCGAAGCGTAGTTCTTGCGGAATGTCTCCACAATCTGCTTCTGCTTTTCGGGATTGTAGGTCATTGCTATTCCGGCAGACTCCATTGTTCCGAGTGGCTCGGCAAACACAATGCCCGGGTTGTGATATTTCACGGCAATGCAGTTCTGCTGAATATGACGGAACTTGCCGATGAGTCCGTCTGTCAGGACGGGGGCATCCTTGGCATAAACCACTTCTATAGTCTTTGCCTTCGAGCAGTCGGTCTCCGGGATGTCAACCATTAGGCTGAGGTTGTTGCCGTCGTATTCAAAATCGGTCGGCTTTCCGTCTACTACGACCTTCTCAGGCACTGCCGACGCCACGAGCTTCAAGCGGTATTGGCGGTGTGCAGGCATTCCGCTGTACTCCCCTTTACGTGCTCCTATACTTACACGCAATGTTCCGTCGGCTGAATGCGTTGCAGACAGCAATGTGGAGGCATAAGCGGCATACTGCTTGTCGTTGCCGTTGTCCTCATACATTACGAACTGTGCATCTTCGTTGCCCGGATATACCGTCACGGTGACATCCTCGTCATTACGGCGCAGGTTCTTCACGTCGCCATACTGCGGAATTATACTGCCCGCCTTGACGTATATAGGATACTCGTCGAGCAGGAACCGACGCTCAACCGTCTGTCCGCCCTTCAGCATTGTGCCCGATGAGAGTTCATACCAGTCGTTACCAGCCGGCAGCCACACCTTCTGTAGCGACACGCCGTCGTTCATAGGCTGCGTGATAGGATAGACCAGATAGTTGTCGCCGAACATATACTCATTGCGGTTGGTGTAAGCCTCCTGCGCATCAGGATAGTCGTAATACATCGGTCGGCACAAAGACACACCGGTGTCGTAGGCATGGCGCGCCATAGTATATATGTAAGGTGCAAGCGAGTAGCGCTGCTTGATGATGTCGCGAATGATGTCGCGCTCCTTGTCGGCAAATACCCACGGCTCCTTGTTGAGTCCTGCATTCTTTGTAGAATGGGTGCGCAGAATGGGGCTGAAGGCTCCGAACTGCATCCAGCGTATGTACATCTCGGGATTGATAGAGTCGGCCCCCATGTGTCCGCCGATGTCGTGGCTCCAATAACCGTAGAGCACGTTGGAGGCGGTAGAGTTGTAGTAAGGCTGGAAGTCGAGCGATTTCCAGCTGATGATGGCATCGCCCGAGAATCCTATCTGATAGCGGTGGTTGCCCAGTCCGCCCCAACGGTGATACAGCATGGGCCGTGTGTCGTGATGACGCTCCATGTCTGTGAATGTAGCATAGTTGATCCACCACACGTTGCTAAGTCGTGGAAACTCCTTGTCGTTGTTCCACTGCTGCCAGTCGAGCCACCAGAAGTCGATGCCGTCACGTTCCATAGGACGCAGCACTTTGTCATACCATCCCTGCATGAATCGTTTGGACGAGGCGTTCCATGGTATATCCTTTTTCTCGGCAGGATCCATGCCCATCCAACGTGCCATGTCGGCATAGCAATCCTCATAATACTTTATTCCATCGGCAGGATGAAGGTTGACGGTTGATTGCAGTTGCTGCTGCTTTGCCCACTTCATGAAGCCCGCAGGCGAGGGAAAGAGTCGCTTGTTCCATGTATATCCGGTCCATCCGCCACGTCCTTCCTCAGTGTAGTGCCAGTCCATGTCCACCACAAGTACGTCCATCGGGATGCTGTAAGAGTGCATCTTGCTGACGAGTTGGCGCAGTTCGTTGTCGCTATAGCACCAGTAGCGCGACCACCAGTAGCCGAACGCATAGCGGGGTGGCAACGGTTCTTTGCCTGCAAAGACCGTAAAGTCGTGCAAAGCCTTCTTGTAGTCGTTGCCATAAGCGAGGAAATACATGTCCTGTGTCTTGCCTTCGTTGGGGCGATGTGCCACCCATTGCCAGTCGCTGTTGTCGAATACGTAGCCCTCAGAGTCGTCTATGAGTGTCCATCCGCTTCTCGACAGCAGTCCGTCTTCTATCGGCATCTTACCGGTATCGCCACGCGAGTCGCCGTCATAACCGTCGAGTGTGAGGTAGGTTCCCTTCAGATTGGCGCCCGGCGCATCCTTCTGTCCGGGATGCCAGACAAAGGGAATGACGCGTTTGCCGTCGGTCGGCTTCTTCTTTGTCTTTGCCGAGACTATTGAAAGATTGCGTTCGGTGAGCGGACCTGAGCCTTTTGTGTAAGTGAGTGTGAGATAGTCGGTGGATATGACAACCTTCTTGGCTGTCTCGCTCTTCTTGTATTTCACTTCAGGATAAGAGCGGTTGACGGCAATGAACGACTTGTTGTCAAGAAATTTTCCGTCGGGCGCATACTCCATGCGCACCGTTCCGTCGGTGACAAGCGTAAAGCGCACGTTGCTGTCTTTATATACTATGTTGTCGTTCTGAGCCGCTGCGGTGAGCGTAAGGGCTGAGAGTGCAGAGGCAAGAACAAGCTGCTTGCAGGAAGAATTGTTTCGGTTCATTATCAGTATATATTTGTTGTTTGAATAATTATTGAGCGATTGTCTTTATAAATCAGTAACAGGAGGATATGACAATAATGCCATACCCTCCTAAAAAATACTACTACAAAAATCAAACCGTTTTTTATTTTGCCATAAGGCTGACAGCGAATCCGCCGCCACGTGCCTGCTTCAGCTTCAGCACATCACCTTTCTTGACAGTACGGTGAGTGATGACGTAGGCAGAAGGATTTTTCTCGTAGTCGGCGTCATGCGCATCCTGATAGATGGCGCAGTCATACTTGCGTCCCTTGTCGAGGAAGTCGAGGCGCACTACTGACTGATGGCCTTCGGCATCGCACTTGCCTCCTACGAACCAGTTGTCCGTACCCTTAGCCTTGCGTGCCACAGTGATGTACTTGGCTGGCTCGGCTTCCAGGTAGCGCGAGTCGTCCCAGTCGCAAGCCACGTCACGTATAAACTGGAAAGCATCGTCATACTTCTCGTAATTCTCAGGCAGATCGGCTGCCATCTGCAGCGGCGAATACATCGTCAGATAGAGAGCCAGCTGTCCGCAGAGAGTGGTGTGGACATACGACTTGTTGTCGCACCATTCACTAAGCTTCGTGACGAAGATGCCAGGAGTGTAGTCCATCGGACCGCCCTGCAGACGTGTGAACGGCAGGATGACGGTGTGGTAAGGCTCGCTGCCGCCGAACGCCTCATACTCTGTTCCGCGTGCCGACTCGTTGCCGACGAGATTGGGCCATGTGCGGCAAAGTCCGGTAGGACGTGTCGCCTCATGAGCGTTCACCATGATGTGGTGCTTGGCTGCCTCCTTGATGCAGTAGAGATAGTGGTTGTTGGTGGACTGCGAGTAATGATAGTCGCCTCGCGGAATGATGTCGCCCACGTAGCCGCTCTTCACGGCATCATAGCCATACTTGTTCATCAGCGTATAGGCTGCCTCCAGATGACGCTCGTAGTTCTGTGTGGATCCGCTCGTCTCGTGGTGCATCATCAGTTTCACGCCTTTGGAGTGGGCATAGTCGTTGAGATACTTGATGTCGAAATCGGGATAAGGAGTCTGGAAGTCGAACACGTAGTCCTTATAATGACCGAACCAGTCTTCCCAACCGATGTTCCATCCTTCCACCAGAACCTCCTGCAGTCCGTTCTTTGCGGCGAAGTCGATATATCGCTTCACGTTCTCGGTGTTGGCAGGATGCTGTCCGTGGGGACGGCACTTCGAGTAGTCAAGGTTCTCCAGATTTACTGATGGCAGATCGAAGGTGTAGCTCCATTGCTTGCCTCCGGCTATCATCTCCCACCATACTCCGCAATACTTCGTGGGATGAATCCATGACGTATCCTCTATCTTGCACGGCTCGTTGAGATTGAGAATAAGATTGGAAGCGAGCATGTCGCGAGCGTCGTCGCTTACTATCACTGTGCGCCACGGCGTGTTGAACGGAGTCTGCACGTAGCCCTTCATTCCCGTAGCGTCAGGTGTCAGCCACGACTCGAACACCATGTTCTTGTCGTCGAGATTGAGGTGCATCGTTGGGAAGTTGACGCAGGCAGCCTCATGCAGATTAATGTAAAGACCGTTGTCTGTCTTGAGCTGAAGGGATGTCTGGACACCGGTGGGCGAGAACTGTGTCTGCGAAGCGTTGGACGTTATGGCAGCCTTCATCTTTGATCGTATCTCGCTCATCTTTGATATGACGGTCTCATACTCCTGCGTGTCGTAGTCGCCGGGAATCCAGTAGGCGGTGTGGTCGCCCGTCATCGCAAACTGCGTGTGCTCTTCCTTCACTACTATATAGTTGAGCTTCTGCTGTTGCGGAAACTCGTAGCGCAGTCCCATGCCGTCGTCGTATACGCGGAAGCGGATGCGTATGTCGCGCTGCATGGAAGCCTGATTGAGTGTTACGGCGAGCTCGTTGTAATGGTTTCGGATGGTGGCAGTCTCGCCCCATACCGGACGCCATGTCTCGTCGAAGGTGGCTGTCTGCGTGTCCTTCACCGTAAAGCCGTCCATGAGGTCCTGCTCGTTTGTCCCGTTGGAGGCGTGCTTGTCCTTCGCCAGTTCCAGTCCGAGATGCGACGGACGTATCACTTCCTTCTTCTTGTAAGTCATCTCGTATGTGGGGCGTCCGTCCTGCAGATAGAACTTCACAGATACGTTGCCGTCAGGCGATGTCACTGTCTGCGCGTTTGCCCCGAACGAGAGGGCAAGCGCGAGGGCTGTAAATAATGTTTTCTTCATCTTTTGTGCTTGTTTATTCTGCTACTATCATTGTCCAATACTTCAGCTGCGGCACCGTAAACACCACGAAGTCGCCTTCCTGACGATACTGCAGTTCCTGCGGAGCGCCACCGAGTTGGTCAGGTGATGCCACCCACAGCCTCTTCACGTTCTTGGCACGCATTCTTAGTGTAAGGTTATCCACGGCTTCCGGTTCCGGCATCGTACCGTCCATGTCGCGCCAGCTGAGGCTGTTGGCTTGACGGAAGTTTATCAGATTCACCACCTGCTTGCCATTTACGTTCTTGCTGTATGCCGTGACATTGCCGAGAACGGGCGGCCAAGCATTGATGGTTACCACCGACTTGGCTGCTGCAATGTCTGCCTGAGTCTCGTTGCCACCGTCGCGAAGCAGGTTCTGGTAGGCTGTGAGGAAGTCGTAGTAAGCCACAATCTGCTTCTTTAGCTCGTCGCTCATCTTCACATCGGCATACGGGAAGTATTCTGAACTGAGCATATGTCCGGCTCCAAGCTCGAGATGTGATGCTCCGAGAGCGAACATCACGGCGTCGGTGAGCAGCACACCGGGAGCGTTAAACTCCGGCTTCTTGTGTCCGTAGTCCATGTAGGCGGCGTACACCTGTCCGAGTTTGTTGCCCGAATACAGACGATTGGCTTTCAGAATGTCGTGGAGATCGCTGAACTTGTCTTCGCTTCCCCATAACTCGGTGTACATAAAGTCCACGCATCCGGTGGAAACAATCTTGTCCGAGCCATAGTTGCTCACGGCGTTCATCACCAGACGTTTATCGGGCTGACGCTCTTTCATAGCTCGTATGAACGATGCATAGCCGTTAGGCAGATTCACCTGCGATCCATAATAATCGTAATCGGTGCCACGTGAGCCAAGCTGGTCGATATGGAAGCCGTCAAAATCGAGTGCTTCATACACATCGTCGTTGCGGTCGGCAAGGTAATCCTGCCAGTCTTTGTTCGACGGATCGACAAGATATATGTCGCTCTTCCAGTCGGACGGCAACTGATGGCGGTCGCATTTAGAGTGATTCTGGTCTGTATATATATACCAACGGTCGCCCACTCCATCAGCCTTTGCATCGTCAAAAGCACCGAAACAGAGATTGTAGAACATTGCCTTCATGCCCAACGAATGTGCCTGAACAATGTAGTCCTTCACCACCGAAGTGTAGTTGTCGCGGTTGGCAATGTCCTTGTAGCTCTCGAGCAGATTGCCTGGTGTGCCGCCGAGCGGCCAATGCTGCTTGTATTGCCAATCGTAGAACTGCAATCCATTAATGTGGCAGCGGTTGAGAAAAGACAATTCGGAAGCAATTACATCCGAAGTGCGGTCGCTACCGTATGAAGCTATGAAGCCATAGCGTGGGAATCGCGCCCAATCGCTCGACACATCTACGCCAATAGTGGCGTAGACGGTCTGCTGATTGTTGCCGTCAACTGTGTATATGTCGGCCATATAGCCTGTATAATCAGCTTGCGGAGCTGTCCATGTCCACGAAGTTGATCCGATGTTCTCGTCCGCAATCACGTCCGCACCGTGACGATAGCGCACATGTGCCGATGAGGGCAGTGTGCCGTCCGTGACCGTGAGGCGCACCGTCTCGCCGGGCTTGTACGCCGCCTTGTCAGTGGAAACGCCGATAGAGATGTTGTCAGTGGTCTTCACCACGGTCTGTATAATATCCGTAGGAACGGTAGCGGGGTCGTTGTAGCTATTGTTGTCATCGCTGCATGAGCCTATCAATAACGGCAGCGCTATTAGCAATGCATTCATTTTCATTTTATGCTTTTGTTAGATTGTTAATTTTTTGAGATTGTTACGGTCTCGTTGAGCTGGTCGAGCGTTATGGTGTATGTGCCCGACGATGTTATCTTCCACTTGTAGTCGAGGTCGCTAACGTTCACAGTCAGATACTGCGATTTAAGTGTTTCGTCACTCTTGTTGATGAAGAGAGCCTGCTCGGCAGTGCCCTTTGGTTCGGCATCGGGAGCAGAAGGCATAAACCACGCTCCGTTCCAGTCGCTCTGCTTGTCGCAAGAGAACTTGAGTTCGCCTGCGTTGAGCTGACCTGTCCATGTGAATACATAAGGACTCTCTGTAGAAGTCATCGGTGTGGCATTGCCAAGATCCCATCCGTTGGGTGTAGCATCACCTACAAGGTATATCATTTCGTATGGAGTGAACTCGCTCATCATCATACGTTCCTTGCCCGAACGAATGTCAACGCATATCTTATAAGCCTTGCCGGTCTCGTTGTCCTGCAGGTTCCACTTGTTGTCGGGGTCGAAACCTGATACGAATTCCATGCTCTGGTCTGTGTAAGGAGCGTTTGCCTGTGTGGCTTTATACATGTTCTCCCATGAGTTCATGGATGTTCCGAACTTGAATTCGCCTCCTACGCCCTGCTCAAAGTAGCGTCCCATGCGGAAAAGGAATGGATCAAGAGCATCCTGTGTCATCGGTTCAAAGCCCCATCCGGTTGGATTGCCGACAAAGAAGAGCTGGTCGAAAGCAGGGCTTGTGCCTTCTGTCTTCTCTATGCTTACTGTTCCGGCAAGCAAATCGACCGTGACTTTATAGTCGTGTGCTTCGTCGATGGTCCATTTCTCGTCGGGTTGGTCGTCGCTTGTGCGGAGCACTGGACCACCGTTGTCGCCGCGTCCATATGAAGGCAGAAACTGTCCGAGAGTGGTTATGAACTTTATCTCGCCGCTATTGAGCTTGCCTTCCCAAGTGAAGAGGCCGTTGGTGGTGCGTGTCATCTCCGATGCATTGTCGGCGCTCCATCCGTTTGGAGCAGCGCTACCTATAATATACAATGTAGAAGTGACGGGTTCGTACGGTGCAGCGGTGAACTGCGTGGTGGCAGTCTGTGTCTCTTCCGCGCCGCTGACTATGGCTGTGACGCGTGCTTCGATGTCTATGGGTGTGCCAACGGTGCCTCCCATCTTGTCGAGAATGATGTTGTTAAGATTCTCCACGTTGGCGCTCCACGTGTAAGTCTGCGTCTGTTCGTCCACAGCCACGTAAGGCTGGGCGAAGTCGGTGCCAGCCTTAGCCAGCTCCAGACGATAGCTGATGCTGTTGCCGGTACCGTAATTGTTGCCGGTGGTCCAGTTCAGGGTGACGGCATCACTTGCATGGCTGGTCTCTTCCAGAGCGGACAGGGCTTGGTCAGCCGTGATTGTCAGCTGGTCGCGTCCTTTGTCCAGTTCGGTGTAGTCCTGGTCTGAGCAAGCGGAGAGTGCGAAGCCGATGAAAAGAAGAGCCAACAGACTATGAATGCAATTTATATATCGTTTCATATTGATTCTTTTTTTATTGTTTATAATGTTTCTTGACCTTTAATATCCAGGGTTCTGTGTCATCAGCTTGTTGGCGTCTCTCTCCGTCTGCGGGATGGGGAAGAGCAGACGTTCCTTAGTAACACGCGACTTGCCGATAGACTTCAGGAACTTCACGGCATAGTCGCCATGCTGCAAGCGTATCATGTCAAACCAGCGATGGCCCTCAAACGCCAGTTCAATACGACGTTCGTGTATGATCTTTTCGCGCATAGCTTCCTGCGACAATCCACTCACTCCAGGCAGTCCGGCACGATGACGGACGATGTTAAGAGGCTCGGCTGCCTCAGCAGTCTTGCCCTGCTCGTTGAGAGCCTCAGCCTTCATAAGCAGCACATCGGCATAGCGATACACCACAAAATTGGCAGGATTGGTGTTATATTCTGGTGATACGCTCTTAGAAACGAGAAACTTGCGCACGTTATATCCGGTAGTTGAGTAGCTGCTCTTGTATGTCATGCCGTCAAAATCGGGACATCCATCATACAATACGGTAAGGTCCTTGCGCTTGTCGCCTTCCTCATACTGCGACATGAACTCTTCTGTAGGCAGGTTCCATCCGTAAGATCCTGCCACAAAGTTGGAGTTTCGTGGTCCCATGAATGTCGACAGCCAGCTCGACTGAGGATTGTTTCCCCAAAAATCGTATTCGGTATTGCCAGAGAACTGCACTTCGAAGATTGACTCAGGACCATTATTGATGGTAGCGTCAAAGTTTGATTCGTACGTGCATTGGCTTAGATCGTAGCCAAGAGCTGTCACATCGTCGCACAGGCTCACAACCCTCTGATAGTATTCATTGTTGTCGGGAGCGAGTGTTAGGTATATATCGGCGAGCATGGTGTAGGCAGCGTCCTTCGTAGCACGTCCAAGATTGTCGTCGTCAAGCTGGCTCTTGGCAGGCAGCAGTTCTGCAGCACGGTTGGTGTCCTCGATGATCTGCTTATACACATCGTCCACTGAAGCACGTGCTATGTCTGTGCTCTCGCCTGGATTGAACGGCTTAAGACGCAGAGGCACTCCACCATACAGACGTACGAGAATGAAGTAATAATGTGCACGGAGGAAGTAAGCCTCACCGAGCGAACGTCCCAGAATGGTGCCCTTTTCCGGATTCTTGTCTTCGAGAGCATTGATGAGGATGTTGCACTGTCCGATACCGACCCAAGGCGAGCGCCACATGTACAGCGCCATACCATTATCGCTCTGCGTGGTGAAGTTGGAAGCCTGAACGGTCTCAATGCCGTCGGTACCTCCACCACCGCCTACTATGCTGTTACCAGCAACGATGTCGAGTGTCCACAGACGTTGATTGTACATATTCGACGATTGGAGTGTACGGTAGCAGGCATTTGCCATCGACACCGCCACGTCCTCGTCGACCGTCGTTTCGGGGTCGACTGTGTTCTTAGGCTCACGGTCGAGGAAGTCGCTGCATGAACACATCGAGCCTGCAAGCGCTATGTTGAGAGCCAGGATAAATATCTTTTTCATAATGATTCAGTTGTTAGAAGTTTAGGTTTAATCCGATATTGAACGTGCGCGAGATGGGATAGCTTGAGAGGTCGATTCCGTTGACACCCACTTCGGGGTCGAAACCTGAGTATCCGGTTATCGTTGCCACGTTCTCGCAAGAGAATGTGATGCGTGCAGAATTGAGTGTCAGGGCACGAAGCCACTGCTGCGGCACATTGTAAGAGAGCGAAATGCTCTTCAGACGCAAGTATGCACCATTCTCAACGAAGCGGTCGCTGATGCGGTTGTTTTGGTTGGGATCGCCATAAACGGCACGTGGCATCGTGGTGCTTGTGCCCTCGCCATGCCAGCGTGACAGCACGTCGGTGAGCTGGTTGTAGGCTGCCGACATACCCGTAAGGTCTATCTTGTTGGCATTGAATATCTTGTTGCCAGCCACACCCTGCAAGTATACCGACAGTTCCAGACCCTTCCATGCGAGCGTATTGCTCATCGAGAAGATGTGTGTTGGGTTAGGATTGCCTATCACGGTGCGGTCGTTGTCGTTGATAACACCGTCGTTGTTGAGGTCCTTGAAGCGTATGTCGCCAGGCTCGGCACCTGTCTGAATGGCGTGTTCTTTTACTTCCAGCTCGTTCTGGAATATTCCGTCGGTGACATAACCGTAGAACACGTTGATGGGCAGATTGTTGGCGAGCATCGTTACGTACGAGTTGTTCACCTGATTGATATAGTAAGGCACGTCGCTGTTGAGACTCTTTATCTTGTTGCGGTTGTATGTATAGACGATACCTGTCTCCCACTGCAGCGGACCCTGAATGTTGACGGTATTGAGCGAAACCTCAAAACCCGTGTTGCGAACCTTTCCGGCATTGGTGTAAGTGGTACTTGTGTCCTCAAATCCCGACGTGATTGGGATGGAAGCCTTTACGAGCATGTCGGTCGTATTCTTTATATAATAGTCGAATGTGAGGTGGGCACGCTGATTGAAGAGTGCTGCATCGAAGCCAATGTTGGTCTGTGCCACCTGCTCCCAATGAATGTTAGGATTGGCAAGCGTTGCCGAAACGAGTGCCGACTGTTCTGTTCCTGTCTTGCCGAACGGATATACGCTGGTGTTGTATGAAGCCAGATAGCTGTAGTTGCCCACACTGGCCTGACTGCCCGTAACACCGTATCCAGCACGTATCTTGAGGTCGTTGAGAATATTGTTCTTCGGGAACCACTCTTCTTCAGAAGCGCGCCATGCCAGCGATACTGACGGGAATGTTCCCCAACGGTTGTTGCGGCCGAAGCGCGACGAGCCGTCACGGCGTACTGTAGCGGTAAGAAGATAGCGGTCGGCAAACTCATAGTTGAGACGTGCCATATACGACATAAGCGCCCATTCGGTCTCGTTGCCGCCGATGGCGTGCATCTTCTCGCCGTTGTCCATCTCGTGTACGCCCTCATAGGCGAAGACGTTCTTCTGTGCGTTGAGATAGTCATAGTCGTTCCATTGTGCCGACGTACCAGCCATCACACCTACGTGATGCTTCTTGGCGAACGTGTGGTCAAAGAGGAAATAGTTGTCCCAAAGATACGTGAACGACTTGTTGTTGCCCTTGTATCGGCTGCTCTCCTCCACGGGCGACGGTTTCCAGTCGTGCTTGGGCGTAAAGCTGTCGTAATCCCAGAACTTGGCGTCCAGTCCGAACGTGCTCTTCAGCTTGAGCCACTTCGTGAACGACACCTCTGCCGAGATGTTGCCGAGAAGATTATATCCCTTGGTGCTGCTATGGTCTGTAGTGGTGGGTCCGATTGGGTTTCGCACACTGCCGTACCAAAGCGAGTTGCCCTCAGGTCCTGTCCATTCGCCGCTCTCGTCCTTGACGGCAAAGACGGGCAGAGCCTTGTATGTGCTGCCCATGTCGTAGCTGCCCTGCTGCTTGCGGTCGGCAGACACGGTTATGTTGGATGTCATCTTCAACCAAGGCTGCACCTGGGCATCAGAGTTCTGCTGGAAGGTGAATCGGCGGTACTTGACGCTTCTTACAATACCCGTCTGGTCGAGCATACCTCCCGACACATAATAGTGTGCCTTGTCGCTGCCGCCTGAATAACTCAACGTGTAGTTCTGCATATATCCGGTGCGGAACAACTCGTCTACCCAATCGGTTCCTTTGCCGAGGGCCGAGGATCTGCCCATTCGGGATTGGCAGTGTTGCCCGAATTGTTCATCATGTCGTTGCTCAGCGCTGCATATTGGCTGGCATTGAGCAGTTTGGGAGTACGTGTGGCGTTCTGTATGGCAAGGTTGGCAGAAAGCGAAAGGTGTCCCTTGCCTTCCTTTCCCTTCTTCGTGGTTATCATTATGACACCGTTGGCACCGCGGCTACCGTATATTGCCGTTGCCGAAGCGTCCTTCAGCACGTCCAGACGCTCTACGTCTGCCATGTTGATGGTATTGATGCCGAGGTCGGTGGGCACTCCGTCTATTACTACAAGAGGGTCGCAGTTGTTGATAGAACCCATACCGCGCACCTTAATAGTAACGTTGTCGCCCGGCTTGCCGGCATCTACAACCTGCAATCCTGCTATCTTACCCTGAATAGCCTGTCCGATGTTGGCTACCGGCGAGTTCTCCATGTCCTTGGCAGCAAGCGAACCGACGGCTCCGGTGAGGTCCTTCTTCTTCATAACGCCATAACCTACAACGACAAGTTCGTTGAGTTTGTGGACATCTTCGGTCAATACGATTTCAAGCGACGACTTGCCACCTACGGCAACACGCTGGTTGTTGTAGCCGATGTACGAAATTTCGAGTACTGCATTGTCGGGAACTGAAATAGAGAATTCACCGTCAATGTTGGTTACAGTGGCGTTTTTAGTGCCTTTTTGTCCAACGGAGGCTCCAATGATAGTCTCACCATTGGCATCCTTCACTACACCATGTATTGTCTTATTGCTCTGTGCGTATGCGCCAACTGGCAACATTGCAAGAAACGAACAAGCGACAATTTGGCTGATCCATTTTCGATTGGTTTTGTTCATATTATTGAGTTTTTTGGTTGTTAGGTCGATTTTATGGTTGCAAATTTAGTTTTTATTTTCATAAGTTGTTCGTCAAAGTACCCCATAAGTACACGTCAATGTATTAATTAAATATTAACAATATGATTATCAGGCGTTTAGAAAAGCATATTCATATCGCTAAGTACATCGTCTGAAAAGCAATGATATTGTCAAAGCAACGGAATTAATGAAAAATATGAATCGCAATGAGCAAAAAAAGCAATCATCTAATATGTTATTTCTGCAAAATTTGTAAATTTGCAGAAACCTATAAAAATCACAAACAATTCACTCTATGCAACGTTACATAGCCATTATCATACTCTTCATTGCCACCGCCACATCCTCAATGGCAGACACCAACGGCGAACTTATACAGCGCATTGACAGCATTATAGACAACATAACGCAGATATACGGCAAGAAGCAGGCACGCATCGACTTCTACAAGTCGATGGCACACAAAAGCCAAAAGCCCGAAACGCTGCTTTCGGCTTATGACAAACTGTACGACGAGTACTTCGTCTATCAGTTCGATTCGGCTATGGTGTACGTCGATAAAGCCATACGGCTGGCTGACCGTATCGGCGACAAATACCATCACGACAAGTCGCGCATCGAGAAAGCGTCGCTGCTGGCGGTGGGCGGACTCTACGGCGAAGCTATGGGACTGCTCGATGAGATTGATTCCGTGAAGCTTGACGATGAGCTGCGCTTCAGTTACACCATCACACACTATTACGTCTACATGTATTGGGCTGACTATTGTCACGACAATATGTACTCGCCGCGCTATCGTGACCGTGCCGACTCTTACCTGAAACAGGCTGTCGAGATGCTCCGTCCGACCGACTTGTATTATGATTTCTTCTGGGGAGAATACTATATATATGTGGAACGAAACGACCGACGCGCCCTTCAGCATTACTTCAAGACCCTGAAAACGGTTCCCGTGGAGTCGCGCTGGTACGCCATGGCGTCGTATGCAATTGCCAACAACTACAGCGCCAACAACGACAACAATAAATATGAGGAGTATATTCTGCGTGCATGTATCAGCGATCTGCTCAACTGTACGCGCGAAAACCTCGCCATGCAAGACCTTGCCATGTATCTGTTCAAGAAGGGCGACGACAACATTCTGCTCGCCGAGCGATACATCAACTTTGCCATGGACGATGCCAAGAACTATAACAACCGTCTGCGTATTATCGAGATATCGCAGAAACTGCCAATCATCGTGTCGACGTATCGTGAGAAGCTCTCCTCGCAGAACAGCATGATGAGAATGGCATTGCTGGGTGTGTCTATCCTGTGCGTCTTTGTTGTGGTGCTCTTATACTTCTACAGCCGCCAGAACCGGCAGTTGGCGCGTCATCGTCACGAACTGTCTCAGAGCAACCAATTGCTGTCGTCGCTCAACGAAAAGCTCAACACTCTCAACTCACGACTACTCGACACCAACAGCCGACGCGAACGTCTGGCTAAGCTCTACATCGACCTTTGCGCCAAATACATCGACCGGCTGAGCAAGTTTGAGACTCTTGTGAAGCGCAAGATTAAAGTAGGTCAGGTCAACGACCTGCTCAATACGGCATCGTCGTCACGCCTTTCGGAAGAGGATGCGGCTACGTTCATGAACAGTTTCGACACGGCTTTCCTCGACCTCTACCCCTCGTTTGTCGACGAATTCAACGCTCTGCTGCGAGCCGACGAGCAGATTGTGCCTCCACACAAGGGACGGCTCACCACCGAACTGCGCATTTACGCTTTGATAAGGTTGGGCGTCAAGGAGAGTTCGGAGATTGCGGCATTGCTCTTCTATACTCCTCGTACCATCTACAACTATCGCTCTACGATAAAAAGCCGTGCCATTAACCGCGAAACTTTCGAGTACGACGTCGAGCAACTGTGCCGTGTAATACACTCCTGACAGCAATGTTCGGTCTATGCAAATATTGTACTGACGGTAAGAAATTGTTACAAACGAAAAACTGATTCTATAGATTTCACGGGCGGTTTTTATAGTCCACGAAAGCGCTTCAGTCACCTCAAAACATAAAAAGGAGCTTTCCAGTCAGACGGTTTTTCCCCATACCGTAAAATGGCAAAGTGGCTGTTGCGTCTGGCATGCTTCCAGCATGTGAAGAGAACGTTTCTCGATTGTGGGGACGATTTCGATGCCTGCAGACTGCAAGGTGTTAACTTCTTTGAATATATATCTTATGTCATCAACAAAGCTGCAGCACTGCCGCCAAGAACACCGCTAAGCAAGTACCGTGACTTGCTGCCGGACAAATGGAAACAAAAAAATATCGCTCAAGAATAAAAACTTGAGCGATATTTTTTTAACATGTATATACTAGCATCGCGGATACGCTTACTCATAGCGCTCATGCCATGGGGTATTTTCATTTAATTTTGCGTCTTTTGCGTCTCTTTTTTACGTTTTTGCGTCATTTTGCGTCTGTCTAAAATTGAGGAAATATCATCATTATTGGTAAATTTGCGGAGTGATTGATGTGTCCCTCACGTCTATAACTTCTGATTTTATCAATAATAAATATTTGAAAATGAAAAATTTTACTTTTAAAAAAAACGTGATGCATGGACTTGCTATCAAGTTTATGCTCATTATGGTGTTCCTACTGGGCATAGGTACAAGTAACGCTTTGGCAGAAAAAACACCATACGCGGTGTTTGATGATGCGACAAAAACGCTCACATTCAAGTATGAAGAAAAGGAAACACTCGGGACAAATGAATATAAGTTGAATCGGGGGAAGAATTTCCCCGTCTGGTGTGATTTACATAAATCAGAAATAACTAAGGCTGTATTTGCCCCTTCTTTTGCAGAAGCTCGACCTACCACTTGCGCATATTGGTTCAGTTCTTGTAAAAAACTGAAAAACATTGAAGGCATCGAGTTTTTGAACACAGAGAAAGTTGAAGACATGGGGGGCATGTTCAACGAATGTATATGCCTTGAAAATCTTGACCTGTCAAAATTCGACACGAAGAAGGTGACAAATATGAGAAATATGTTTTATAATTGCCAAAAACTCAAAACCCTCGACTTGTCAAGCTTCGAGACTGATATGGTGACGAACATGGAATCCATGTTCTATAATTGTATATTACTCAACACCCTTAAACTCACAAATAAGTTCAACACACAGAAGGTAGAGGATATGTGCTCCATGTTCAATAGCTGCAAAGAACTTAAAACAATCAATTTGTCAGGCTTCGACACGCAGAACGTGGAGGATATGAGGTATATGTTCAATCTTTGCAAAAGTTTGGAATCTCTCGACTTGTCAAACTTCAACACGCAGAAAGTAACGCTTATGGATAACATGTTCAATCAATGCTTACAACTAACCTCACTCGACTTGTCAAACTTCGATACACAGAAAGTGACGAAAATGAACAACATGTTCTATTATTGTACAGGATTAAAGACCGTTGATATCAGCAACTTCAATACGCAAGCTGTAAAAAACATGGACTCTATGTTCGGATACTGCACTAACCTCGCAACTATTTATGTTGGTGAGAATTTTGTAACGACCAATGCAAGCTCTAGTAATAATATGTTCTATAATTATCAATTGCTCAAGGGTGCTCTTCCTGAGTATAACGCAAATAAGACCGACCGCAGATTCGCCAACTACAAGACTGGCTATTTCAGCAAGCTGGTAGGCAAGAATGGTAATGACAAGATTGGAGCAGCGGGGGAACCTCTTGCAGCGTACAATCTCGCTCTTGACGACAACAAGGACTTCGTGGCTTACGAGCCGTTCGCTGCTAAGGCGGCATCTTATAGCCGCACTATTAATACTGGTAATACTGGTAAGACTGGCACTACTTGGGCTACGCTCTGCTTGCCTTTCGAGGTGTCGCTTGAAGGCCAGAACTTCCGTGCATTCAAGCTCCTTTCGGCTGATGATGCAAAAGAAACTGTAGAACTCGAAGAGATAGAGACAAGCATCGAGGCTGGCACTCCTGTTATCATCAAGATGAAGGATGGAGAAACAAAGCTCAAATTCTCTGTAGCCAACAAGGCGATTGCAAAAGATGTTCAGACCTCAGAAACTGCTGACGGCAACTATCAGCTCCATGGCCTCTACACCCAAAAGGAGTTCAGCAAGGATGCTGACAACAACTGCTACATCGTGAAGGGCAACAAGCTGATGAACCCTGCCATGCTGTTGGAGAAGACAAAGGTACAAAAGGTGGCAAGCAAGCCGTTCCGTGCTTACATGGTAGACAACTCTTCTGCTCCTACTGCTGGTGCCAAGATGTTCAGCATCGGCTTCGACAACGACGGTACTACAGCCATCGACAGCCTCAACACTATTGCAGATGATAATGCCACATACTACGACCTGCAGGGCAAGCGCCTTAACGAGCCTCAAAAGGGCATCAACATC
>ERZ1026846.964-NODE-964-length-19835-cov-5.630637_pt1 | contig 19835 bp, 18 predicted proteins | sample MGYA00380153_ERZ1026846 | MGnify/ENA primary metagenome ERZ1026846 (study PRJEB33269, sample SAMEA4719789) | human gut metagenome | biome: human-associated habitat; feature: organic feature; material: feces | place: Cameroon | collected 2013-10 ... | reverse complement strand
GAAGATGTGAGAGTGGGAATGTTATTACGTGGCTGGCATTGTTCACCTTTAAAAGGTTTTATATATTTGCTTGTCTTTGATAAAACTTTTAGAAATTTATTTTATTGTCGCATTGGTAAGGCAAAATACTTAATGTCATATTTGTTGTTGCCGCATCCCTGTTTTACATTGGCAACAGATATGAAAATAGGCAAAGGCTTTCAATGTGTACATCCATTTGCTTCAATTGTTAATGCAGATTCAATTGGATGTAATTTTTCAATAAAGCATTGTGTGACTGTTGGAAATAAAAATGGGGGGAGGAAAAATAGACCAACTATAGGAAATAATGTGACGATACACTGTAATTCTGTTATAGTTGGTAATATAATTATTGGTAATAATGTAGTAATAGGTGCAGGTACAGTTCTTACAAAGAGTGTACCTGATAATTGTGTAGTAGTAGGAAATCCTGCCTACATTCTTAGAGAAAACGGAAATAAAGTAAATAAAAAATTATAAAATGTCATCATCAAAATTTATACAATTAAAGAAAGTCGTACACCAACCAAGAATTCTGCTTTCGAGAATAATTATGCTAGAGGTTGTCAGTAAAATGCTTCCAGATGTAACTTATCTTAAATGGGCGTATTATCTACGTACAGGAAAGCATCTTGACTTAAGTTGTCCAAAGACGTTTAACGAGAAAATTCAGTGGTTGAAATTGCACAATACAAGTGAAGAATGTACTCGGTCGGTAGACAAGTATGAGGTTCGATCCTTGATTGCAGAAAAAATAGGAGAAGAATATCTTATTCCAATGTTAGGCTGTTGGGATTCTTTTGATGATATTGATTTCACAAATCTACCAAAACAATTTGTTTTAAAATGTACTCATGACAGTGGTTCTGTAGTTATATGTAGAGATAAAGAAACGTTTGACATAAAAGCTGCAAAGGTAAAATTAGAGAAAGCAATGAAACATAATTTCTTTTGGACTGGTAGAGAATATCCATATAAAAATGTTAAGCCTAGGATTATCTGTGAGCAACTGATGAAAGACAATAAAACCGATGATTTGGTAGACTATAAGTTCTTTTGTTTTAATGGAGAACCAAAAGTCTTATTTTATGCTTCAGAACGTTTTACAAGTAAGGATAAGGTTGCAAAGTTCGATTTTTATGATATGGATTTGCATCATATGCCTATAAAGAGTGTTGGGCATGATAATTCAACTATACCACCATCTGTATCCATTGAAAACTTTAGCAAAATGAAGGAACTTTGCTGTATTTTGTCAAAAGGGTATCCTCATGTTCGTGTGGATTTCTATGTCATTAATGATAAAATCTATTTTGGAGAATTGACATTCCATCATGATGGCGGTTTTGTTCAATTAGAGCCTGATGAATGGAATATAACTTTTGGAGAATGGATTAAACTACCTAAAGATAATATATAATGAAAGTTTTACTAAATACAATTTCAACAAAGAAAATCTCAGGCGGAGCTTTCCAAATATCCCAGAATTTCTTATTGAAATCATTAGAACATAAGGATGTTGAATGGTACTACATTACATCACAAGACTTGGATGATGTAATAGGAGAGCAATTTAAAAACATAAGAGACAAAAGATATTTTGTGTTTCCTACTCAACCAGACTTCAAACATACTTACGAAAAAGTAAAAAAGCAGATAAGACTGTTGGAGCAAAAGATAAAGCCTGATGTGGTGTACTCTGTAACAGCTCCAAGCTATTTCTCTTTTGAAACAACAGAGGTGATGCGTTTTACAAATCCGTTGGTGACACATCCTAATAAGTATTCAAAAAGCACTCAAACATTGAAGGAACGCATAAAGACCTGGTTGTACTGCAAAAATCAAATCAGGTTGATGAAAAAGGCACACTTCTTTATTACCCAAACAGAAACAACAAAGCAAGGCATATTGCGTATAACAGGAGAACCTGAAAATCATGTACGAGTCGTGAACAATGTACTTCCATCGGTTTTTAAAAATATGGACAATACTCCTATCGTAGAAGATGATTGGATAAATATTGCTTGCGTGGGTAACCCTGTACCACATAAAAACTTTGACATATTGCCAGATGTGTTGAGTGAATTAAAAAAGTTAGGTATAGAGAATATATGTTTTCATACTACCATTCCTTTTGACCATCCTTTGAACAACAAACTGGAAAAGCGCTTGGTAGAATTGGGAATGATGAAAAACTGGAAGAATCATGGAAGAATCTCGCAAAAGGAATTAGGAGCAATGTATCAGCATTGCCAACTATGTTTCCTTCCAACATTGCTTGAAGTATTCTCAGCAAGCACAGTGGAAGCGATGTATTTCAATCTTCCTATTGTAGCAACAGATTTTCCATTCAATACAGAAGTTCTAGCTGACAGTTGTTTGTATTATGAGCCAAAAAATGCTAAGGAAGCAGCGAAACAGTTTGCAAAACTTATATCAGACAGAGCACTGCAAGAAAAATTGAAAGAGAAAATGAAAATTCAACTTGGAAAGTATGGTGACTACGATAAGCATTTCAATGCTATCAAGGAATATCTATTAGAAGTGGCTAATGTATCAAAAAGATAAATGAGGGAAATAAACGTATGAAGATATTAGTAGTATGTCAATACTTCTATCCAGAAGAGTTCAAGGTGAATGAATTGGTGGAAGGTTTGGTAAAACGAGGAAATGAAGTAACTGTTTTGACAGGAAAACCCACTTATCCAAGAGGTCCTTATCCAAAAGGGTATAAGTTTTGGGGTGTACAGAAAGAAGAGTATAAGGGTGCAAAGATAATTCGTCTGCCTGAGTTGACTCGCGGTACAGGCGGTATCATTGGTGTAGTAAAGAGTCTTTTCTCTTTCTTAATAAGTAGTACATGGTATGCAAAGCACCACGACATTGAGGCAGACGCTATTCTTTGTTTCCAACTTTCTCCAGTAACTATGGCAAATGCTGCGTTGATTTACAAACGTAAGCTTAATGTAAAGTTGGTGCATTGGGTGCAGGATTTGTGGCCAGAAAGTGTCACTGCTACTACACCATTGAAGGGTGGCCCGATTATTTCTTTGCTTGAAAAATTTGTTACTAAAATATATAAGCAAAGCGATGTGATATTGGTGCAATCAAAAGCTTTTGAGAAGAGCATCTGTTCGAAGGGTGAATTTAAAAATAAATTGATATTTGCTCCCAACTGGGCAGAAAGCAGTTTCATAGGAGCGGACATAAGTATTGATGAGAACTTCCCTTTACAACCAAACAGTTCTGAGTTCCGTGTGATGTTTGCTGGTAATATTGGAGAGGCACAAGATTTTGAAAATATTATTAAGGCAGCAAACTTAACAAAAGACATTCCTCAGATCAAGTGGATTATAGTAGGTGATGGAAGAGCGAGAGAAAACTCAGAGAAAGAAGTTAGTCGTCTTGGATTAAATGATACTGTAAAATTCTTAGGCAGACATTCAGTTGAAACTATGCCTAAATTCTTTGCAATGGCAGATGCCATGTTGGTGACATTAAAAGACGAATTTATATTCTCTTTGACTATACCATCGAAGACACAGGCTTATATGGCATCAGGAAAGCCAATACTTACCATGATAAATGGTGCTGGAAACGATGTGGTTGAAGATGCTAAGTGCGGTTTGACTGCAAATGCAGAGGATTATGAGGTCCTCGCTGCAAATGTAAGAAAAATGTATGGTATGAGCAAAGAGGAACTGGAAGAAATGGGTAAGGCTGCAAAGGCATACTATGATAAGAACTTCGCCAAAGATATGGTGATTGACAGGGTTAATGATGTGCTGTCTCGATAAGTTACACATATAATGTTTGATATAGACAATAGCTTATTAAAATTACTATCTTATGCAGTGTCTAAAGACCCCATCTCATTAGATAATAATATAGCATGGGATTCTCTTTTTAACACTTCAGCCCATCAAGGTGTCATAGGTATAGTAATTAATAGTTTGCAGGCTTATATGACGGAAATTCCAACGTATAAGCCGTTTACCAAAGAGACTGCATCTGACAAGTTGAAACGTATGCAGTGGATCGGTAATGTGGTAGCATTTGAAAGGTTGTATGCCAAACATGAGAAAGCGATGGCTGAACTGGCTCAGTTTTATGCCTCAAAAGGTATACGTATGATGGTGCTGAAAGGATATGGCTTGTCATTAGACTGGCCTGTGCCTAACCATCGTCCTGTAGGCGACTTAGACATTTATAACTTTGGCAAGTGGAAAGAGGCTGATGCCTTGGTGGCTAAAACATGTGGCATAAGGATTGATGATGGGCATGAGCATCATACTGTCTTCAACTATAATGGAGTATCGGTTGAGAATCATTACGACTTCATCAATACTAAGGCTCATAGGGATGCTCCAAAGATTGAGGCTATACTGAAGGTTCTTGCAGAAAAGAATTGCAGAGAGATAGAAATTCAAGGCTCTAAAATTTATTTGCCCTCAGCTGACTTTAATGCCATATTCCTGATGCGCCACATGGGGCAGCATTTTGCTGGTGAGCATCTAAACTTGCGCCAGGTGCTTGATTGGGGATTCTTCGTGCGTGCTCATCATAAAGAAGTGGATTGGAATGCAACGGTTGATTTCTTAAAGGAAATTGGCATCTATACTTTCTTCAATCAAATCAATGCCATATGTGTGGATTACTTAGGCTTCTCAGAGCCATGTTTCCCTACGATAGAAAGAGACAAAGATTTGGAAGAGCGCATTCTTATGGACATTCTTCATCCTGAGTTTGCTGAGGAAAAACCAGTATCAGGCTTAATCCCTATCCTGAAATTTAAGTTTCGCCGTTGGTGGCACAACCGTTGGAAGCATCCCCTTGTTTACAAAGAATGGCTACTCCCCATGTTCTTAACATTGCTGTGGAGCCATTTGAGGAAGTGGAGAACGATAAAGGATTAAGTAAGAATGAATCTGACTCATTCCCCATTATGGCATTCAAAATAATTTTTCTCCTAATATTGTTGTTGTCGGATTTATTGCCTATCTTTGCAGAAGATATAAAACATCTTAAAAGTGAAGAATATGGCACAGCAAATATTACAATTCAATCAAGCTCAACTCCAGCTATTGGATATGATGTCTTTTGTAAAGACTCCAGAAGCTCTTAGCGATTTGAACAAGGCAATTTCCGATTACTTTGTTAAAAAGGCTGATGAGGAAATGGAAAAAATGTGGAATGAGGGGACTCTCAACAAAGAGAAAATTGAAGACTTCCGCACGCTGCATGAGCGCACCCCTTATAACAAACCATTACTGTAGGTAGTGTTATGAATATAGTTCTTGACACAAATAGCTTGATAATGTCTATCTCTCCACGCAGTCCTTATAGAAATGTGTGGCAGTCGTTTTTATGTGGTGATTACACATTGTGTATATCAAATGAGATAATTGAGGAATATGCAGAGGTTATGGCAAGGAACATTTCTCCGCGTGTTTCCGAAGCAATTGTTTATGCGATACTCACACGTCCTAATGTCTTGCGTGTTGACCCTCATTATAGTTTTGGTCTTATTACAGCTGATACTGACGATAATAAGTTTGTGGATTGTGCAATTGTAGCTAATGCTCGTTGTATTGTTTCTGAAGATAAACATTTTAACGTGCTAAAGACAATACCATTTCCAAAAATTGACGTGATTGGCATAAATGATTTTATGGATATACTTGGTAAGCACTTAAATTAGGGTCTGATATGAATACAGCAATTTTATCAGACGGAACAAGCTATTATATTCCTAATTCAGATTTAAGTTTCTTCAAGGAATTGGCTTTGAGGATGAAATGGCAGATTGTTGACAAGAAAAAGCCGACAGTATCAACTGCTACTGCAAGCAAGTCGTGGGTTGATGATTTTGCTGGCAAATGGCAAGATGAGCGCACTACTGCACAGATTGTTGAAGATATACATAAAGCAAGAACTAATAATTCAGAAATATTATTATGAAGGGATATTTGCTTGATACAGATATTGTCGTCTTTTTCTTGCGTAATAAGAACAGTATAGCAGAACATTTTCAGATAATTTAGTTATGGTAACGAATAACGCCAAACACTATTCAAGAATAAAGAATCTAAGAATAGAAAATTGGGTCGTTTAAACAGTTATTGTTGTTAACAGATTAACTGTATACCTTCACAATAGGCGTAAAAACCTATAAGGCAGAATATAATTACTAATCTATACTATACTGGTACACCCTTTATTTGTACCACACTTTTTTAGCACTTATTTTTTTTCGATATACCCAGTGTCTTAGTCAGCAAGGCTCTCTTTGCTAACTAAGTCACAGCCTATTATGTTTTTATTTGTAAAAAATAATTCATTTATGATAACTTACATTCTTATTTTTCTTCTGCTCCTTGCAGCAGAACTTATCTATTTCCGCATAGCGGATAAGTATAACATTATTGATAAGCCTAACGAGCGGTCGTCGCACTCGACGATAGTGTTGCGTGGGGGTGGCATTATCTTCTTGATAGGGGCTTGGGCGTGGAGCGCGTTTTTCGGCTTCAGTTATCCGTGGTTCTTGGCGGGCCTGACACTGGTGGCTGGCGTGAGCTTTGTAGATGACATACGTTCGCTGCCCGACTCCGTAAGACTGATAGCACAGTTTGCTGCAGCTGCCATGGCGTTCTATCAGTTGGGCATATTGCACTGGTCGATGTGGTGGATGGTGCTTGTGGCGCTCGTGGTATATGTGGGGGCTACGAATGTAATCAACTTTATGGATGGCATCAATGGCATTACGGCGGGATATTCATTAGCTGTTTTACTTCCATTAGCAGCCTTAAATGCTGACGATAAGTTTGTGGCGCAATCGCTGATCTTTACAACGATTATTGCAGCAATAGTGTTTTGTCTATTCAACTTCCGACCGAAGGGTAGGGCGAAGTGTTTTGCGGGCGACGTCGGGTCAATTGGTATAGCATTCATTATGTTGTTCCTGTTAGGTAATGTTATTATCAAGACTGAAGATATAACATGGCTGATATTCTTATTAGTATATGGCGTAGATGGTTGTTTGACAATCATACATCGTATCATGTTGCATGAGAATTTAGGTGAGGCACATAGAAAGCATGCTTACCAGATAATGGCAAACGAGCTGAAGATAGGACATGTAAAAGTTACGCTACTATATATGGCTATGCAGTTGGTGGTATCATTGGGATTTGTTTATCTGTGTCCTAATACAGTGCTTTGCCATTGGATGTATTTGATTGGAGTATTAGCTGTATTGGCTATTGCCTACATATTGTTCATGAAGAGATACTATCACTTGCATGAGGAATATCTTAATTCACTAAAGAAGTAACATTTACAAATCTCAAGACATGAATTTCATAGATTATATGAACACCCTTTTGTATAATTTATGGGATTCATGTTTTTTTCGTTTACAACAATTATGGAAATTAATAAAGATTTTTTAGGTAAGCTCTTTGAGCAAGCTGTTGTTAATCCTCGATTGCGTCAGAATTTCGATTTGCGAACATCTGCCAATGATAATTCGCAACGCATGCTGAATGCCCTGCTGCCAGGAACCGTTGTTCCTATCCACAGGCATCCACAAAGTACGGAGAATGTTTTTCTCTTGTGCGGTAAAATTGTGGAGGTCATCTGTGATGAAAACGGAAACGAGATAGAGCGTATCCATCTTGATCCTACCGTAGGTAATTATGGTTGTGTTGTGCCACAAGGTGCATGGCATACTGTAGAAGTACTGGAGCCATCGGTTATATACGAGGCAAAGGACGGAAAATATGGTGAGGATGGTAGTGAGACGTTTGATGCTTTTAAAGCAAAGGAAGCGGAAAACAAGGAACAGGCTTCAGCTACATTCTCCAACAGTCTTGGCGATTTGAAAAAGAACATTGAGTATCTGATTGGCATGGAACGCCAGTCAGGAAGCATGGATGTCATTACACCACTTTATGTGTCGCGTATGTTGAATGTACCTTTGGAAGAGGTGGAGAAGGTGATGAAGGAAATTTGTATATAAACATCTTGTTTTCTCTCCCTTGGAATGTCTACTTCTGTAAATACCCCCAACAGAAGTATTTTAATATAGTGATAATCGTTGATATTGTCAATTGGCATACCGTACAATTTCGACAATATGAAAACGATCTATTATCAATAGTTGATACTTATGAAATCATTATCAAAAGAACAATTTCTTCCCATAGTACGAAAAATTCTTGAAACAGGTTTAGTCGGGAAACTCCAAGAAGAATATACTATTATGGAGTTTCTATCTTCCATTCGGGAATTGAGAACCATGAAGTCCTTGGATGATCGCTATAACAATCTATATGACGATGTACACAAGCATTGGGTGGACAACTATGATGACTATGATGATGAAAATCTGTTCTTTACACGATTGAAGCTATTGGAAGACAGTAAACTCTATTTTCCATTTTTGGAATCTTGCGTCAATCCTACATACATAACCGATGAAGAATATCGTCTACATCTGGTTAAGGTTATAAATGCCCAGATAGAACAATATGGTATACAATTGGGCATTACGACTTATGAAGGAGGAGTAGGACATTATAGAGTAATGGATTTGATATCAGAAATGGATACAACTGATATACTGAGGAATAAAATTCCATTCTATGTTGAAAAGCATCCAAGTGGATATTCACATCGTAAATCTTCCCATAATGCACCACCGAAATATCCTGCATTCGTATTAGTATCAGATGATGGTTGGAGTGATGGCAACGCACACGTGCAGTTCAACCTGTTCCTGTATTTAGCGGAAAGGGATATGTATTCATTTGGCTTGGTCAAGTTAGTAAGGAAAAATAGCAATAAAGAATGTAGCCAGGAACATCCTTATTTTGTAAAAGATGATGGACTACCCGATGTGTTTCAAAACCTACCACCAGAATTTTGTACCTTGGGACAAAAGGCTGAGTATTATTCTAGCATAAAGAAAGCCTGTCCAAATACCTATATGTCTGTTTTTGTGGCATTGCGAGATGTGGCCATATTTTCACAAATAGATGATGAGTTTAGGAATACCCAATATTACAGTTGTTTGGTAAGAGACAATGCCGCCGAGCGAAATATCAGAGAAGCGCGTCTTCTTCTTGAAGGAGTAGATATAGAAGACAGATATTCCTTTGAATACACATTTCGACCCAAATATTCAGAAAATGATGTATCTTTCCAATTCTCATTTAGACATCCACGGCATCTACTTTCACGAAGAATATATGCGGTAATAGGGAAAAATGGAGTTGGAAAAACACTATTTATATCAACCTTACCACGTGATTTATCGTCTGCATCAGAAGAAAACTTTCAACCACGAAAACCATTGTTGAGCAAGGTCATATCATTTTCAGAAAGTAATTTCGATAACTTTAAGCAAGCAGACAACAATTCCCGGCTTAACTATGTCCATTGTGGTATGGTAAAACAAGTGGAAGATGATGTCAATATTCCAAAAAGTAAAAAGGATTTAACATCAGAATTATTACGCGCATACGAAAAGGTGGCACAACTCGGAAGAGCAAAACATTTGAGACGCGTTCTAAAGAATTTGGTAAATGAAGAACTTATTTCCAAACTTTTTGAAAATACAGGTGGTGATGAATATGTGCTCTGTAAAGCAAAATTTCATGACTTGATGAAGAAAATGAGTTCTGGTGAGAGTATCATGTTCTATTTGTTTTGTATGCTAGAGGCAGAAATGAGATATGATTCTCTTATTCTACTGGATGAGCCAGAAACCCATTTGCATCCAAACGCCATATCTGAACTCATTTGTGCTTTGGACGATATGTTGCAGGACTATGAATCTTGTTGTATCATGGTGACACATTCTCCAATGTTGGTAAGAGAATTATCTTCTGATTGTGTGTATGTCATGGAAAGAGAAGGAGAAATATCGGTGGTAAGGAAGCCTGGCATAGAGACCATCGGTGCTGATTTAACGATGTTGACAGATGATATCTTCGGATCAAGGGAAGTTCAGAGAAACTATAAACGACGTATCGCAGAAATGGCAAGTCGTATTTCATACGCCCAAATGCTGGAGCAGGTAAAATCCAAGGACTTGCCATTGGGCTTAGGCATAGAATTGTTTATAAGGAGTTTATATCCAAACGGCAATGAAGAAGAGAAACAGGTATAAAAAAAACGCATACAAGTTTCATAGGTATGTGCTTTCAAGAAAAAGAAATGACTCAAAAGATATAGTTGGGAAAATTGAATGTAAGTTGCGTCGTCGCTTTGGACTATATAAACGCTTGCTGAATGAAGATAAACTTGAGGAACTTACCCATTTGCGACTTACAGAAGAAAGAAGAAAAGCCTTAAAAGATTTATACTCCTATGATTCAAAGGCATTCTGTGAGTTAAGGATTGAACTTACTACTGATGAGAATAATAGAATGTCCAATCTATGTCCCAATTGTTTGTTAGAAATAGCAGGAACTCTTGACCATATAATTCCACAGACACCTTTTCCTGAATACAGTACTAATCCATATAACTTGATTCCATGTTGTTCTACATGCAATAGCAAGAAAAATGATGACTGGATAAAGAACGGGAAGCGAAGCATTATAGATTTCTACATTGACGACATACCTGATATTCAGTTCTTGTATGCCTACCCTAAATTAGTCAAAGGATATTTGGATATAACATATGAAATCCATTTTCCGTTAGGTTATGACATAACGCTAAAGGACAGATTGAAAAATCATTTTGGGAAATTGGAGCTTTTAAAGCGGTATCGTGAAAATTCGGATGACAAAATAAATGAATTGGCAAGTGATATAAAGGCTGCAGAAAAATATGGCCTTAATGATGATAATATAAAAGGAATGATAAAGATGAAAGCTAACGAGATGCAACATAAACACGGTATTAACTATTGGGTGCCTATATTAAATATCGCTTGTGTGGATGATGAAAATGTATATAACTATCTTAAAGGAAAATAGGCATTTTTTCTATATCGTTACCTAATGTGTTCCTTTATAATTATAATGTACAGATATTATCTGAAGATAATGCCTTAGTAAAAATGGCAAAAAAAGACAACAGAAATAAATAATAAAGCTACGAATATGACAAAGACTCATTCGATTTTGTCTACAATGCCGAAGGCGATTATTACGATTTCGTTGTAGACAAGAAAATACAGAAAGTCGTAGAAGAGCTGAAGGCATTGCCTCATGGTGTACTAATCCGCTACCTAGAGGTGATTGAGCCGAGCGTGATATTTGAGGCGAAAGATGGCGCTTATGTTAAAAAATAGTAATAGCTTGTAGGTATATGTGGTGGTGACGAAAAAAAGTAGTAATTTTGCAGTCTTAAAAAACATATATAAAGGCTGAAAAGCGTGAAGATAAAGGAAGTAATTGCTGCCCTTGAACAGTTCGCGCCTCTGCCCTTGCAGGAAGGATGGGATAATGCCGGCCTGCAGGTAGGATTGACAGAGGCGGACGTATCAGGGGCATTATTGTGTCTGGACGTTACGCCCCAGATCGTTGACGAGGCCATTGCCTCGCAGTGCAACCTCATCGTGTCGCACCACCCCCTCATCTTTCATAAGTTGGCGTGTGTGACTGATGCCGACGATGTGCAGCGTGTGGTGATGCGTGCCATACAGCATGGCATAACCATTGTGTCGATGCACACCAACATGGACAATGTAGTGGGGGGCGTCAACTTCAAGATGGCCGAGAAGCTGGGGCTGCACCACGTGCGCCTGTTTGCCACCAAGACGGTAGATGGTGTTGAGTGTGGTTCGGGCGTGGTGGGCGAATTTGAAGAGCCACTGGCTGCCGACGACTTTATCATCTTGCTGAAGCGCGCCTTCGGGGTAGAGTGTGTGCAGGCCAACCAGCTGTTGCGTCGCCCCATTAGCCGTGTGGCATTGTGTGGCGGAGCAGGGGCCTTCTTGTTGCCTCAAGCTGTGCAGCAAGGTGCCGACGCCTTTATAACGGGCGAGATGCACTATCACGAATATTTTGGCCACGAGCAACAGATACAGATTGCTGTGATAGGCCACTACCAAAGCGAACAATATACAAGCGAAATATTTAAGTCAGTTATTGAGGAGACGTGTCAGGGTGTGCGCTGCGTGATGGCCCACACCGACACCAACCCCATTATTTATCTTTAAGAATCACAATATGGCAAAGAAAGATCCTACAGAATTGTCGGTAGAAGAGAAGCTGAAGACGCTTTATCAGCTGCAAACCACCTTGTCGGCTATCGACGAGAAGCGTGCCCTGCGTGGCGAGTTGCCCCTTGAGGTGCAAGACCTGGAAGACGAGATTGAAGGTCTGCACATTCGTGTTGAGAAAATTCAGCACGAGATAGCCGAGTTTCAGGATGCTGTGGCACAGAAGCAGAACGAGATTGAGCAGGCTCAGGCCAGCGTTGACCGCTATAAGATGCAGCTGGATGACGTGAAGAACAATCGCGAATATGACACGCTGACCAAGGAGATTGAGTTCCAAAGCTTGGAGATTGAGCTGTGCAACAAGAAGATACGCGAGGCTCTGGCTAAGGTTGAAGACAAGAAACGCGAACTGCAGCACACCAACGAGCTGATTGACGACCGTCAGACGGCGCTGAGCGAGAAGAAGAACGAGCTTGACGAGATTATGCTCGAAACTCGTGAGGAGGAAGATAAGCTGAAGACTCGTGCTAAGGATTTGGAGACAAAGATTGAGCCGCGTTTGCTCACCAGCTTCAAGCGCATACGCAAGAGCGCCCGCAACGGTTTGGGCATTGTGTATGTGTATCACGATGCTTGTGGTGGCTGCTTTAACAAGATTCCGCCACAGCGTCAGCTCGACATCAAGATGCACAAGAAGGTTATCGTATGCGAATATTGCGGACGTATCATGATTGATCCTGAACTGGCTGGCGTAAAGGCTGAGGCCGTTGAGGTGGAGGATAAGCCCAAGCGTAAGCGCGCTATTCGCAAGACGAAGAAGGAGGCTGATGCTGAGGATTAATTTTTCTCGCACAGCGGTTTAACGAAAACTGGTGCCCATACGGGGCCATGATATAAGAGAACGCAGGTAAAGCTATGCTGGCTTTGCCTGCGTTTTTTGTTTTTTAAGCGAACACAGATTGAGCGGATTGAACGGATGTTACGCGCGTTATCTTTGAATATAGGTTGCATCGTTTTCTCTTACGATTAGACGGCGAATAAGTAATAATTACAATAAATTGTAAATAAAATTTGTATATTAAAGATAAATTGTCTACTTTTGCTGTCTCGTATATAGCGAACACAATAGCCCTATAGGATGGGCTGCAGCATCATTAACTGTAACAAAATAATTGAAAAACATTATAAATGATTGTTTGTTTATGAAGAAAATTTACAAGAGATTAGTGACATGTTCACTTGCTGTGCTGGCTATGTGGCCCGCCACAGCGGTAAAAGCACAGACCGAGGCCGAAAAGGGGCAGACCTTTTACGCCTATCGTGTAGACCAGTTGAAGAAAGATGCCGAAGGCTTTAGTGCGCCATCGGTAATTGGCTGGGTATCGTTCAACACCAGCGACACTACGAAGGTGACGCTACTGAAAAAATGTACAGGCGCTTATGATATGGAGAAGGTGGGCGCTGGCGAGTATCTCGACGGCAAAATCTACACCTATGGCTATCAGTATGATGCTTCTGATTATGATGAAGCTTACCAGTCTACAAAATACATAGTGTATGATGCCGAGACCTTTACGCCCCTGAAAACCATCGACCGCTATGGCGAGCGCCGTGTGTCAGATATGACCTACGATTATACCACCAACACAATGTATGCGTTGGCAGAGGATAAGGCAACGAACAACCGCGAACTGCAAATTACCAGCCTGAACATTGTAAACACCGAGACGGGCGAACTGACCCGCGTGGGTGGCACGGGCGAGCTGTTAGGCATTAATGGCTACGGCAAAGTGGTGGACGACAACCTGGTGACGCTGGCTTGCGACAAGAATGGCGACCTGTATGCCATGTCGGCCTACCGCCACTTTTATAAGTTAGATAAGTTTTCGGGCAAGGCTACCGAGATAGGTAAGGAGCACAAACTGGCTGTAGAACCATTCTTCCAGTCGATGGCCTTTGGCACCGATGGCGTGCTTTACTGGACTCAGCACACGGCACATCCTTACGGCTGGCTCACCACCATTGATACAACAACGGGTGTGCCCACAAAGATAGGTAAGTTGGGTGATGACGACAAGCTAACCTGCTTGTTCCAGAAACGTAGTCTGGTAAAGACCTTCCCACTGGCCGCTACCGACCTGAAGGCGGTGAACGATGAGGTGAAGCACAATCAGGTAACGCTGACCTGGACGCTGCCCACCAAAAACTATGATGGCACCGACGCTAACCTGACGGAGGTGCGCGTATATCGTCTGGGCACGGCCGAGCCTATTGCTGTGTTAGGCCCCGATGCAACAACGTTTGTTGACGAGCACTCGGACAATGGACAGACGGCCTACGAGGTGGTAGCGGTAAATGCTGCGGCCCCTGGCGTGCCTGCCACCGTGAGCCTCTTTGCTGGCTACGACCAGTTGGTGGGCGTGAACGACCTGCACGCGGTGAAGAACGATGCTACCAACGAGGTAAGCTTGTCGTGGACGAAGCCTACGCTGACGGTGAACAACGAGTATGCCGACTTCGATAACATTGTATATAATGTGTATCGTGTAAATCTGCTCACACAGAAGTATGAGCAGCTGTCAGCAAACCAGAAGGAGCTTACCTTTAGCGAGGTGGTTACGGCCGAGGGCATCTACTGCTATGTGGTAGAGGCTGTGAGCGGTGGCGTGATTGGCTTGGGTGCCAAGACCGAGAATGTGTCGATAACTGAAACTAAGGTGCCGCCCTTTACTGCTAAGTTTGAGAAGAAGGGCGATGGCGATGGACTGTTCTGGACAGCGGCCAACGCTCCGCATAAATATGGTGCTGGCTGGTCAATATCAAGCTATGTAGATAAAGATTTTGATGGCTACTATGCTCGCTTGTATAAGGCTTCGGGCAGCGAAGTGCTGAACGACTGGTTGATCTCTCCGCCCATAAAGATGGAGAAGGGCGAATATAACCTCTCTTATTATGGTAAGGGTTCTGAAAAGGATAAGTGGAGTTGGGCTGTGATGCTGGGCACCGATGGCAACGACCTCACCACCTTTACCACCGAGCTCGACCGCCATGAGGACGAGATTGTGTTTGGCGATAAGGCAGTGCAAGGTGGATGGAAGCAGGTGTGCGACAAAAACTTCACCATCACCACCTCGGGCATCTATCATATCGGCCTCTACGGTTTTACTAAGGAGGGCTCTTACATCTCGCTTTGCATTGATAACCTGAGCATTACGCCTGTAACCAATGGCATAAGCAGTGTGAAGAATACAGCGGCTGCTAAGCTTACCTTCAATAATGGCGTGGCCGAGGTATCGGGCGGTAAAACTATCAAGCAGTGGATGGTGTATAACGCTCAGGGTCAGCAGGTAATGCAGGGCTTGGGTAACGGAACGGCTAACGTGCAGATTGGCCTCTCGGCTCTGAACCACGGTCTCTACATCGTGAGCGTTACTACTACTGATGGCGCTGTGCAGACATTGAAACTGAAGAGATAAGATTTTATAAACAATGTTCATAAGGCCGACTGTATGGGGATGTTCCTTGTGCTGTCGGCTTTTTTGTTTTTAGGTTTATCCAGAATTTGGAGTGATGAAGCTTAATATCTATCTAAACGGATCACCCTTCAAGTAGGACGGTGGCCTCCGCGCCACGTCCTCCAGCACCCAGCACTTCTAAATAGATAACCTCACATGTGTTGGGAGGACGGACGCAAAGATAGAAATGTATATTTATGCAAAAATAGTAGGGGCTTTGTATATTTATGCAAAAGCAGTATTTTACATAGCTTAACAAAATATTTGTTAATAATTTAACAATCACGTTCCGTTTTACTTATTTTGCTTACACTTTTCAAAGTTGATACTTCTTATTTGGGAAAGCATGGGTTTCAGGTCGTGAAACCAAGGGTTTTAGGCTGTGAAAGCATGGGTTTCAGAGGCTGAAAACAAGGCTTTCAGATTGTAATTTGATGGCTTTCTCATCACGCTTCGCTTTTTGTATATTTATGCAAAAAGTGGGGTCCGATTTTTGGGGGCTTTGTGTAACGTTTTTTTGAGCAATTGCTTATGGTATTGTAAGTTTTGTTGTATCTTTGCACTATATAAAAATGACAACACTCCAATGGCATTTGAAACAGAAATAAAAGAATACGAAAGTCTGAGAAAGAAATATCAGACGATGGTAGTGAAGAAAATGGATGAAGAAGAGTATTTGAAATACAACGAAATACTTTTCTCTACCCATTCGTGTGCCATTGAGGGCAACTCTTTTTCGGTAGACGAAACGCGAGAACTGAAAGAGAAGGGCTTGGGGATGATTCCTGCAGGAAAAACCTTGTTCGAGGCTTTTGAGATGCTCGACCATTTCAATGCTTACGAGTATATGACGAAGAACACGCAGCATCCGCTGGATGAGGACTTTTTGAAAAGAATAAACAGGCTGGTGACGCTTCATACACTTTGCTATCGCGCGCCAGACGCTACGTCAGGCGAATATACCACTACCGATATGGCCGCGGGCGACACCGTGTTTGGCGACCATGAAGAGCTGATTGAGCGTGTGCCACATCTGCTGGCCTCTACCGAGCGTGCTATCGTTGCAGCTGCAATTCATCCTGTGGTGTTGGCTGCGCGTTTTCATGGCTTTTACGAGTATCTACACCCATTTCGTGATGGTAATGGCCGTACGGGGCGTCTTGTGAGCAATTATATCTTGTTGCGCTGTGCTCATCCGCTGATTATTATTCCCTCCGACTGCCGTCAGGAGTATATCTCTTCTTTGAAGAAAATACGCACTGAGGCTACTGATGAACATCTTATCAGGTTTTTCTTCAAAATGGCGGTTCAGCGCATGAAGGGGGAGATTGAACAAAAAGAGACAAACACACAGCGTTTCAGAACTTTCGCGTTTTGAAACACTACGCATTTGTCTCGGCTCTTTCTTTATGCTTCGGGGCGTTACAGGCCACGCGCCTTGTATATCACTTCTTTGGCCTCGTTTATCTCTTGAAACTTCTTTTCGGCTGCCTTGCGCACATCTTCGCCCAGGGTGGCCACACGGTCGGGGTGGTGCTTTAGCGCCATCTTGCGGTAGGCGGCTTTCACCTCATCGTCGGTGGCCGAGGCGTCAATGCCCAGCACCTTGTAGGCAGCGTCGAGGTTGCTGCAGCCGTTGCTCAGGTTCAGCATCGAGTCGAGGTCGGTGGCCGAAATGCCCATCCATAGGGCTACGTTGTGCAGCGCCTCTATCTCTTCGCTCACCACCACGCCATCGGCCTGGGCAATGGATACTAAGAAATTGAGCAACTGCAAGCGCTGGCTATATTCCATGTTGGCGGCTATCTGTCCGCACACATCGTGTATGTTGCCTGCAAACTGTGGCATGCCCATCTGTTTCTGATACTCAAATAGGCGCATCATAATCTTTTCGCCCTCGCTCACCGCCATCTCACCAAAGTTTTGGCGCAGAAAGCGGCGCACCAGCTCCATCTCTGAGTGCATCACACGGCCATCGGCGCGGATGATGTATGATGCCAGCGACAGTAGCGAAAATAAAAACGAGTTGCGCTGTCCTTCATACTGCATGCGTTCGCGCTCCTGCTGGGTGTAGTCGGCATCGTCTTGGCCCGACATGCTTTTTTCCAGCAACCATCCTAACGCAAAGCCTGCAAAGGCTCCAAGAGGGCCTCCCATACAGAAGCCTAACCATCCACTAATCCATTTTCCTAATCCCATATTGTTTTCTTTTCTTTAATTATAATATTATTACCCACTTTCTTGCCACTTTTCGGCATTTACAAAGCCGAGTAGGGTGGTATCTCTTTTAAAAAGTGATAGGTGTTGTTTTCATAATCCATCTTGCAACAATAATGTGTTATGCCGTTGCTCACCATCAGATAGTCGACGTGTAGCAGTATGTTGTAAGCGGATATCTGCTGAAACACGCGCTGCGTAATCTTTATTGACGGCGCTTTGTATTCGATGATGACGCGGGGCTTCAGCTCGCTGTCGTATAGCACCGTGTCGGCTCGTAGGCGTTTGTTGCCACACTGTAGGGGCGTTTCGTTGGCGAGTAGGGAAGAGGGGTAGCCTTTATGCTCAACCAGATAGTGGATGAAATGCTGGCGAACCCACTCCTCGGGGGTCAGGGCAACGAATTTTCGGCGCAAGATGTCTAATATCTTGGGCTTCTCTGGGGTGCCCGACAATTTTATTTCAAACTGAGGTAGATTTAATTGAATCATTTTTCGTAACTTTGCTGTGCGCCTGTTTTTGGCTTATGCAAAGATAGCGCTTTCTTTCTTGAACGAAAAAACATTTTTAATATAATAAGTTAATATGGCAGAAAAAAAAGTGGCACTGACATACGACGCGGTGATGCGACAATTGAAAAGCGGCATCTATAAGCCCATCTATATCTTGATGGGCGATGAACCGTATTTCATTGATGAGATATCCGACTACATTGCCGATAATGTGCTGCAACCTGATGAGCAGTTCTTCAACCAGGATGTGGTGTATGGCCCCGACGTAAATGTGGCAAGGGTGGTAGAACTGGCAAAGGGGTATCCTATCATGCCGGCTACCCGGCGTGTGGTAATTGTAAAAGAAGCACAGGCCATGAAACAGATTGAACAGCTGGAACAGTATCTTACGAAACCAGCCGAAACAACAATCTTGGTGCTGTGCTATAAGAACGGTGCCATCAACGGAAGATCGAAGTTGGTGACGAAGGCAAACGCTCTTGGCGTGGTGCTTGAATGTAAGAAAAAAAGAGAAAATGAGTTGCCCGCCTTTATCGAGTCGTATCTTAAAACACAGCATGCGGCTATCGACCCGAAGGCGGCTGCCATGATTGCTGATCATATTGGCTCTGACCTGCATCGTTTGGTGTCTGAACTCGACAAGGTGCTGATAGCGCTGCCTAACGATAATAGGAGAGTGACGCCCGAAATAGTGGAGCGACAGATTGGCGTGAACAAAGATTTTAATGCCTTTGAGCTGAGAAATGCTATTGTGCAGAAGGATGTGTACAAAGCAAATCAGATAGTAAATTATTTTGACAAAAATCCAAAGGCTGGAAGTATCTATTCTTTCCTGCCTCTGCTGTTCTCTTACTTCCAGAACCTCATGATGGCGTTCTATGCACCTAACAGGGCCAGTGAACAGGCGGTGGCAGCACAGCTCGATTTGAAGTCGCCGTGGGCCGCACGCGACTATATGACGGGCATGAGAAACTATACGGCAATGAAGACGTTGCTCATTATAGACAAAATAAGAGAAATTGATGCCAAAAGTAAGGGTATTGACAACGTTCATACCTCTCCTGGCGACCTAATGAGGGAGCTTTTGTTCTTCATTTTGCACTAAAAAGGGGCGTTTTTGCCCTCTTTTTTATCTCTTTCAACATTTCACGATGACCTCGTTTTTAGGCTTAACTTGCGTTGTAAAAGCAAGTTAAGCCTTTTTTAACCCCCTCATTTTTCGTCTTGAATTTCGTAGCGCGGGTTCTCGTTCAAAAAGTGAAAAAACACGTTGTTTTTTGCTTGTTTCGTCGTCTTCTAATTTACAGTTAACATCTGTTTGCATCTATGTTTGTTTAGTTTCTATTTGTAAAACAATATACAAATGAATATGCAAACACATATTTAGAA
>ERZ1026846.962-NODE-962-length-19866-cov-5.239968_pt1 | contig 19866 bp, 39 predicted proteins | sample MGYA00380153_ERZ1026846 | MGnify/ENA primary metagenome ERZ1026846 (study PRJEB33269, sample SAMEA4719789) | human gut metagenome | biome: human-associated habitat; feature: organic feature; material: feces | place: Cameroon | collected 2013-10 ... | reverse complement strand
CTATTATACTATTAAACATATTTGTATTCCTAACAAATGGTAAGGAGGTGGGATAATGGCTAAAAAGGCAGGAACATTAACAGTTATTCAACGTAGATTTTTACAAGAATATATTAAAGACTATAATGGTGCTAGGGCTTATATGCGCGCTTGTCCTGATGTAGATTATGACAGTGCCAAGGCTACGGCTTATGTTATCTTGAAGAAACCAGAAGCCCACGCATATTTAGACTAGTTGGAAAAAGAGAAGTTCCAAGAGTTAAGAATAAACGCAGAACATATAGCAACAGAACTAGCAAAAATAGCGTTTATGGATGATGAAGCCAGTAAAAAGGATAAAATGAAAGCAATAGAGTTATTACAGAAACAACTAGGTTTACAGTCCCAAAAGATACAAGCCGATGTAAGCACAAATATCAATATTGAAATTGGAGAATGAAATGGATATTAACTTGAAGATTAACCGCTCCTAGTTCTGTCCTGTTTATTTCCCTGACCTATTGGATTATTCGCATAGGTGGCTTTTTCTGATGGGAAGTGCTGGTAGTGGAAAGAGTGTATACGCGACATAGAAAATTATTGTCCGCTGTTGCCGTGAACCTATTAACGTGGTTGTATGTCGGCGATACGGCACTACAATCCGCAATTCAGTATTTTCATTATTCAAGGACATTCTAACTAAATGGTAGTTATTACCCTATGTGAAAATCAATGAGAGCGATTTTAGAATACGGTTCCCCAATGGTAGCACAATCATTTTCCTTGGTTTGGATGATGAAGGAAAACTATTGTCCCTTAATAATATTTCTACTGTCTGGGTGGAAGAAGCCTTTGAAGTCCCGCTAAATATGGTTGAGTAGTTAAATCTCCGTATGCGTGGTAAGGCCGAAAATCAACAGATAATCCTATCTTGGAACCCAATTAGTAAAAACCATTGGTTATATGAATATAGTGTAGTGAATCCACCCATTAACTCAATCTTCATCCACACGAATTACAAATAGAATCCATTTTTAAGTGAGGAATATATAAATAGTATAGAAGAACTCAAGACGCGCAATCCGGCTAAGTGGGTGATTTATGGGTTGGGCGAATGGGGCGTTGATGTAGAGGGGCTAGTATTTACGAATTGGGAAACCGCAGATTTTGACCCTCTTGCTCTTTCTTCTTCTGGATTAGAACATAGAGCCGGTGCGGATTTAGGATTTGTTGACCCCACAACCATAGTAGATACCTTATATGATAGATAGAATCATACAATCTATGTTTTCAATGAGTTCTATAAAACTGGCTTGTAGTTAGATGCCGTAGCGGAGTAGATTTAGAAAATGAATCTGGGTAAAACACGGTTATATATGGACAGTGCCGAACCTAGAAGCATTTAGTTTTTCCGTTCTGCTGGATTTAATGTTGTGCCTTGTATTAAGGGGAAGGACAGCGTTAAGGCCGGCATTACGTTTTTATAGAATCATAAAATTATAGTTCTACCCTCTTGTCAAAACCTGATAACTGAACTAGAAAACTTTTCATATAAAAAAGATAAGATGGGTGATTACTAGGATGATTGCTATACTCACGAATATAGCCACGCAATAGACGGCTTACGTTATGCGTATAGTGATATATATACTAAAAGCAAACTTAAAACACTTGATAAAAATGTGTTAGGTTTGTAATAGAAGGAGGTTAAAAGAAATTGTATTTGATTGAAAAAAATACTCCTATCACAACTTCATATGTAGGAAAAGTAATCAATTAGTTTGAGTATAAAGAGAAACACAAACTAAACAAATACTTCAATTACTATGAAGGTAAGCAAGCAATTACACAGAAGCAAGCAACAGATATAGGTAAGCCCTGTAATAAGGTGGTTACTAACTACTGTCAGAACATTACAAATACCTATCAAGGCTATATTGCTGGCCTACCTATTACTTACACCAGTGAAAAGGAAATTGAAGGTATTTTTGATATTTTGAATTACAATGATGTTAAGAGTGAAGATGCTGAACTATTGAAGGACGCTTTGATTTTCGGTGTAGGTTATGAAATTTGCTGGGTTGATGAAGATGGGCAACAGAGATTTAAACGCCTTGACCCACGCGAAGTTATACCAATTTATAGTAATACACTAGATGAAGAATTACTATATGTGATTAGATACTATACTGAACAGACAATAGATACAGAGAGTGAAAGTTATATTGTTGAAGTATATGATTTCGATAAAGTAACCAAATACCGCAGTAATTTAGGCTTTACTACCTTTAACCTATTGGAAGAAGTGCCTTATTACTATAATCAAGTTCCTATCACTGTGTTTAATCTGAACCGTGATAATGTATCTTGTTTTGATAGTGTTATGTCCCTTCAAGATGCTTATAATAATCTTCTGTCTGCTGAAATTGATGATTTTGATGCTTTTGCCGATGCTTATTTAATTCTAAAAGGCGTTGTTGCTGATAGTGATGATTTGGCAACTATGAAGCAAAATAGAGTGCTGTTAATGGATGCCGACGATAGCGCAGAATACCTAACTAAGAACATTAGTGATACTCAAATTCAGAATATGTTATAGAATATCAATGACCAGATACATAAAATGAGTAATAGTCCTGATTTCAATGATGAAAAGTTAATGGCTCAATCTGGTATTGCTATGAAGTATAAACTAATTGGATTTGAGAACGTTAGTAGTGCTATCGTGGCGAATATGACTAAGGCATTATAGAAGCGTATTGAGTTGATTTGTGAGGTATTGAACTTGACTGATGGCGTTGCTATGTGGCGTGATATTCATATACATTTTACACGGAATTTACCCGAAAACACGCTCGAAACCGCACAAATGGTCAATCAACTGCGCGGTTTGGTTAGTGATGAAACTCTATTAGCCCAGATTCCTTTTGTCAATAACGCACAAGAGGAATTAGAACGCCTACAAGCGCAGAAGCAATTAAACGTTGATTTATATTCCTTCCCTACTGGAAATGAGGAACAAGAATGAAATATTGGGATAAACGCCAATAGCAATAGATAGAAAGATTATTAGATAAAAGTATAAATGATGTGGAACGCCAACTAGCAAGAGAATATTAGCGTTGCTTGCGTGAAGTTAAAATTCAACTATCAGATATGTATGATGAAGTATTAGCAAGTGCCGGTGATGGAACGTTGTTAGTTAGCGATTTATACAAGTATAATCGTTATTATGATTTAATTAACTCACTAAACCACAACTTACAAAAACTGGGCTACGCTGAATTAGAAATTACAGAACAGCACCTAAAAACAATGTATATTATGAACTCTGCCCTTATAGGTGATTGTCTGTCTTTTGGAACTGGTTATAGTGAAGAATCTGCTAAACGCTGTATCAATGCGATATGGTGCGCTGATGGGAAACATTGGAGTAGTAGAATCTGGAACAATAAAACAGACCTACAAAACCGCATTGAGAAAGGTATTATGGATTGCGTAAGCCGTGGAGTTAGCAAGGCAGAGTTAGTTAAAGACCTACGACAAAATATGAATGTGGGGTTTAATCAGGCCGACCGCATAGCACGAACAGAATTAAGTTATGTCCAGAATCAAGCCACAAAGGATAAGTTCATTGAAGCCGGTGTAGAGAAGTATCAATTCCTATCCGCGCACGATGAACGGACTTGTGATGTATGCGGAGAGTTGGACGGTAAGATTTTTAATCTGCGTGATGCCAGAGTAGGCGAGAACTACCCACCCATTCACCCTAACTGTCGTTCTACTGTTTTAGCGGTTATAGAGTAAGGAGGGATTAAATGTTTAAGATAAGCGACAAAACCAATAGAATCTTTATCACCAAGGGAGACAATGCGAGTTTAACCGTTTGCGTCTATGATGGTGATAATGCGGAACGCCCAAATTATGAAGATGATGTAATTACCTTAACTGTTAAAAAGAGTATTGATAGTGATGATGTGGCCTTAACAAAGACCGCAGAAAACGGAGTGATTAAGTTTGTTCCTGATGATACTAAATCCCTTGCTACTGGACGTTATTTTTATGACATTTAGTTAAAGACATTTGGGGGTAGTATCTATACAGTCATTCCAGTATCAGTATTTGAAATTGGTTAGGAGATAACCACGGAATGAGCGAATTAACCGCTACCCTGTCTACTATTGGAACAGAAAACACAATCAATAATCAAATAGTTAAAGGCAAGATTACAACTGAACAAACAAACACAACATTAAATCCAGAAGAAAAGATTGATGGAATAATAAAAGATGTTGACGGTGCTATTAACATTACAATCAACACAAATGAGGTTGTAAAAGCGTCAATGGGATTTGGTGTTGATTACTATAAGGGCGATAAAGGCGAAAAAGGCAACCGTGGTGAAAAGGGCGATAAGGGCGATACACCAGTTAAAGGCGTTGACTATTTCACCAAAATTGAACAGTAGATATTTATAGATGAAGTCCAGTCCCAAGTAGACGGATTAGAAGCACTAACTAATAGTGATGTATTATCTATTTGGGAACAAGCAGTATAAGGAGGATTTTTAAATAATGGCAAGTTATGATAAAAAAGTATTACAAGGCGACCAATTATTAGTTTATACTTCAAAAGTAAAAGAAGCCATTGGTAAGAAATAGAATATTATTGATGCTAATAATAAACTATCATATGAGTATTTAAGTGGAACACCTACTATTCCAACAGATAACAAGAGTTTAACTAACGGTGCTGGTTATCAAACCGCAACACAAGTTAATAGTGCTATTGAAACTGCTCTTGAAAACCAAAATGCTACAACTATGGAAGCCGTAGAAGCAAAGGGTTATCAGACCGCCGACCAAGTTCAAACTTTAATCAATAATTCAGGTCATATCACAGAAGAAATTATTAACAACAAAGGGTTTATGACCGCTACACAAGTAAATAATGCTATTTCAACGGCAACAGCGAACTTACAAACATTGAAATTTGCCATAGGTAAACCAAGTGATATTAACGATGCGGATTTAAACACAATTTATTTAGTAAGGGCAAATTCACCAGAAATCCAAGACCCAATGATTAGAGACTATTATGAGGAATGGGTAGTTGTTCTTGAAGATTTGTCATCACTACCCGGCCACGGAATAGAGAGAAAATGGGAGCGTTTAGGAACAACTGATATTAAATTAAATTATATTACTAACGCAGAGATTAGCCAGATTTGGACTGACGCAACCTAATAAGGGGGTATCAAAATGGCTGACAAAATATTAAATGATGAAGGTTTAGCCACATTCGCAAGTGAAGTAAAGGGTTATGTTAATGATACCGTAAAATCAGCCAATATAGCAAACCTCGATACATTGGTTTTCAAAAACTATTATGATTCAAACGCGCCTATATATAACATATTTATGTAGGATAATAAGATTAAGTTAAAGAGTTGGAACCAAACTGATGATACTGTTATTCCTTCTATGATAACAGGGATAACCGCAGTTCCAACAGATAATAGTGATGTGGCTAATAAAAAATATGTAGATGATGCTGTTAGCAATAGTTCAGGAAATATAGACTTGGGCGCATATGCCAAAACCGCAGACCTATCTACTGTTGCTACTTCTGGTTTATATGATGATTTAAAAAATAAACCTGATATAAGTGTGCTAGGTTATATATCACTGAGTAGCAATAATGACATACTAGTTAAGACTACTATTATTAACAATAATTCTTCAAAGTTGAGTGATATTTATTCTAAAAACATTTATGTAATTGGTGATGGGAAGTAGGTTAGTCTTGGCTTTTGGGATGGAAAATTAAACTTACGCAAACTAACATATATAGGGACTTATCCTAATGGAATATCAGCGGGCGATTTAGAAACAGATTTAATAATCAATGGTGTTAATGGTGTTCCAACTGCTGATGATGATGTAGCAAACAAGAAATATGTTGATGATTAGATAGCAACTGTATCAGGTGGCAATATCGACTTAACCGGCTATGCTACGGAGAGTTGGGTAGAGGGTAAGGGCTATACCACAATGACAGCGGTTGAAGCAAAGGGTTATTTGACCGAACATCAAGATTTAAGCACCTATGCCCTAAAATCAGAGATTCCAACTATCCCAACTAAAATATCAGTATTTGAGAATGATAAAGGGTATTTGACCGCACACCAGAGTTTAGCCAACTATGCGTTAAAATCTGAAATTCCTAGTCTAACCGATTACAGCACAACCGCGCAAGTCCAAGAAATGATTTCTTCTGCTATTGGATAGATAGTAGACGGAAATGAGGTGAGTTATTAACTATGGCAAATGTATTAGTTAATGATACTTCTCTAACTGCTATTGGTAATGCGATTAGAGAAAAGAACGGCGAAACCACACTATATAAACCCGCTGAAATGGCTACGGCTATTTAGGCTCTTGCTACTGGTGGCGGTGGTGGAGAACTGAAAACGGTTAGTATGAATACAAAAAAAGATATTCGTGGTAGTAGGTATGTTAGTAGTTGGACTATTGATGTATCTAATAATAATTTTCCGGCAAATGCCAAGTCTATAAGCGTATAGTGGTGGATAAAAACGCTAAATAGTGGGTGGTAGTGGTATATTGGGGTGTATGATGCTACTAACAATACAATAACAACTGATAAAACTTATCACGACTATTATGATGGTAGATACGAAAGAGAACCGGGAACTACTACTTATAATAAGGACACAAAAACGTTTTCAATAACTCTAACAAAAGATGCGTTACCATATAATAATGAAAATAATAGCCGATTATATATGAGACTTGCTTGGTGTGAGTAAGGGAGAATTATTATGTATTACTATATAAAACAATTAGAAGATGATGGTAATTATACCTATATGTCGTTTTCATTCCAACCGATACTAAATGAAAAAATGACCTCTATGACAGAGGAAGAATATATAGAAGCAATAAGCGCGGAGGTTGAAGAAACCACTAATGAAGAAATTGAAGGTCAAACAGAAATTTGCTTTAACTAAAAAAATTTCGTAAAATAACAAGAGTAGGGCAGAGTTTTTTAATCACTCTACCCTACTTTTTATAGACTATTGAGGGCAAGAATAACACTTGAACTCATATTATTACTAGGGCTGTCAGTTAGTCACCCTACCTTTCCTTATATTATTTATTTATTTCTATTGGATTTACTGACAGAACTAAAAGGAGAATTGATTATGGAAGATAATAAAAACACAAACGTTAATGAGGGATTAGAGAACGAAACTAATAACTCAAAAACCTATTCACAAGAAGAAGTTGACGCGCTACTCCAAAAAGAGGGAGATAGACGTGTTAGCGAAGCACTGAAAAAGGCCGAACGCAAGAACGCCGATAAGATTAGAGAAGCCCAGAAGTTAGCCCAGATGAACGAACAAGAAAAATTCGTTTATGAACTGGAACAGAGGGAAAAGTTAATTGCTGAAAAAGAAAAGGCTCTTGCGCTGGCTGAAAATAAAAACGAAGCAAGTAAGATTCTTGCTGAAAAGGGACTGTCATTAAGTCTAATTGATTTTGTGGTTGCCGAAGATGCCGAAACTATGAACGCTAATATTAACCTATTAGACAAGGCATTTAAGGCAAGTGTAAAGGCCGAAGTTGAAAAGCGTTTAGGTAGTTCAGCACCTAAGAAGAACCTACCACTAGACGAACAGATTACAAAAGAACAGGCTATGAAGATGGGCGTTATTGAGCGTCAGAAATTATTTAATGATAATCCCGATTTATATAAAACACTATTTAACTAATGGAGGATTATAAAAATGGCTACTAGAAATACTGTATATGATAATTTTGTGTTAGAAAGCACCGCCAAGGACTTACTAACTACTGCTGTTAATACTCGTTCTTTAATGACTATTGACAATGATTTAACTGAATCTGCTGGTATGAAGAAAACCATTAACACTTATACATATACCGGTGAAGCAGAGGAATTAGCAAACGGCGTAGGAAATACTGCGGCTAAACGTGGTAAGATTTCTTATGTTGGTTCTGATTATGTGGTTAAACTCTGCCAACAGGCTTATGACTACACTGATGAGGACGCTATGAAAGACCCCTTCATCGTTGATGGTATGATGAAAGGCGCAGTTCAGGTTATGACTAATAAAATGACCTCTGATTTCGTGGGTGTTATTACTGGCACTGGCGTTACCCTTGGTGTTGAGTTTGCCAAGGGTGGTAAGTTGGGCTATGACGTAATTGTTGACGCTATTAGCACTCTAAACCTTGAAGATGAAAGCGGTATTTTCATCTTAATTCCTAACACTTGGAAAGCAAGTTTGCGTAAGGATGAAGATTATAAATCTGCTCATATGGGCGATGTAATTTATAACGGCTAGGTTGGCACTATCTGCGGTATTCCTGTTATCGCTACTAAGGCTCTGACTGATAAGGCGTTTGTTATGACCAAAGAAGCCGTTAAACTGTTTATGAAGAAGGACGTTGAGGTTGAGCCTGACCGCAATGCTGATACCCGTATGAATAGCGTGTATCTGCGTGCTACTTACCTTGTTGCTCTGGCTGACGCTACCAAGATTTGTAAGATTAGCGAAGCAACCGCTTAATTAAACCAATAGAAGGAGAGATAAAATATGTTAGAACAAGTAAAGTTGCTGTTAGGGATAACCGATAATAGCAAGGATGATATTTTATCTCTGTTGATTGAATAGGCCACGGAAGAAGCACTAATTTACACACATCAAAATTCTATTGATAATCTGCTTACCGCCATTGTAAGAATGGTTGTATATAATTTTAATCGCATTGGAACAGAAGGTGTAGATTCAGAGGGATATAGCGGAGTTAGTTTTGCTTATTCCTCTGACTACCCTGATAGTATTATGCGGTTATTAAAAAAACAAAAGAAGATACTGACGGTATGATTAACCGTGAAATGAAACCTGTCTATCTTGTCTCTTTCACTTCTGGAACTGACAAATATGGACAGAAACGCAATAACGGCGAAACAAAAGATGTAATTGAAATGGCGGTCAAGATTTATAGCCAAACTAACGTTAGCGACATTCGTTATAATGATATTGAGTTGATAGGCTTAACCAAGACCGCCGTTAAAGATAGTCAATAGATAGAGATTGATAGTGTTAGATATTAGATTTCTTATGTTATTCCTTCTGGACGATATACACAAGTATTGATGAAGAAGGTGTAATAATGGCTGAAATAATTAACCTTGATAAATTAAAATTAAAATTAGATAGTCTCACTCAAGCGGATATAGAAAAGGCATTAAATAAATCTTGCCTAGTGGTTGAGAACGAAGCAAAGAAATAGTGTCCAGTAGATAAAGGGCAATTAAGAAGTAGTATAACCCACGAAGTAGAAGATAATGTAGGCTATATTGGAACTAATGTTATGTATGCCCCTTATGTAGAATACGGAACAGGCATTTTTGCTAGTGAAGGTAATGGACGTGATACACCGTGGAGTTATCAAGACGATGAAGGGAATTGGCATACGACCGTAGGACAAAAACCGCAACCATTCCTTAAAATAGCACTAGACAAACAAAAGAAGAATGTCATTAAGATATTCAAAGAGACATTACAAAAGAAGGAGGGGTAAGAAATGCTTGATTATAGACCAACCCTTATTAGCGAATTGGGAAAAATTGGGATACCTGTTTATTATGAGTTGATTTGTGATAGCACTACTGAAACCCCTTGTATAACATATATGGAGAGTGAAAATAAGTCATATCTTGAGGGCGATACCCTAGGATATAGCAACCTCTCTTACTATATAAAACTATGGGGTAATGATTTAAGTGTGTTAGCCCCATACGCGCAATCCATTAGTGAGACAATGCGAAAACTAGGGTTTAACCGCGATAGTTTTAATGAACTCTGGTATAACCAATAGATTTGTATGATTATGTTATTCTCTGCTACTGGAAAAGAATATTTTGAATAATATGGAGGATTATATAAATGGCTGGATTACTGACTAAGGATATTAAATTATCTTATAAGAAGGAAAGCACATACGTTGAGATTGCCAATTTGTAGGAGTGTCCCGAATTAGGCGGAACCGCTGAAAAGGTTGATGTAACCACTCTAGCAGATGGCAATAAGAAGTATATCAACGGTATCAAGGATTTTGGCGATTTGTCATTTAAGTTCCTGTATGATAACAGTGGAGCCGATTCTAACTATCGTGTTGTTCGTGGTTTAGAAGAATCAGGTAAGGTAATTGATTGGAAGGTAACTTTCCCTGATAATACTGAATTTGCGTTCTCTGGTGAAGTCACTACCGCTATTGAAAGTGCTAGTGTAAATAATGCTCTTACCTTCACCGCAAATATCACCTTGAATAGTGATATTACTGTTACAAACCCTTCCTAACCTAATTACTTAATGGGGAGTGGCTAATAAGTCATTCCCCAATTTTTTTATAAAAGGAGATTAAAATTATGTTATATACAACTATTGAAATCGGCGGTATTGATTATAAAGCAAGACTTAACGCAAAGGCTTGTGTTGAATTAGAAAAGAAATTAGGGACAAACCCATTGAATGTATTTTCTAAGATTGCTACTGATGGTTCATTACCTGATTTGGGAACTATGATTATTATTTTGTAGGCTTCACTATCTACCCTGAATCACGGTATTACATTAGATAAGACTTATGAACTCTATGATAGATTTATTGAAGATGGAAATACAATGATGGATTTAGTGCCTATCATTTTCGATGTTTTCAAGGCAAGTGGATTCTTCAAGGAAGAAGATACTATTGAGGACAGCGAAAAAAACTAACAAGTGAGGGTGAAGGTTATAAGCCACCTGAAACTCTCACAGACCTATTTCAACAACTCCTTCCAGTTGCTTTAAATTGTGAAATAAACCTATTTGACTATTGGAATATGACGCTAGAAGAAATCAACCTTTGTATCAAGTCATACCAATAGAAAGAAGAATTGAAAGCAAAGGAAATACTAGCGTCTAACTATAATAGTGCGTTCTTGATTGCTTCATTCGTTGGTGCTGTGCTGAACGGTAAAGAGATACCTACTATCTCATAGATTTACCCTGATTAGTTCCCAGAACCAAAAGAAGAAGAAAATAAGGCGTGGATGATTTACAAAGAATAGATGTTAGATTTCGCAATAGCACATAATAAAAAAAGACAAAGGAAGGTGAGTAATATTGACGGTTGAGGAATTAAAGGTTGTTATATCTGCTGAAACAAAAGGCTTAGAACGGCAGATTAAGAACGTTCAAAATCAACTTAATAGTTTATAGAAATCAACAGAAAAATCCTGTTCTAAAATAAATAAATCATTTAAGAACCTATTTAAAGGCGTTTCATTGGTTACGGCTATTCTAATGCTGAAAAAATTTGGTTCCTAGGCAATTCAGACAGCCAGTGATTTAGAGGAAGTCCAGAACGTTGTAGATGTGTCATTCGGTTCAATGGCTAATGAAGTTGAAGCATTTGCCAAAACTGCTATTTAGTCTTTTGGAATGAGTGAACTAACGGCTAAACAGACTGCTTCAACGTTTATGGCTATGGCTAACGGTATGGGGCTGGCTTTGAAGGACGGAAAGAATATGTCCTTACAACTAACCGCCCTTGCTGGTGATATGGCGTCTTTCTACAACGTGAGATAGGACGTAGCCCAGACCGCCCTAAACTCTGTATTCACTGGCGAGACTGAAAGCCTTAAAAAGTTCGGTATCGTAATGACCGAAGCGAACTTAAACGCATTTGCTCTATCGAAGGGAATTACAAAATCCTATTCTGCTATGTCGCAAGCCGAAAAAGTAGCATTGAGATACCATTATGTATTGAAATCTACGGCGAACGCGCAAGGGGATTTTGCTAGAACCTCTGGTAGTTGGGCGAACCAAGTAAGAATACTGAAGGAACAGTTTAGCCAACTACTAGGGATTTTGGGTAAGGGCTTGATTCAGGTGCTAACCCCGATAGTCCAAGTATTAAATAAACTGCTCTCTTATCTTATTGCTATTGGTAATGCTATCGCTAAGTTATTTGGCGGTGGAAAAATTACCTCTATCTCTGGCACACTTGGAAATGCGTCTAGTAGTGCCGGTGATTTGAATGATAACATTGGAGATACTTCTAGCGGTTTAGAAGATGCTAATAATAACGCTAAGAAACTACAAAAAACTATTGCTTCATTTGATGAACTGAATGTATTAAATTCAAAAGATGTTAGTAGCAGTAGTGGAAGTGGTGGAACTGGCGGTGGTGGTATTTCAGGCGGTTTAGAAATCCCTGATTATACTACACAGGTTGAAGAAGGTAGCCTAAAATTAGGTAAGTTGGGCGAAACACTGGCTAATCTGGCTCAATCCTTCGCAAGATTGGCTAAATCGCTAGGAGATGTTTTAATTCCCGCATTTGAAGCATTTTATAAAACTGCTCTTGAAAGGGCTATTAAGGCCATTGGAGACTTAATAAATGAAATGTTAAAATTCCTTGGGGGAGAGTTAGACAAATGGAGTGATTGGCTAACAAAAAATAAAGATTAGATAGTAATATTTGCTACTAACCTAGGTAGAATTGTTGAACCATTGGCCTTAATCGTGACAGAGATATTAAGGGTTGCTTGGGAGGCACTAGCCACGGCATTAACCTTAATCGGAAACGCAGTAAGGGCGATTGCTGATGCTATTATCAATATGGACTTGAAAGACATTTCTACTATTCTATCTATACTCTTGGCTATTACAAGTATTAAGGCCGGTGTAGAAGTTGGTAAAATGTTTAGGTCAATGAACAAAGATATTGACGGAAATCTAATTGATAAACTAGCCTATCTTGAGGGTTATTTAACTGGTGATGGTAAGTTAAGTGTTGGCCTTACTAAGTTCGGCAATAAATTTAAATCTGTTTTCGCCGGTATTGCTAGTTCTCTATCCCCTATTACTTCTGGTGCTATGACCGCCTTTAGTGCCACTCTAAATTAGATTGGTGCGTCAGGTGGAGCATTAACTAAACTAAAAGCCACAATAGCGGGAATTGGTGGAGGTGTTAAGGGATTATTTACTATCCTCAAGGCTAATCCTATTGGCGCGATTGTAGCCGCTATTGGTTTAATCATTACCGCGCTAATTCACCTATGGAACACAAATGAAGGTTTTAGAAATTGGGTAATAGAGTTTTATAACGGTTGTATCAAGCCGGTATTTGAATGGATAGGCAAAACCATATCAGAGTTATGGAACGAACACCTAAAGCCTTTATGGGAAAAACTCAAACCTGGCATAACCTCTATTTGGGAAACTGTTAAAACTGTATGGGACGCTATCGCAAACTTAATAGGTGGTATTCTTGTTTTCCTAAGTCCTATTATCTCTGGTATATTGGCGAGAATAGGAAGTGTAGTAGAATATATATCTATTTATATTGGTATGGTTGCTGACGTTCTAAGTGGTATTATTGATTTTATCGCAGGAGTATTCACAGGCGATTGGGAACGCGCTTGGAACGGCGTTAAACAAATTTTTAGTAGTATCTGGGAAGGTATAAAGAAGTTGGCTAGGGCTGGCGTAAATGTCTTAATTGATACTGTAAATGGTATTATCAAGGGATTAAACAAAATCCACCTACCAAATTGGGAAATTTTGGGAAGTCTAGCCGGTAAGGGCATTAACATTCCGCTTATCCCAAGACTAGCAAAGGGCGGTGTTCTTACTTCACCTACTATCGCTATGATGGGTGAATATGCGGGAGCGTATCAGAACCCCGAAATTGTGACCCCTCAAAATATCTTGAGAGAAACCATAGACGCAAGCAACGGCAACTTAGTTTCTGCGTTCTATCAGATGTGTCAGCAGGTTATCTAGGCTATTGACGGTGTAGATATGTCTGTTTCTATTGGTGATGATGTAATAGCGCAATCAACCAAAAGAGGAAATGACGCATACAAGAAACGCACAGGACACGCATTGATTTAATAATTAGGGTAGGGGATTATTAACTTAGTCCTCTACCCAATAGAAAAGGAGGTTGAAAAATGGCTTTAACATCTAAAGGACATTTTAAGGTGAATGGGACAGAATATAAGGCACAGAGTATCAAGGTAAATTTTGAGAGTTTAGCAAGCGAAGATAGCGGTAGAACTGATGATGGTGTTATGCATATCAACTGGGTATTAAAGAAGATTAGAAAGGTTGAGATTCAAGTAGCCCCTTCTATTACTGCTAATATTGCCCCCTTGTTATCTGCTGTTCAAGGATAGACCTATTCACTAACTTATTTCGACCCATTAGCAAACGCAGAAAAAACTATTACCGCATATACTTCAACTTCAAGTAGTGAATTATATAGCGGTGTTTTATATAATGGCCTATGGCAAGGCACATCGTTTAATGCGATTGAAGTAGGCGGTGAAAAGTAATGCGTAATAGATTAACAAGTGGAAGTATTATTATTAACGATAGTAAATTATACGGCGGTGTTACCTATAATATTGATATAAACCCTGATAGTGATTTTATGTATGGTTGTGTTACTTGTGCTTCTATTGAATTTACTATTGATAATAGTGATGGCAAGGCGAGTGAGTTAGTAGGAAAAACGTTTGATTGGTATTGTTAGTTTGATGCTAATTCATTTCTTATAAAAAAAGGCTCATTCAAGGTTGCGGAAATCAAGAAAACCAAGAATAAGGCAACTATTACCGCCTATGATAAGGTATATGACTTAGAAGCAAACGCAGATTTGTGGTTAGCGTCTCTAACGTTTCCAATGACCTTAAAAGAATTAACTGATTCTATGGCTACAAAATTAAATATGAAAATCTTACTTCCCGAAGATACATTTTCTAGTTTTGTAGTTAATTAGAACTTTATTACAAACAATGTAAGTTATAGACAGATACTAAGTTATATCGGACAATTAACAAACAGGTATTTTAAATGGGGTGGAAGTGGTATGTTATAGGGTATGCGTTATACTGAAAGCACAACCGTAATTGATAATACCAAATATATTTCACTAACTATGGAAGAAAACGCCATTGACCCAATAGATAGATTACAGATTCAGTCAACACACGATGATATAGGTTATGTGGCGGGAACAGGCACTAATACATATATCATTACTGAAAACCCATTAGTATTTAGCGCAAGTAAGGCCACGGCTACGGCTACTCTTGCTACTAACCTCTTGGATGGTTTAAAAAATATCACTTATACACCAATGAAATTCAGCACATTTAAAGACTATGGTATTGACGTTGGTGCTATCTTAACTATTAACGGCAAGACTTGTTATGTGATGAAAAAGACTATCAAGGCTTCTGGTTGTGAATTTGAGTGTGTGGGCAATAAGCGCAGAGAAACCCAAAAGACAGAATAGCACAGTGCGATTACTGCCCTAAACAATAAAACCAATGAGTTAGTAAGAACCGTTGATGAAACTAAATCTACCATTACCTCTATCCAAGGCAGTATCACAAACATTGAGGATGAGCAAGGAAATATTACTTCTCAAATGGCTACTATCACAACTGAATAGAGCGAAATCAAACAAACCGCACAGGGATTAACTAGCACAGTTAGTAGTATTCAAACCTCATTACAAAACCTTGATGGAGAAGTCGAAACGCTTAGTAGCACAGTCAGCACAGTTCAATAGACCGCTACCGGCTTAACTTCAACTGTAACCCAATAGGGAGAAACAATAAGCCAGATACGGCAGGATTTAGATAAGATTGATATTAGTGGTTATGTGACCTTTACAGACTTGAAAACAAGCGGTAGCACAACTATTAACGGTAGCAATATCACAACCGGCTACATAAGCGCGAATAGAATTAGTGGTGGAACTATTGACGCTGATACAATCAATGTAAATAACCTAAATGCTAGTAATTTAACTAAGGGACTGATTAACGCCAATAGAATTAGTGATGCTAATAATTATCTAGCAAACTTATATGCTACCAATGTTTATACCGCTGTTAACTACGCGCAGACAGTTCAATTAGTTAATTCTGGTTCTTCTGGATTAGAAAATTATGGAACATTGTTAAAGTCTAATGGCGTTTATATTAAAAATGGTGGAACTACTACTCTATTAGCAACTTGGCAACAAATGGCAGATGGAGGAACAACCACAACTAAAACGGCAGTATTTGGATAAGGAGGGCTGATATATGGCTACGATGTATCTATATTTTGGTTCTTCTATTAAATCTGTCACTGTCCACGCAAACAACAACTATTACCCTAAAACTTATACTTCTTCTGGAACTAACTACACCCTATCTAACCTTCCTTCTTCTGGGAATATCTGGATTGTTCCTAGTAATGATGTAACTTGCGCTAGTGGATGGACTACCCCTATCAATATCACTACATAGAATCCCTCTGGTTCTTGGAAACTGGATAATGATAACTATGTTTCAATTAAAAATGGACGTAGTATAACCCTTACCGCTACGAAAGGTAGTGGCGGTGGAGGAACTACATATACAACCTATGGCCTGAATTTACGAACAGGAACAGGTATCAGTAGTTATAACGTTAGATACCTTGGAAGTAGTGGTTCATCTTATAATACTGCTACTGTTTCTAATCCTTCTGCGTCTACTGTCTGTTGGACTAGAAAAAACACAAACCTAGAAATTACATCTGTCAACTATTCTAATTTGTATGGCAGTCCATACTTTTTTAAAGAATATACAGATAGCACATTTAGCACAGTTAAGAAAACATTTTCAGATAATGATGGCTAGGTTTATAGTAGCGGAACTAGATATGTTAAGTTATTTGCCACATAGACTAGTTATGCCACATATGCTATTAACCTAAGAACAGGAGTAGGAGTTAGTAGTTATCAAGTATCTTATACCAATAGTCAGGGAAATACTCAAACGGCTACGGTATCTAATAGTGCGGCTTCTACTGTCTGTTATGTTAAAGCAAATTCAAACCTTACTATTACCTCTGTAAATTATGCTACTAACTACGCTTCACCTTATTACCAAGAGGAATACAATAGTAATTTCAGTAGTGTTATAGGAACTGCGGGAGGTAGCACAATTAAAGCAAGTGGAACAAGGTATTTCAAGATAAAGGGAACTTATGTAGAACCTACTTACAAGATGTATTTGCGGTGCGGGACTGGTGTAAAGAACTTCGCGGTTTATAGAGGTAGCGCATACGTTAGCCTTAATTCTTCTACCTCTTGGACACCTGTTGATTTAACTGAAAGTAATAAAACGATAACAATAAAAAATATCTCACATAATGACGGATATGGAGTGCCTGATTTTGTGGGCTTCTATGCTTCATCAACGGCAACAAGTCCCGCGAGTCAGATTTCCAGTAGTAGCGGAGAATTTACAATAACGTATGCTTCAAGTAGACAATACGCCTAGGTTAGTGCCAGTGTTGTTAAAACTCCTATTTCTCTGTTCTATTGGAATGGTAGTGATGCTAACGATACCGCATTGATATAGACAGGTAAGCCATTTAGCAATATTACCGCTAATATGTGGAATAGGTTAAATGCTAAGATACAATAGACCGCTAAAGCCTTGGGCAGTTCCTATACATACACTACGGTATCTTCTGGAAATACAATGACGGCAGTTTTATTCAATCAAGCCAGAAATGGTATAGCAGGCTTAACAGGCCGTGGTAGTATTCCCGCAACCAGAAGTAAAGGAGATACTGTAATGGCTGGTTATTTCAATGGTGTTAATTCATTGAAGAATGGGCTTAATGTGGCTATAACGGCTTATAATGCTTAACGAAAGGAAAAAGATATAATGGTTATTATTTTTGATAAAGACTTGACTACACAGAGAACACTAGTAGTTGACAATATTCAAGAACAGGTAATGGAAGATAGAATTACTGGTTCTTATGAGCGTGAAATGGTTGAAGGATTCCAAACACAGGATTTAAGTAATTTTACTAATCGCTCATTCACTACATTAAACGTTTATGATAATGATGGTAATGCCCTTCCTATCCAAAAAACCTACAACTATATTGATATGGTTCAGGTAAGTTATATGGACGCTATCAACGTTTATAGTGTTATTATCTCTATCTTAAATCAAGCACAATAATTAAGAAAGTTGAGGTTGTGAAATATGACCCCAGAAGTTTTAAATGCGCTCATTAGTGCGGGCGCGGTTATTATTAGCGGTCTTATATCAGCCATTATAAGTAATAAACTAATGGCATACCGCATTGACTAGTTAGAGAAAAAGGTAGATAAACACAATAGTGTAATAGATAGAACTTACCGCCTTGAAGCAGAGGTAGAAGTTATAGAAAATGAAATTGAAAACTTGAAGAATAAATAAGAAAAAGGCTACTAGTCCAATAGTAAAAGGATTAGTAGCCTTATTTTTATGTGCGTTTGTCCTACTGTCTTACTTGACTTGCTTAGACTTAATAGACTTACGGCCTGTTGTCTTTACTTGAGATAATGCGCTATGGCTTTCAACAGCGTCTTTAAGGTCTGTGCGGTAGATGTTGTAATAACGCTTGACCATTTCCAATTCACTATGGGTTAGCACCTTGGCAAGCCTGAAAATGTCACCACCTGATTGAATCCACATCTTTGCGAAGGTATGACGTAGAAGGTGTATGCCAGTCTTATCAACTCCGCATTTCTTATTATACTCACAGAGAGAACGGTAAAGGCTGGTGCGGTTGAGTTGCGTTTCTTCCATAGAGCAGAAAAGAAATTCATCTTGCTTAGTTGATGGGAAATTACGCCAACGGTAAATATACTTGCGTAGGATATTGATACACTTTAAATCTAGTCCTACTGGTTGTGTCTTATTAGTCTTGGTGTAGTTGAAATAGACATAACCACTCTCTAAATCAACTTCATTTAACCGAACATTGATAACCGTGCTTACTCTGGCTCCTGTTGTAAGAATAAAGGCGGTAACTGCGTAATCACGATAAGCAACAAAATCTTCTATGTCTGGTTCCTTCAATAGTAATTCTAGTTCCTTTTCGGTATAGACATTCTTTAGCGGTGGTTCTACTTCCTTGATGGGGCATTTGAAACCCTCTAAATAACCCTGTTCCTCACAGAAATTACCAAAGGCACGGAAGGAGCGCAAGTAGTGATTGATTGTCTGTTGGCTTACATCACCCAAGGATTTTATGAAAGCAAGTCTAAAAGCGTCGTGGGCGATACCAGAACAAGGGAGATTTTCAATATCGGGGAAGAAGTGAAGTTTCTTATACATTCGCTTGTAATCATCAATAGAAACTTTACTATTGCCCCTACTCATACGCTCCACGATGAAATGACTAAAGGCGTGTTCTACTGTAATTTCATTGGGGTCGAACTCACTAAAACGCTTGTTAAGGATAGATTGTTTTTCCTCTTTGCTTCTGGATTTGCTCTTACGAATGTTGCCCATACTATCAACTCCTAAAAATATATTACCTTAATAGTCGTTGATTGTAAAGAATTATGTTGCTTCAACACGATTGGAAACATTAGGACGCGAATTTACACAACACGATTACCCCCCAACATTTTTAACTTTTAATGGGAAAAATTTGGAAAATGTTGGGACAGAAAAAACCCGGAAACCGTTGGGAACAAACGATTTCCGGGTCTGGCGCAGTGGGAGGGATTCGAACCCTCGTGCCGCTTTTGACGACAACACGATTTCCAGTCGTGCTCGTTATGACCTCTTCGATACCACTGCATATTCGATTCGCTGACAAACAGCATGGACTATTATACCAAAAATACCAGGTTTGTCAAGATGGAATTTTCGGGGGGAGTTGTGGTGCAGGTTTTAATATGTAAATGGACAGGCTGGGTCAACTGATCCGGGCTGTCCA
>ERZ1026846.961-NODE-961-length-19866-cov-7.858917_pt1 | contig 19866 bp, 16 predicted proteins | sample MGYA00380153_ERZ1026846 | MGnify/ENA primary metagenome ERZ1026846 (study PRJEB33269, sample SAMEA4719789) | human gut metagenome | biome: human-associated habitat; feature: organic feature; material: feces | place: Cameroon | collected 2013-10 ... | reverse complement strand
TGTTTGGGTAAGGAGTTTTTCCGACAAATCATAAAGAGATAGAATTTGTAGCAAAACCAGCAGAGCCAGTCAACGGTAAGATGAACGGGCTGCGCCCGCCGTTGACAGCCCCGCCTGTTTTCGCAGATAGGCAGCTAAGGGGCGACAGCAAAAAGTGCTGCCGCCCTTTACTATTATAAAAATCAAATTTCAATCCACGCATTTGTGGAGGAAAGGGGGAAATTTCCATGACCTGTACAGAAGAATACAAGGAGCATATCGTTTACACATTCCATGCCTTTTGTAGAGTTGTTATCCGCAACGCCATGTATACGGCGGTTCGGACGAGGAACAGGAAATACAAAAGAGAAATATCCCTTGACTACCTCACAGACGAGAAGCACTACCCATTCAGCACAAAAGATGAATATTTCAATGCACCGGAGCCGGAGGAAGAATACCTGTTGACAATATGCGGCGATACCGTTGTTTTCAGCAACGCCCCACTTGTCGAAGCCCTCTCCCGCCTGTCCGAACAGGAGCGGGAAATGCTGTACCTGTCCTTTTTCAAGCGCATACCGCAGCATGAAATTGCCAGACGCTACCAGTGCTGCCGCAGCACAGCGGGCTACCATATTCGCAGAGCCATAGGGCGGCTTTACGAGGAAATGGAGGGCATGGCGCATGAGGAATAGCAGACTTCTCCCCTATGAAACAATCGTACAGGCAACCAGCGGCGAGCCGGAAGCGGTCAATCTTGTGTTGCAGCATTACCGGGGCTACATACGGTATGCCCCATACAAAAAGAGCGCACAATGGTGCTGGATAGCCCAGTGGAGCACCCGCTTGAGCCGGGGCAGCTGGCTCTCATCCAGCTCCCGGAGAACCGCCTGCACAAGAGGATCCCGGCAGATGGCCGCGATGTTCCGCAGGCTGTTTTTGTTGTGTGCGGCCTCCTGCGCGATGCAGCGGCGGACCCGGCCTAAAAAGGCTTTGTCGAGCCGCGGACGGTAGACTTCGGGCGGGAAGCGCAGGGCAAGCTCTGCCGAGACCTTCTCGTAGAACCGCTTTTCCCGCGCAAAGCGGTCGGCCCGGTATACACCGGTGAGGGAGGCAGGGTTCTGGCAGTAATAATAGAGAGGCTCCGGTACGATGGCGACTGCCCCGGCGTGGGCAAGATACTCCAGATGGAACAGCAGATCTTCGGACAGGTACTCCCGCTCGGAGAGGAACCGGATGTGGTGTGCCCGGAGGATGGGCAGGGAGTAGAGCCCCTTCCAGACTGACATTCCGATCTCCACGTCGTGGGGATGGTGCGGCCGGGAGCCGACCATGCCGAGAAGAAGCTGGTCGATCTCAGCACCGGTGTAGAGGGACCGCGCATAGTCCTCCGGGGCAAGGCGGACGCTGCCGTCGGCGGAGACATCGTAATAGCGGCAGAAGCAGGTGTCGGCCTGTGCCTGGGTGAGCGTGGTCAGAAGCCGTTCCAGCATGTGGGGGTCGGCGTAGTCATCCGGGTCAAGGAAGGCGACAAAATCGCCGACTGCATGGTCCAGCCCGGTGTTGCGGGCTGCACTGAGGCCGCCGTTGGGCTGGTGGACGACCCGGACGCGCGGGTCCTGCCGTGCATAGGCGTCGCAGCGGGCGGCGCAGCCGTCGGTGGCGCCATCGTCGATGAGAAGGATATCAAGGTCCCGGTGGGTCTGCCCCAGCAGGGATGTCATGCTGCGGTCCAGATAGGGCAGAACATTGTAGGTCGGGACGATCACGCTGATGCAGGGCATTCAGACCACCTCGCTTTCGGAAACTTGTGCGCCGACTTCTTTGCCGGCATGGTAATAGGTGAACCGGGTGCGGAACGCCTGCTCTGCGTTGGCGCTGAGCAGGGCGGCAAAGGCAGGGTCTGCGGCCAGCCGGTCCATCGCCTCGTGCAGAGCCGCTTCCTCCTTGGGCACCACAAGGCCGGTGACGCCATCGGTGAGATAGTCGTCTGTCAGGCCCTGTGTCTGGGTCACGATGACGGGTACACCGAGATCCATGGCCGTGAGGAAGGTCAGCTGCCCGGAGGCGACCTGGTCGTTTTCAAAGGCGAAGAGAACGGCTCTGGCGTTCCGCATCCGGCGCAGCATGGCCTCGCCGAACAGGTTCTGTTCGACCTGGATGTTGGGTTCCGGGCAGGGGGCGAGAACATCGCAGGCGATGCAGAGCGTTTCCGGGCGGCCCCGGAACGCCCGGATGAGGAAGTCATAGTCGCGGTTGCTGCGGCCGGTGGCAAAATAGTAGCCCTGCGCTTTCAGTGCCGGGTCGTCGTAGGCGGCGGGGTCGTGCGGGATCGAGCCGCAGTGGGCAAAACCGAATCGGGAAAGGGGCAGACCGAAGGTCTCGGCGTAGCGCGGGGCCTCGGCGCGGGTGGTCAGCAGGATGCGGTCCACTGCGTCGGAAGTGACGGCGTACCGCACAAAGCGCTCGAACAGCCTCCCGGCAAAGCCGGACCGCGGCTTGTAGATAAAGGTCATGATGACGAGCCGGAACCGCTTTTTGAGGTGGAACAACCGGCAGAAAAACGCGATGGCGATGCCGTAGAACTGCTGCCAGCAGAGCAGGGTCTTGCCGGAATACCGGGCCGGGTGGGTGACCACATGGAGCGCCACCGTGAAAAACTTGAGGTAGCGGCGCAGACCGTAGGTCTTGTTGTTGGGATAAAGCTCGACTTCCCAGGGGGAAGCGGTCGCTTCTTCCAGCCCGCGCACAAAGCCCTCGGCCTCCTCATAGTTACTGTCGATCAGCAAAATGTATTCTGCCATATCCTGAACCTCCGCAATGTGATCTTGTCAGCCCCTCGCAGGATCGGGATCTCTGTGAAAAGAGGGAATTAGACTAAAATCATTATAAAGGATTTGCACATAAAAATCCATCTTTTTATCAAAAAACCGGGAAGCCTCTTGGGTGAGAGACTTCCCGGTCGTTGGTTTGATGGGAGTTAGTAGTGCAGCTGGTCAGCGGTCAGCGCTTCCAGAACAGGGAGCATGGCGGCTGCCTCGGCTCTGGCGGCGGGCAGGTCCATGTCGCGGTAGTTGCCGCATTCCACTTCGCTGGCACCGGGGACAGCGCCCTCAAAGGCCGCCATGAAGCGGAAGGACTCCACCGTCAGCTTCAGCGCTTCGGCAGGGGTAAGGCCGCGCGTGAGCAGATAGAAGCCGGTGCGGCAGCCCATGGGGCCGACGTAGATGACGCCGTCCCGGAAAGCGCTGTTCCGTGCATAGGTAGCGAACAGGTGCTCCAGCGTGTGGGCGGCCCCGGTGGAGAGATAGTCGCCGTGGTTCGGCTTCTTCATCCGGATGTCCCAGGTGAGCACATCGCCGTCCTGACGGCTCAGGTACATGCCGCGGTCCAGTTTGGTGTGGTCCACGCAGAAACTCGCGATCCGTTCCATCTTGTGCACCTCTCAGGCCTGCAGGCGCTGGACGCTGCCGTGGGCACAGTCCACAGCGATATCCAGACCGTCGCGGATGTGGCTGCAGGCACCCAGAGCACCCACGATGGTGGGCTTGAGCAGGGCCTTGCCGGCAATGGCGGCGTGGCTGTTCAGGCCAGCCTCCTCGACCACCAGAGCGGCAGCATCGCGGACATACTCCAGCATCTCGTTGGTGGTGGAGGGCACGACCAGCACCATGCCAGGCTTGAACTTGGCGCGGACCTCGTCCAGCGTGCGGCAGACGCAGGCCTTGCCGGAAGCGCTGGTCAGGTCGGCGTTCTCGCGGCCGACGCCCACACCGGTGGACAGGCAGTTGCCGACCATGTGGATCTTGATCATGTTGGTGGTGCCGGAAACGCCCACGGGGACACCGGCGGTGACGACGGCCAGCTCACCGTTGTGCAGGTAGCCGTTCTTCTGGGCCAGCGCGGTGGACATCTCGATCAGCTCGTCGGTGCTCTTGGCGGGGCCCATCAGCAGGGAGGTGATGCCCCAGCTCAGGGAGAGCTGACGCTGGACCTGCTCGTTCATGACGCAGGCGATGATGGGCTGGGTGGGGCGGTACTTGCTCAGCAGGCGAGCGGTGTTGCCGGACTCGGACACGGTGACGATGGCGGCAGCGTTGACGTCCCGTGCGGTCAGGCAGGCAGCGTGTGCGGTGGCATCGCTGACGCTGATCTGGCCGTGGGCGGCATCCTTGAAGCGCTCGTCGCGGTAGTGGGGCTCGTTCTCGGTGCGCTCGGCGATGGCGGACATGGTCTTCAGGGCCTCGACGGGGTAAGCGCCCGCAGCGGTCTCGCCGGAGAGCATGATGGCAGAGGTGCCGTCATAGATGGCGTTTGCCACATCGGAGATCTCGGCGCGGGTGGGGCGGGGGTTGACCATCATGCTGTCCAGCATCTGGGTGGCGGTGACGATGGGCTTGCCGAAGGAGAAGGAGCGGTCGATGATGTTCTTCTGGATGCCGGGCAGCTCGGTGAAGTCGATCTCGACGCCCAGGTCGCCACGGGCGACCATGACGGCGTCGGCAGCAGACAGGATGCTGTCGATGTTGTTGACGCCCTCACGGTTCTCGATCTTGGCGATGATGCGGATGTTGGAGTCGTACTCGTTCAGCAGGTTGCGGATGTCGTAGACGTCCTGTGCGGTGCGCACGAAGGAGGCTGCGATGAAGTCGAAGCCGTTCTGGATGCCGAAGATGATGTCCTCGCGGTCCTTCTGGCTCAGGTACGGCATGGACAGATGGACGCCGGGCACGTTGACGCCCTTCTTGGTCTTGATCTTGCCGCTGTTCAGCACGGTGCAGGTGATGTCGGTGTCGGTGACCTTCTCGATGCGCAGCATGATGAGGCCGTCGTCCAGCATGATGGTGCCGCCCTCGTGCACATCGTGGGGCAGGTCCTTGTAGGTGACGGAGCAGATCTCCTTGGTGCCCTCCACCTCGCGGGTGGTCAGGGTGAAGGTCTGGCCGGCTTCCAGCATCTCGACGCCGTTCTTGAACTCCTTCAGGCGGATCTCCGGGCCCTTGGTGTCCAGCAGAGCGGCAACGGGCTTGCCCAGCTCCTCACGCAGTGCCTTCAGATTGGCCAGGCGGCCGCCGTGCTCCTCATAGGAGCCGTGGGAAAAATTAAAGCGGGCCACGTTCATGCCGTTGGCGATCAGCTCGCGCAGGACATCCCCTTTGTCGGTGGAAGGGCCCAGGGTGCAGATGATCTTCGTTTTTCTCATGTTGATTACCTCGATCTTTCTCTATTCTACTCTCTATCTTAACGCAGCAGCCCGATCGGCTGCATTTGGCAGGCTCCGGCATTCGGGGCCTGCCGCGGCGAAAGACGCCAATATGGTCGTTCTCAAAACCATACCGTACTATATTATAAACGCTTGGATACAATAGGGCAAGAGGGAGTTGGCAAAGAATTGGTTAAAATTTCGTAAGGAATGCCTGCATCCGGAAAGCCCTTGCATCCGGGAGCGGAACTGCTTATAATGGAACCAGAAAAAGTCTCACTTTCGGGTGGGACGCTCTGGAAATGAAATGGAGAACAAAACTATGGAAAAACGTGTGTTTCTGATCGTTCTGGACAGCTTTGGCATCGGCGCAGAGCCGGATGCAGCCGCCTTTGGCGACGCGGGCACCAATACCCTTGGTGCCATTGCAAAGCACCCGAACTTTCACTGCCCCAATCTGCAGAAGCTCGGCCTGTTCAACATCGACGGCGTGATGGCAGGGGAGAAGACCGCTGCCCCGGCGGGGGCCTTTGCCCGCCTGCAGGAGCAGAGCATGGGCAAGGATACTACCATCGGCCATTGGGAGATCGCCGGTGTGGTCAGCCCGAAACCGCTGCCCACCTTCCCGAACGGCTTCCCGGAGGAGCTCATCCGTGCGTTCGAGGAAAAGACCGGCCACAAGGTGCTCTGCAACAAGCCCTATTCCGGCACACAGGTGCTCCGGGATTACGGCGAGCAGGCCATGCGGGAGGATGCCCTCATCGTTTACACCAGCGCCGACAGCGTCTTTCAGGTGGCCGCGCACGAGGAGCTGGTGCCGGTGCACGAACTGTACCGTTACTGCGAGATCGCCCGCGCGATGCTGAACGGCGAATACGGCGTGGGCCGCGTCATCGCCCGCCCCTTCTTGGGCAGCACGGCGGAGACCTTCTACCGCACCACCAACCGCCACGACCTGAGCCTGAAGCCGCCCCGTGCCACCATGCTCGACCTGCTGAAAGATGCAGGCAAGGACGTCATCGCCGTGGGCAAGATCTTCGATATCTTTGATGGCGAGGGCGTGACCGAGAAGATCAAGACCACCGGCAACACCAACGGCATCGCCTTCACCAAAGCCTTGCAGACCCGCGATTTTGAGGGCCTGGCCTTTGTGAACCTCGTCGATTTTGATATGCTCTATGGCCACCGCCGCGACGTGGCAGGCTATGCCGCTGCTGCCACCGAGTTCGATGCGTTCCTGGCTGATTTCATCCCCGGTATGCGGGAGGGCGACCTGCTGATGATCACGGCAGACCACGGCTGCGACCCATCCTATACCAAAACCACCGACCACACCCGCGAGTATGTGCCGTACCTCATCTGCGGCAGGGGCGTCAAGCCCGGCGTGGACCTGGGCACGAAGCTCTGCTTCGGCACCATCGCCCACACCGTCTGCGAGTACCTCGGTGTAGACGCTTCGACCCTGGATGGCCAGAGCGTATGGGAGAAGATCCGGAAGTAAAAGTCACAGTTTGAAAACAAAAGCGCCAAAGGTGCTTGAAGTATGGTTGAGGTTGTGGTAGACTAGGCCCTGTGCCTGTTCGTGAGGGAAGAGCAGAACCGCTCCTGCTTCCGGACAGACAAAGGATTGGTTCAAACAAAGGAGATCATACAATGAAACTGAATCGTGCAATGGGTCTGGCACTGGCCGCTGCTGTTCTGGCTTTTGCTGTGACCGGCTGCTCCAGCACCGCATCTTCCACCGCTTCCTCCACCGCTTCCTCTGCTGCTTCCAGCGAGGCTGCCTCTTCTGTGGCTGCTTCGGAGGCCGCATCCAGCGATGCTGCCGCCGCCAGCGTGGTCAGCACCGAGTCCCTCGAAGTGAACTGCAAGACCTACGATGCCGACTGCTACGGCGAGTTCACCCTCTCCAACGGCGACACCATGAAGCTGTGGAAGCTGGACGGCGCATACGACGACCTGAGCGCCCTGCCCATGAAGGGCATGGTTGAGGAGTTCCCCATCGAGGCTGAGGAGAACACCGTGTATGTGGCAGACGTGACCGCAAACGGCGAGACTACCCGCCAGTATCTGCGCGCCGACAAGGCTGGCCGCAACGGCACCGCCTCCGTCAAGACCTTCGAGCTGGAGTCCGCTGAATAATCCGCTCCAACATGAAACAAGAAAAAGTCCCGACCGGTCTGGTCGGGACTTTTTTTGTAGCGGGGTCTTATTCTGCGGAGCTGCTGGAACCGAACAGGGCATCCAGAACGGTGGACGCCGCCTGATGGAGCGAGGAGGCGGCCTGCTCGACCTGCTCCTGTGTGGGCAGGGAAATGGACGGTGCTTCGGTGGAGCTGCTGCTCTCGGCAGGGGGCTCCTCGGCGGGCACTTCGGTGGAGGCAGACGGTTCGTTGCCGGCTGGGGTTTCGGCAGGGGTCTCAGCCGGAGCCTCTGCGGGCTGCTCGCTGCTGGCAGGGGTCTCCTCCGGGACGCTCTCCGCAGGTTCGTCCAGGACGACGCTGTCCGCCGGGGTCTCCGGCACGGAAACGGCGGCGTTGGGGTCTGCCGTCGGCGTGTGGACTTCGGTCTTCTCCGGAGTCTGCTGGGTGTCGCTGACCGTGCCCTCACCGCCCAACACGGAGGCAATCAGCTCCTTGGCCTGCGCCACCGAGCTTTCGTCCGGTTTCATGACGTAGAGGCTCTGCCCCTTGGCGGAGTAGCACTGAGAGCTCTTGCCGCTGGAACCGGTGACGGAGTAGCTCTGGATATCCCAGTTGGCGAGGTCGCTCAGCTGCATCCGGACCAGCGCGGAGATCTGCTCCTGCGACAGGCTGGTGACGAAGCAATCCGACACGGCGTCCATCAGCTTGGAAAAGCTCATCAGGACGGTGGGGGACTTGAGCTTGTTCACCATGGCGTCGATGACCTTCATCTGGTTGATGCCGCGCTGGATATCGCCGGAAGCGAAGGCGTGGCGCTCGCGGGCAAAGGCCAGCGCGCTCTTGCCGTCCAGATGGTTCCAGCCTTCGGCAAAGGTGGTGGGGTCATAGTAACCGGGGCTACCCACCGAGGTGAACGCCTGGTCGGAGTAGACATCCACACCGCCCACGGCGTCGATGATGCTGATGAAGCCCGCAAAATTGATGCGGATGTAGTGCTCCACATTCACGCCGTAGAGGTTGCCCAGGGTGGCCATGCTGGTCTCTACGCCGTACAGACCGGCGTGGGTCAGCTTGTCCTTGCTGCTGGTGCCCGCCAGATCGACGTAGTAGTCGCGCGGGGTGTTGATGAGGGCCACCCGTTTGGTGGCGGGGTTGACCACGGCCAGGATGTTCACATCGCTGCGGGCCTTTTCGGTCAGCTCTCCGCGGGTGTCCACGCCGCTGAGGTAGACGACGAACGGCTCCTTGGTGATCTTATTCGCCTCGGCACCGGTGAGCAGGCCGGAGGTCACGCTGCCCAGCGCGGCAAGGCCCTGCTGCGCCCAGACGCAGCCGAGGGCCAGCGCCACGCACAGGAAGACCGAGAAGACGCGGGAGACTCTGCCGGGGGTCCTGTACTCCTGGCAGCGCTTGACCAGCAGCCAGAACAGGGCCAGCAGCGCTGCAATGATGACGAGGTAGAGCGCGGGAAGCATCCGGGTGCGGCAGAGCTGCACGAAGGCTGCCACGCTGAGAACGGCCTGCAAGACCAGCAGGAACGACCCGAATTTTGAGCCGGAGCCTTTCTTTTTGCCAGGCTTTTGGGGCGGCCGGGCCGGGGAACTGTTCTGCCGGGGCGGCTTTTTGGAAGGCGGCGTCACCGGCCGGGCAGTCTCCGGCGCAAAAAAAGCGGAGCTGTCCACCTCAACGGTGCGGTCCGGGTCCTTCCGTGCACCCCGGTGGATGTGCCGGGTGGTGTCTTTTTCATCGAACATGGAAACTCTCCTTTTGACTGTGCCCTCAGGACAGCGGCGCGATGGTCAGCACGGCGCGGGCGGGCAGGCAGGTGGCGGTCTGATCTTCCGCCGAAAGCCAGCCGAAACTTTCGCAGATGTGATCCGGGCAGGGCGAATCCACAAAGCGGGCGGCCCCGTCCTTCACCTCAATGTGGACGGTGTAGTAACCGGTGTCCACATCATAGGTGGCGTCGTTGTCCAGAGAAAACTTCTGCACCGTGTTGGCGTCGCCGTAAATGAGCTCGGCTTCCAGGGTGCTGCCGGTGGCATGTGCGGCCCGCAGGGCGAACAGAACGCCCGCAATGGCCAGCACGGCCAGAACAAAGATCAGGTTGACGAAAAGCTTGGAATGTTGTTTCATGGGTCATCCTTTGTGCGGAAACAGTTGTTCGAGTTCGGCCAGCCAGAGTGCTGCCGCCGCATCGCTGGGCATCCGCCAGTCGCCGCGGGGCGAGAGGGTCACGCTGCCGATCTTGGGGCCGTCGGGCAGGCAGCTGCGCTTGAACTGCTGGGCAAAGAACCGCCAGTAGAAGTTGCGCAGCCATTTGTACAGCACTTCGTCCGGGTATTCAGCCCGGCCTGCAAAGGCAGCTTTGGCCAGCCGGAAGATCTTGGCCGGGCCGAAGCCGAAGCGCAGCACATAATAGAGATAAAAGTCGTGCAGCTCATACGGGCCGACCAGGTCTTCCGTCTTCTGCGCGATCTCGCCGTTCTTTGCGGGCAGCAGTTCGGGGGAGACGGGAGTGTCGAGGATGTCCAGCAGCACGGTCCGGAGCGCATCGGTGGCGGCGATGTCGGCTTCGTACCGGACGAGGTGGCGCACCAGCGTTTTGGGCACCCCGGCATTCACGCCGTACATGCTCATGTGGTCGCCGTTGTAGGTGGCCCAGCCCAGCGCCAGCTCCGAGAGGTCGCCGGTGCCCACCACGAGGCCGCCGGTGCGGTTGGCGGTGTCCATCAGCTCCAGTGTGCGGACGCGGGCCTGACCGTTCTCGAAGGTGACGTCCAGCACGCTCTCGTCCTGGCCGATGTCGGCAAAGTGGCTGTGGACCGTGTTGGCGATGTCGATCTCGGAGAAGGAAACATGCAGCTCCTCGCACAGGATCTCCGCGTTGCTGCGGGTGCGCCGGGTGGTGCCGAAGCAGGGCATGGTCACGGCCAGCACATCGGTGGTGGGGCGGCGGAGCTGCTTCATGGCGCGGACGGCCACCAGCAGAGCAAGGCAGCTGTCCAGCCCGCCGGAGATGCCGATGACGGCCGTTTTGGCGTGGGCATGTTCCAGCCGCTTGGCCAGACCGTCGGCCTGCATCTTCAGGATGAGCTCGCAGCGCTCAGCGCGGCGCTGCGGGTCGCCGGGCACAAAGGGGGTCGGGTCCACGAAGCGGGTCAGGGCGGTGTTGGTCAGCGTCAGGCTGAAGTCCACGGTCTGATAGCCGTCCGTGGAAGGCTCGAAGCTGGTGTTGCGGGCCCGCTCGGACTCCATCCGCTGGCAGTCCAGCTCCGTCTCGGCGTGACCGCCTGCAAAGGGAGCCATTTCAGCCAGCAGGGTGCCGTTTTCCGCAATGAGGTCGTGGCCTGCGAACACCATGTCCTGGGTGCTCTCGCCGTGCCCGGCGGAGGCATACAGGTAGCCGCAGAGCAGGCGGGCGGACTGGTTGGCCACCAGCGCCCGGCGGTACTCCGCCTTGCCGACCGTCTCGTCGCTGGCGGAGAGGTTCGCAATGACGGTGGCCCCGGCCAGCGCGTGGAAGGTGGAAGGCGGGAGCGCGCTCCACAGGTCTTCGCAAAGCTCCACGCCCAGCACGAAGCTGGGCATTTCGCGGCAGCGGAAGAGCAGCGAGGTGCCAAAGGGCACCTGCTGGCCGCAGACTGTGAGGGTCTCGACCTCGGTGGAGCCGGGGGTGAACTGGCGCTTTTCGTAGAACTCGCCGTAATTGGGCAGGTACGTCTTGGGGACAAGGCCCAGCAGCCGACCGCGGCAGAGCACGGCGGCGCAGTTGTACAGCTTGCCCCGCACCAGCAGCGGCAGGCCCACCAGCGCCACGACGTCCAGCTCCCGGCTGGCGTCCAGAAGCGTCTGCAGGCCGGTCAGTGCGCCCTGCTGCAGCGTGCGCTGCAAAAACAGGTCGCCGCAGGTGTAGCCGGTGAGGCAGAATTCCGGGAATACGGCCAGCTTCACGCCGCGTGCAGAGGCGGTGCGCAGCTCCTGAAGGATCTGCGCGGTGTTATAGGCGCAGTCCGCCACCCGCAGTGCGGGCGAGAGAGCGGCTGCTTTCAAAAAACCATCTTTCATCGGAGGATTTCACATCCTGTCTGTTGTGTTTGACCACGGCGGACAGATGAATCGCCGTGGTGCACATAGTATACCACACTCCGGCCAAAACGGAAAGTCACAGAGTGGTAAAAGTTGCGGGAACAAACAAAAAGAGCCGCTGCGGGGCCTCCGCAGCAGCTCAGACAAAACCAAACATGGAAAACGAGATGGACCGTAAGCCGGGTTCTGTATTAAACGACGATCTGTCTCGACCTGCCATTGCTGGCAGGCTCATGCCACCATCGGGACACGCGAGCAGCGCTATCCGTCCCATATAGGTGTTGCTTCCGGTAGGGTTTACAAAGCCGCATGGTCACCCATGCGCTGGTGAGCTCTTACCTCGCCGTTTCATCCTTACCGCATTGCTGCGGCGGTTTGTTTTCTGTTGCACTTTCCCTAAGGTCACCCTCGGCTGCCGTTAGCAGTTACCGTGCTCTGTGAGGCCCGGACTTTCCTCAGGGCGGTCAAAGCCGCCCCGCCGCCGTATGTTCCACTCGTTTTCCGTTCCTCATGATACCATAAAAAAACAAGAATTGCAAGTGGAGGCAAAATTTGTTATAATAATTCATATATGGCGTAAAGTTTTCGGGGAGGTGGCACAGGGATGAAACTGATCTTTCCGGTGCCGCCCGAAGCGGACGGTGCGCTGCTGCGCAATTTTCTGCGCCGGTGTGCCGTCTCCAGCGAGCTGGCCCGCGCGGTCAAGTTCCACGGCAGCGGCTTCTGGGCTGGTGGACAGCCCATCCTGGCGAACCGCCGGGTCGAAGCCGGGCAGGACATTTGGTTCGAACTGCCTGCTGACGGGGCCGGTGTGGCCCCGCAGCCGGAGATCCCGGTGCAGGCCGTCTATGAGGATGCGTTCGCCATCGTGCTGGACAAGCCGCCGCACCTGGCGGTGCATCCCACGCTGAACTATCCGCTGGATACGCTGGCCAACGGCTATGCGGCCCGGATGGAGGCGCGGGGCGAGAGCCCGGTCTTCCGCCCGGTGAACCGGATCGACAAGGATACCAGCGGCCTTGTGCTGGCCGCAAAGAATGGCTACGCCGCTCCGCTGCTGGCCCGGAACGTCGAAAAGCTCTACTATGCCGTCGTGGAGGGCGAACTGCCCCTCGGTAAAGGTGTCATCGACGCCCCCATCGGCCGTCAGGCCGAGAGCATCATCGGCCGGTGTGTGACGCCGGACGGCAAGCCCAGCCGGACGGAGTATACCATAGTAAGAGCAGAACACGGCCTCAGTCTGGCCGCCTGTGTCCCGGTGACGGGGCGAACGCACCAGATCCGGGTCCACTTTGCCTCCATCGGCCACCCGCTGGCCGGAGATGACCTCTACGGCGGGAGCCGGGAGCGGATCGGGCGGCAGGCGCTGCACTGTGCAGAGCAGCGCTTCCGGGTGCCGGAATACGAGATGACGCCGGAGGGCATCCGCATCACGGCACCGCCGCTGGAACAGAGCCGGGCCGTCACCGTGAAAAGCCCGCTCCCGCCCGATCTGCGGGCACTTTTCGGGGAAGACCCCCTGGAAATATGAAAACTAAGTGAAAAGTCCGTGAAAGGTCTGCCCAATTTTTGTGAGGAACCTTGTTTCAGCGCGGACGGCGTGTATAATTGAAATGAATTTGTGATTTTTGATCCTTACAGTCAGGAAGGAGCAACCCCTTTTGATCGAAGAAAAGACAAAGGAGCCGATGCAGGAGGCTCCGTCAGCACCGCCGGTGAAGCACAAGCGGACGCTGCGGTCCCTCTGGGCACAGCTCCAGTGCAGCCGGCTGCTGCGGAAACACCGCTTCCGCCGGAAGACGCAGCGCCGCATGAACGACCTTTCGCAGAAGCTGCGGGGGAGCGCTTTGGTGCTGCGGGTGGGCGAGACCCTGTATGCGTTGGGCTTTGCCGCCGAATATGCTGTGGTGCGCATGGGCCGGAATATCTCCGCCGTCGCGCGGTGGCTGGCGCACGGCATCCGAAATGTGTTCCATGAGCTGGCCGCGCTGGCGTTCCCCGGCGCTGCCCAGATGTTCCGAGACCTGTTCGGCCCGGTGATCCTCTTTTTCCGGGGCACGGGGGCACTGCTGGTGCATGCCCGCGCGGTCCGGAAGGAGAAAGGCTTCGGCGCGGCCGTCAAAGCCAGCGTCCATTATCTCACCAGCGGCATCCGGCGCAACCTTCGGCTGCTGCCCCGGATGGCCATGTACATCCTGCCGGTGTGTATGCTGGCGGTGTTCGTGACGGTGTTTGACCGCACCATCCAGCAGCCCTATGCCTTGGCGGTGCAGGTCAATGGGAAGACCGTCGGCTATGTGGCCAACGAAGGAGTCTTCAACCTTGCCCGTGAGGACGTGATGGAGCGTATCAATTACGCCGGTACGGACAAGACCGACTGGACCATCGAGCCGAGCTATACCATCACGGTGGCGCATCAGGTCATGGACGAGAGCGAGACCGCCGACGCCATCCTGAAGAGCGCCAGCGATGAGATCAGCGAGGGCACGGCTCTCTATCTGAACGGTGAGCTGACGGCCGTGTGCGCAGACGGCGACGCCCTGCGCAGCTACCTGAACAGCCTGCTGGCCCCCTACGAGGAAGAGTACAAGGACGACGGAAACGTCACCGTCGGCTTCAACAAGACCGTTCTGCTCGAAGACGGCATCTATTTCAACGACAGCTTCGAGGACGACAATTCCATCGAGGATATGATCTCCGGCGTCCGCCAGCAGGAGAAGACCTACACGGTCCAGGCCGGCGACACCCTGTGGTCCATCGCCCAGAAAAACGACCTGACCTTCCGCGAGCTGTGTGCGCTGAATCCGAATTTCAAGGGCGCAGCTCTGACCGAAGGCTCCAACATCCAGGAGGGCGACACCCTCATCGTGACCAAAGAGGAAGCGACGCTGGAAGTGCGCATCACCAAGATAGAGACCCGGCAGGAGGAGGTGCCCTTCACCACCGAGACCACCCAGTCGAACGAATATACCAAGGGCACGACCAAAACCTTGCAGGAGGGTGAGAACGGCCTGCGTCTTGTGACGCTGCAAAACGTCTACGACGCGAACGGCACCCTGTTGGAACAGACCGTCGTTTCCACCCAGACCCTCAAGGAAGCCGTGCCCAAGAAGGTGGTCGTCGGCACCAAGAAGGTGACGAACAAGACCGCCTACATCACCGGCAGCGGCCAGTTCATCTGGCCGGTGCCCAACTACCGTTACTGCTCGCGCTGGTACGGCAGCGGCCACAAGGGCGTGGACATCTGCGCACCGGCCGGTACGCCCATCTATGCGTCGGCAGGCGGCACCGTGACCAAGGCGGGCTACAACAAGGCCGGTGCCGGCACGGGTTATGGCTACTCGGTCATCATCAGCCACTCCGGCGGCTACACCACTGTCTATGCCCACTGCCTGTCGCTGACCGTCAGTGCAGGCCAGAGCGTCCGTCAGGGCCAGCTCATCGGTTATGTGGGCAGCACCGGGCGTTCCAGCGGCAACCACTGCCACTTCGAGATCCGCCGCAGCGGCTCGTATCTGGCACCGCAGAACTTCTTCCCCGGCAAAAGATAAGGAAAAAACCTCTCGTTCTGCTGCGTGATGCCTGAGAGGTTCATTATAACCAAGGAAAAGGAGACGATTACTATGGCAACTCCCCACATCGGCGCCGAAAAAGGCGACTTCGCAAAAACTGTCCTGATGCCCGGTGACCCCCTGCGCGCAAAATTCATTGCAGACACCTTCCTGCAGGATGTCCGCCAGGTGACCGGCGTCCGCGGGATGCTGGGTTTTACCGGCACCTATGAGGGCCGCCCCATCAGCGTGATGGGCAGCGGCATGGGAATGCCCTCCATCGGCATCTACTCCTACGAGCTGTTCAAGTTCTACGATGTGGACAACATCATCCGCATCGGCTCGGCGGGCAGCTACACCGACAAGGCCAAGCTGTTCGATGTCGTGCTGGCCAACGGTGCGGTCAGCGAGTCCAACTATGCCCGCGTCCAGAGCGGCTTTGAGGGGGACATCACCCTGCCCAGCCAGCCCCTGAACGACAAGCTCCGTGCTTCGGCGACCAGGCAGGGCATCCCCCTCATCGAGGGCAGCATCCACTCTTCGGATGTCTTCTACCGCCAGCCCTCCGAGGAGAAGCCCACCTACTGGGAGAAGCTGCGGGATGAGCGCGGCTGCCTCTGCGTCGAGATGGAGAGCTTCGCTCTGTTTGCCAATGCCCAGGTCCTGGGCAAGAATGCCGCCTGCCTGCTGACCATCTCCGACAGCTTCGTTTCGCCGGAGATCACCACCGCCGAGCAGCGCCAGACCAGCTTCACCAATATGATGAAGGTCGCTCTGGGGGCAGAATACTAAATCACAAAACGCAGCAGCGCGGCTTTCCTGTACGGGTGAGCCGCGCTGTTTTGACCCATCAAGAGGAAAAGGAGACCATACCATGACGAATCTGACGCTGGAAGAAAAGAAGGAGCTGATCCGGATGGCGCTGAAGGCCCGCGAGGGGGCCTATGCGCCCTATTCGGATTTTCTGGTCGGTGCGGCGCTGCGGGCGGAGGACGGCCGCGTCTTCACCGGCTGCAATGTGGAGAACGCCGCCTTTACCCCGACCAGCTGCGCCGAGCGCACGGCGCTGTTCAAGGCGGTGAGTGAGGGCGTGACCCGGTTCACCGACATTGCCGTCGTGGGGGCCCGCCGAGGCGAGGTGAACAAACAGATCACGTCGCCCTGCGGGGTCTGCCGTCAGGCGCTGTTCGAGTTCGGCGGGCCAGAGCTGAACGTCATCATGGCAAGGACGCCGGATGATTTCATCGAGCGCAGCATGGACGAACTGCTGCCCTTCGGCTTCGGGCCGTCCAACGTGGCGGGCAACAAAGCGGTGGAGGAATGAGGCCGCAGACCGGGCAGAAAAAACGCAAAATTGGACAAAAAGCAAGACTTTTACGCGAATTTTACAAAAAATCTGTAAATATTTTGTAATCAGAAATTCCTTGCTTTCGTCACAGATCCCGGCTATACTTGGTTCAGTAAATGTGCCAGTGTGCACATTTGGAACGTAAAACGCAAGTTTTCAAATCACATAAAAGGAGAGTTTTCACTATGATGATTTCTCGTCGTAACTTCCTGGCTGTGGCTGGTGCCGCTGCCGCTGCTGCCGCTCTGACTGCCTGTGGTGGTTCTTCCTCTTCCACCAGCACCGCTTCTTCCGCTGCTGCTTCTTCCGCAGCATCTGCTGGCTCTGAGGCTGCTGGTAAGATCACGAAGGTCGCTCTGACCTGCGATACCGGCACGATCGATGACGAGAGCTTCAACCAGGCTTGCTGGACTGCTGTTTCCGGCTACATGGGCGATGACTGCCAGTACTACATCCCCGAAGCAGATGCTTCCGATGAGGACCGCGAGACCATGATCCGCCAGGCTGTCAACGACGGCGCTGAGGTCATCGTCTGCGTCGGCTATCTGTACGGTGCTTCTCTGGCATGGGCTGCTGAGCAGTATCCCGATGTCAAGTTCATCGCCATCGATGTCACCCAGGGCGACATCGGCACCGATGCCATCCCTGCAAACTGCTACTGCATCACCTTCAAGGAGGAGCAGGCAGGCTATCTGGCAGGCTATGCCATCACCAAGGACGGCAAGAACAAGCTGGGCTTCCTGGGCGGCATGGCAGTTCCCGCTGTTATCCGTTACGGCTATGGCTTTGTGCAGGGCGCTGACGCTGCCGCACAGGAGCTGGGCCAGAATATCGAGATCAACTACTTCTACGGCGGCCAGTTCTACGGCGATGCCAACATCACCTCCCGTATGGAGGGCTGGTACTCCAACGGTACGCAGGTCGTCTTCGCCTGCGGCGGCGGCATCTACACCTCTGCAGTTGAGGCTGCTCTGAAGAACAACGGCTATGTCATCGGCGTTGACGTTGACCAGAACTACATCGGCGCAAACGGCGTGGCAGATGGTACCTATGCCTACAACCCGTTCATCACCTCCGCCATGAAGGGCCTGTCCGCTGCGGTCGAGACTGCTCTGACCGACATCGAGGGCGGCGAGTGGAGCGAGATCGCTGCCACCAACGGCAACTTCGGTCTGGAAGATGGCGATTACATCGGCCTGCCCACCGATGACGACAGCTGGAACTTCGAGTCCTTCACCAAGGATGAGTACGAGGCAGTCAAGGCCAAGATCGCTTCCGGCGAGATCACCGTGGACAACAGCTCCGACGACGCAACCAAGCCCACCGTCAGCGAGTTCACCACCGTCACCTACATCCAGTAATTTTTCTGTAGTCTGCGAGGCTGCTGCATCACTCTTTCCGGCATTGCTTGTGCAATGCCACCTCCCTCAATGAGGGAGGCTTTGATTGCGGGCCGTCACGTTCAGGCTCCCTCCCAGAGGGAGCAGACGCGGCGGAGCTGTGACGGAGGGAGTGGGTGCAGCAGCCTCTTTTTGCAATTTCTGGAGAAAAACGTCTCGCAGAAAACTGTTCAGGTTGCACAAAAGTCATACTTTTGACAGGACAAATCCTTAAAAATTCAAAAAGAAGTGTGCAAACCGGCAAAAATACGGTATAATGAGAGACAGAATAGTATAGGTGTCGAACCGGCACGAAAGGAGAGTGAGCAGATTGGCAGAGGATTTTGTGATCGAGATGCTCCACATTACCAAGGAATTCCCCGGTATCAAGGCAAACGACGACATCACCCTGCAACTGCGCAAAGGCGAGGTACACGCTCTGTTGGGCGAGAACGGCGCGGGCAAGAGTACGCTGATGAGCGTTCTGTTTGGCCTGTACCAGCCGGAACAGGGTAAGATCCTCAAAAATGGCAAGGAGGTCGCCATCCGCAACCCCAACGATGCCAATGCACTGGGCATCGGCATGGTGCACCAGCACTTCAAGCTGGTGGAGTGCTTCAGCGTTCTGGACAACATCATCCTGGGTGTGGAGCCCAACAAGCTGGGCTTTTTGCAGAAGGCGGAGGCCCGCAGGAAGGTCATGGCCCTGAGCGAGAAGTACGGCCTGCGTGTGGACCCGGACGCCCTCATCAGCGACATCTCGGTCGGTATGCAGCAGCGCGTGGAGATCCTGAAGATGCTCTACCGCGACAACGAGATCCTGATCTTCGATGAGCCCACCGCAGTTCTGACCCCGCAGGAGATCGACGAGCTGATGGAGATCATGCGCGGGTTCAAGAAGGAGGGCAAGTCCATCCTCTTCATCACCCACAAGCTGAATGAGATCATGGCCGTTGCAGACCGCTGCAGCGTTCTGCGCAAGGGCAAGTATATGGGCACCGTGGACATCAAGGACACCACCAAGGAAGAGCTTTCCCGCATGATGGTCGGCCGCGATGTCCAGCTTCAGGTCGAAAAAAAGCCCGCAGCCCCCGGCAAGGTCGTGCTGGACGTGGAGAATGTCACCATGCACAACGCCCAGCACAAGAAGGATTCCGTCAAGAACGTCTCCTTCCAGGTGCATGCCGGTGAGATCGTCTGTCTGGCAGGCATCGAGGGCAACGGCCAGACCGAATTCGTCTACGGCCTGACCGGTCTGGAAAAGTTCAACTCCGGCAAGGTCACGCTGGACGGCAAGGACATCACCAATGCCTCCATCCGCGAGCGCTCGAAGGACGGCATGAGCCACATCCCCGAAGACCGCCACAAGCATGGTCTGGTGCTGGATTACAGTCTGGAAAACAACATCGTGCTGCAGCGCTACTGGCAGCCGGAGTTCCAGAAGAACGGCTTCATCCGCAGCGAGAAGGTGCGGGAGTATTCCGACCGGCTGATCGAGCAGTACGACGTGCGCAGCGGTCAGGGAAGTGCCACCATCGTGCGCAGCATGTCCGGCGGCAACCAGCAGAAGGCCATCATCGCCCGCGAGATCGACAAAGACCCCAAGCTGCTGGTGGCTGTGCAGCCCACCCGCGGCCTGGACGTCGGCGCCATCGAATACATCCACCGCCAGATCGTGGCCCAACGCGATAAGGGCAAGGCCGTGCTTCTGGTCAGTTTGGAACTGGACGAGGTCATGAACCTGTCCGACCGTATCCTTGTCATGTACGAGGGCGAGGTCGTGGGCGAATTTGATCCCAAGACCACCACCGTGCAGGAACTGGGCCTGTATATGGCAGGCGCGCGCAAGCAGGGAAAGGAGAGCAATTAACAGATGAAAAACAAAGAACTTTCCCGCAGCAATCTGAACAGCTCCATCACGAGCGTTCTGGCCGCGCTGCTGTGCATCGTGATCGGCATGGCCGTCGGTTTCCTGGTGCTGCTGGCCATCAACCCGGCCCACGCCTGGGGCGACGGCTTCGTCCGCATCGTCAAGGGTGGCTTCTACGATGCCCCCTACGGCGTCGGCAAGGAACTGGCCAATGCGGCGCCCCTCATCATGACCGGCCTTTCGGTCGGCTTTGCCTTCAAGACCGGCCTGTTCAACATCGGTGCAGCCGGTCAGTATACGCTG
>ERZ1026846.953-NODE-953-length-19981-cov-6.932651_pt1 | contig 19981 bp, 11 predicted proteins | sample MGYA00380153_ERZ1026846 | MGnify/ENA primary metagenome ERZ1026846 (study PRJEB33269, sample SAMEA4719789) | human gut metagenome | biome: human-associated habitat; feature: organic feature; material: feces | place: Cameroon | collected 2013-10 ... | reverse complement strand
GTGATCGCGGACCTGTCCGACCACACCCCTGTCACCATCGCAAAGGGCGGCCGCGGCGGCTACGGCAATGCACATTTTGCCACGCCTACCCGCCAGATCCCCAAGTTTGCAAAGCCCGGTATGCCCGGCGAGGACATTCAGGTGACGCTGGAGCTGAAGCTGATCGCGGATGTGGGCCTGATCGGCTTCCCCAATGTGGGCAAGTCCACCCTCATCTCCACCATCAGCGCGGCCAAGCCGAAGATCGCAAACTACCACTTCACCACCCTGGTGCCCACACTGGGCGTGGTATCGGTGGGCGAGGGGGCCAGCTTCGTCTGCGCCGACATCCCCGGCCTGATCGAAGGTGCCAGCGAGGGCATCGGCCTGGGCCATGACTTCCTGCGCCATGTGGAGCGCTGCCGTCTGCTGCTGCATGTGGTGGATGTTTCCGGCAGCGAGTGCCGCGACCCCATCGAGGACTTCGAGAAGATCAACGAGGAGCTGGCAAAGTTCAGCCCCGCGCTGGCCGAGCGCCCGCAGATCGTGGTGGGCAACAAGTGCGACCTGGCCACCGAGGAGCAGATCGAGACCTTCAAGAACTACGTGGAGGGCAAGGGCCTGACCTTCGTGCCCATCTCTGCCGCCACCATGCAGGGCGTGCGGGAGCTGCCGGGCCTGGTCTACAACCGCCTGAAGGATATCCCGGCCATCCCGGTCTTCACCGCAGAGTACAAGAAGCCGGAGCCCAAGGCAAACGACCGCGCCTTTACCATCCAGCGGATGGAGGCCCACGTCTGGAGCATCGACGCCCCCTGGCTGGAGTATATCCTGGCGGGCAGCAATGTGGACGACTACGAGAGCCTGCAATACTTCCAGCGCCAGCTGGGTGAGAGCGGCATCCTGGATGCCCTCGTCGAGAAGGGTGTTCAGGAAAACGACACCATCCTCATCGGCGAGTATCAGTTCGATTATATCTTCTAATCATACCGCAATTTGGCTCCCCTATCAGGGGAGCTGTCAGCGCCTGATAGCGCTGACTGAGAGGTTTGACTCCAATGAATGAAATGGAAACCATCGACCCCCGCGAGCTCAGCCCGCTGGCACTGGCCTTTGTGGGCGACAGTGTGCTGGAACTGCTGGTGCGCACCCGTCTGGCACGGCACCACCGGCTGTCGGCAGGCAAACTGAACACCGAAAAGGTCAAGTATGTCTCGGCGCGGGCCCAGTTCCGCGAGGAGCAGCTGCTCGAACCCCTCTTCACCGAGGACGAGCTGGCTGTGTTCAAGCGGGGCCGCAACGCCAGCAAGGCCAGTGTGGCAAAACACGCTTCGCCGGAGGAATACCGGGCCTCCACCGGCTTTGAGTGCCTGCTGGGGTGGCTCTACCTCACCGGCCAGATGCCGCGCGTCGAGGAGCTGTTCGAGAAGCTGTGGGCCGATTTTGACCCGAACCAGAAGTAAAACGCGAAAGCCCGCTGCTTTCCGCACTGGAAAACAGTGCAGGGAAGGCAGCGGGCTTTTCTCTGTGAAATGGGCACTGGCACACGAAGCGTGACGGAGAGGTTCTGGTTACTTGCCCTCGTCGTCAGCACCCTTGGTGTACTGGTTGGGGTGCTTGTGCTCGTTGGTGGCACGGTTCTCGGTGCGGTTCTCGGTGCGGTTGGAAGTGCGGTTCTGGCTCTTGCAGTTGTTGGTGCGGTTGCTGGAACGGTTTTCGGTGCGGTCGTTCATCGTCATGTCTCCTTTCGCGAGGGGGTCTGCCCCTCACACCCTTAGTCTTGCCGCCCGATGCGGCTTTATACATGGGAGGAACGTTCATGTCTACGGAATATTTTGAGCGCCGGGAGCGGGCGCTGCTGGGCGGGCGGTACGAGGCGCTGTACGCGGCACCCACCGAGAACGCAGCCCGCGGGGTGACGGTCTCGGCTCTGCGCACGACGCCGGAGGCGTTTGCCGGGAAGGCCGACTTCCCGCTCCGGCCATCGCCGTTCTGCAAGGCGGGCTTCGTGGTCGAAGAGGCTGCCTTCAAGCCCGGACGCCACCCATACCACCATGCGGGCGTGTTTTACTCGCAGGAGCCGTCCGCGTCCTCTGCCGCACCGCTGTTGGGCGTCCGGCCGGGGATGCGGGTCCTGGACCTGTGCGCCGCGCCCGGCGGCAAGAGCAGCCAGCTTGCTGCCGCACTGGGCGGCTGGGGCCTGCTCGTCAGCAATGAGTATGTGCCCGCCCGCGCAGAGGTGCTGAAGAGCAATCTCGAACGGATGGGCGTGGCGAATGCCGTCGTCCTCAACGAGGACACCGCCCGCATCGCTGCCGCTCTGCCGGAGTTCTTCGACCGTGTCCTCGTGGATGCGCCCTGTTCCGGCGAGGGGATGTTCCGCAAGGAGGCGGTGGCCGTCACCCAGCACTGCGAAGCGCTGGTGCAGCAGTGCGCCGCACTGGGTGCGCAGATCCTGGACAACGCTGCCGCCGTCCTCGCGCCGGGCGGGGAGATGATCTACTCCACCTGCACCTTTGCCCCCGAAGAGGATGAAGGGCAGGTGGCCGCGTTCCTGGCCCGGCACCCGGAATTTGCGCTGGCGGATGTGTTCGGCAACGTGGACTACACCTTTGGCAGCGCGGGCGAGGCCAACCGCACCGGCGGTCTGCCGCTGGATGTGAGCAAGGTGCGCCGCATCTGGCCCTGTCAGGGCGGCGAGGGTCACTTCATTGCCCGGCTGGTCAAGGCGGGCACTCCCCGTGCTTTGCCCGCACCGGGCTGTTATCCCCCCGAAGAGCAGCTCTGGCTGGCGGCTGCCGCCGAGCAAAACCGGAAGCAGAAGCCCGGTAAGGGCAAGCCTGCCCGCTCGGAGCGCGGCGATGCCCGTGCATCCCGCCGGGAGAACGCCCGCGCCCTCCGGGATGCGGTGCAGGGCAGCCGCCGCCGCGAAAGCGCCGCGGCAGGGGAGAGCGTGACGCCCGCCCAGAGCCTCGCGGCCTGGAACGCGTTCGCCCAGCAGTATTTTCCGGCCCTCGCAGACCGCCTCGCCGTGGTCCATGGCGGCGGTGTGCTGCTGCCTGCGGCCTTCCCGCAGACGGGTTTGCATGTCCTGCGCGCAGGCGTCTTTGTGGGCAGTGTGCAGAAGGGCCGCTTTGTGCCCGAACACCACCTCTTCACGGCGTTCGGTGCCCAGTGTACCAACCGCGAGGAGCTGGCGCTTGCCGACCCGCGCGTGGTCGAGTATCTGTCGGGCCGGGAGATCGCCGCTGCCACCGCCGCCGACGGCTGGTGCTGTGTCACGGTGGACGGGTTCCCCCTCGGTGGCGGCAAAGTGTCGGCCGGGCGGGTCAAAAACCATTATCCCAAGGCGCTGAGGCTGCTGTAAAACAGGCGTCAGGCCCTGCTTTTTTGCCGGATTTTGGCGCAAATCCCCCGGATAAGGCTTGAACGCGGTAGGGGATTGTGCTACAATAATAGAGTTAGATTTTGTGTGCTGCCACAAGCGGGCGACCACAGCCCGTCTGCCCGCAGGCGGAGATTTCGATAGAACTTTAGGAGGTTCCCATGTCTGGACATAGCAAATGGAACAACATCAAGCGCAAGAAGGAGAAGACCGACGGCGCCAAGGCAAAGGTCTTTACCAAGATCGGCCGCGAGATCAGCGTCGCCGTCCGTACCGGCGGCCCCAACCCGGCTTCCAACAGCAAGCTGGCGGACCTGATCGCCAAGGCAAAGCGCATGAGTGTGCCCAACGATAACATTCAGCGCATCATCAAGAAGGCCGAGGGCGGCGACAAGACTGAGTACGAAGCCATCACATACGAGGGCTACGGCCCCGGCGGCGTTGCCGTCATGGTCGAGACCCTGACCGACAACCGCAATCGTACCGCTGCCGATCTGCGCCACTACTTCGACAAGAACGGCGGCAACCTGGGCGCAATGGGCTGCGTGGGCTTCCTGTTCAGCCAGAAGGGCGTTATCGACATCTCTCTGGAAGACAAGGACGCCGACGAGGCCATGATGGACGCTCTGGACGCCGGTGCAGAGGACTTCGATGCAGGCGAGGATGCTGCTGAGATCACCACCGACCCGGAGAACTACTCGGCTGTGGTCAAGGCCATGGAGGAGAAGGGCTACGAGATCCTGAGCGATGACCTGGCCATGGTCCCCATGACCACCACCCGCCTGACCGACCCCGATCAGCTCAAGCTCATGGGCAAGCTGCTCGATGCTCTGGAGGACAACGATGATGTCCAGAACGTCTGGCACAGCCTGGAGAACGAAGAGGACCTGCCGGAATAAGTTCCCGTAAGGCTCTTTGTTCCTGAAAAAAGACGTTACAAAGCCGCTTTTTGTGCTGCAAGGCACGAAAGGCGGCTTTTGCTGTAGGACGGGAGCGCGCAAAAACGCTGGCTTGCTGTGACAGACGGGCAGCGGAAAAAGAGAAAAAACGGTCCTCGGCCCGCACGGCCCTTTTGCTGCGGGCCAAGATGTGTTATAATAACAGAAAAGCACATCCGAAGGAGGCCTTTCCATGACCATCATCTGCCCTTACTGCCTGTCCGAGCTGAGCGAGCGCACGGCGGCCTGCCCGCAGTGCGGCGGGCGCTTTGAGGGCCGCAACCCGGTGGGCACACTGCCGGTGGGCACGGTGCTGGGCGGGCGGTATACCGTCGGCGAGATCGAACAGGTGGACGGCGAAGGCATCCTGTACCGGGGCGCAGAGAACCATGGGCGCTTCCGGGTGACCATCAAGGAGTATCTGCCTCTGACGCTGGCGGCAGAGCGCGGCACGGATGCAACCCTGCGGCCCAAACTGGGCAGCGAGGTGCTGTTCAAGACCACCCGGATGGATTTTGCGGACCTGTACCGCTCCATTCAGCGCATCACGCCCGCCAACGGACTGGAAGCCGTGCTGGATGTGTTCGAGGAGAACAACACGGTCTATGCCGTGATGGAGAACCCCGGCGGGGTGCCGCTGGGCCGCTGGCTGGAGACGCATCCCGGCCGGTTGTCGCCGGAGCAGGTCTGCACGATGCTGCAGCCGGTGTTCGACGGCGTGGCGGCGATGCACCAGGTGGGTCTGGTGCATCGGGGCATCTGCCCGGAGAACATCCGGGTGCTGGAAAATGGCCGTGCCCGGCTGACGGGCTACGCTACGGTCGGCCTGCGCACAGCGGGCAGCGGCCTGCACGAGCAGCTGTACGAGGGCTACTCGGCCCCGGAACAGTATTCGACCGCCGAGTTTGAGGGCCGTTACACCGACGAATACAGTCTGGCTGCGGTGGTCTACCGGATGGTCTGCGGGCAAAGCCCGGTCCCGGCAGCGCAGCGGCTGGTGTCGGATTCGAACCCGCGCGCCCGCACGTTGGAGCCGTCGGTGCCGGAGTACCTCTCCGAGGTGCTCTGCCTGGGCCTGAAGCTGAAGCCGGTGGAGCGCATCCAGACCGTGCCCCAGCTGTTCAAGGCGCTGACCTCGCGGGAGTATACCGAGGAGCTGACCCGCAGCCTGCCGCGCCCTGCGCCCCGGCAGCTGACTCTGCCGGACGAGGAACAAAAGCAGCACATGCTCAGCCTGCGGAACCTGCTGGCGGCCATCCTCGTTCTGCTGGCCATCCTCATCCTGCTGATGCTGTGGGGGATGGTCTCGCAGGGGCTGCACACGGCCACACCGCCTGCGGCGTCCTCGTCGGTGTCGGCACCGGAAAGCACGGTGCTGGAAGAACCCGTCACACTGGCACCGAACTTTGTCGGGATGGATTACGACGCGCAGGTGCGGAACAATCACAATTATGTGGGCGACTATCTCTTCTATGTGACGCTGGAATACAGCGACACGGTGGAGAAGGGGAAGATCATCCGGCAGGAGCCGGAGGCGGGTGACGTCATCGAGAAGGGCGGAACCGTGAGCCTGGTGGTCAGCAAGGGGCCGCAGCTGGTGCAGATGCCCGATGTGATCGGGTTCACGCAGGAGGGGGCCGTCAGCGAGCTGGAGAGCCGGGGCCTGACGCCCAGCTGCTTCATGGTGGTCAACGATGGCTCCTATGCGGCGGGCTGCGTCGTCTCGTGCAGTGTGGACGCAGGCACCCCGGTCGAGGTGGGCAGCGTCATCACCGTGTATATCGCGGCGGACCCCAGTGTGGAGATCACCGCCGAACCGCCCGCCGCGTCGGATTCCGACAGCGCGAGCAGCGCCTCTTCGGGGGAAACACCGGCAGACGACACCCAATAGGATACGGACTGAAACAAAACAGCAGAAGCGGGAGCCTCGTGGGAGGCTCCCGCTTCTGCTTGTTTAGGATAGGAAAAGAGGATGGCTTGGTTCAGGGGGTCACAGGTTGGTGTAACCCATGAGGTAGCGGTCTACCTCGGCGGCGCAGTCGCGGCCCTCGCGCAGACCCCAGACCACAAGGCTCTGGCCCCGGCGCATATCGCCGCAGGCGAAGACCTTTTCCACATTGGTGCGGAAGTGGTCGGTGTCCACACAGCCGCGGCCCGTCAGGCTGACGCCGAAGGCATCGGCCACATAGTTCTCGCAGCCCACGAAACCGGCGGCGATGAACGCCAGCTGGCAGTCGTAGGTGAACTCCTCGCCGGTGGGCACCATGCTGGTGCGGCCAGTCTCCGGGTCACGCTCCGGCTTCAGATAGGAGATGACCGCGCCGGTCAGGTTGCCGGTGTCGTCGGTCAAAAACTCTTTCACGGTGGTCTGGTAGACGCGGGGGTCCTTGCCGAACTTGGCGAGGCACTCGGTCTGGCCATAGTCTACCTTGAGCACCTTCGGCCACTCCGGCCAGGGGTTGGAGGCGGCCCGCTCCTTCGGGGGCTGCGGCATCATCTCCAGGGCCACCAGGTCGGTGCAACCCTGTCGCAGGGCCGTGCCCTGGCAGTCGTTGCCGGTGTCGCCGCCGCCGATGACCAGCACATTCTTGCCCGCCGCATGGATGGCCCGGCCGTCGGCAAACTGGCTGTCCAGCAGGCTCTTGGTCACGCTGGTGAGGTAATCGACCGCGAAGTGGACGCCGTTGGCGTCCCGGCCGGGGACGTTCAGGTCGCGGGCCTTTTTGGCACCGCAGCAGAGGACGACGGCGTCGTAACGGTTCAGGATGTCTTCTGCGGCCACCGCCCCGCCGATATCCATGTTGGTGCGGAACTCGACGCCCTCGGCCTGCATGATCTTGATGCGGCGCTCGATGACGGATTTGTCCAGCTTCATGTTGGGGATGCCGTACATCAGCAGGCCGCCCACCCGGTCGGCGCGCTCAAACACCGTGACGGCGTGGCCCCGGATGTTCAGATATTCGGCTACCGACAGGCCGGACGGGCCGCTGCCGATGACGGCCACGCTCTTGCCGGTGCGGGCCGGGGGCGGGGCGGCATGGAGCCAGCCCTTGGCGTAGCCGGTCTCCACGATGGCGTGTTCGTTCTCGCGGACGGTGACGCTGCTGCCGGTCACATCGCCGCAGGTGCAGGCGGCCTCGCACAGGGCGGGGCAGACCCGGCTCGTGAACTCCGGGAAGCGGTTGGTGGCGCGCAGACGATGGAGCGCCAGCTCCCATTTGCCCTGGTACACTAGGTCGTTCCACTCCGGGATGAGGTTGTTCAGCGGGCAGCCGGAGGCCATGCCGCCGATCATCATACCGGCCTGGCAGAAGGGGACGCCGCAGTCCATGCAGCGTGCCGCCTGGGTCTGCTGCTCCTCGCGGGAGAGCCAGATGTGAAATTCGTTGAAGTTTTCGATGCGCTCCAGCGGCGGAACGTCCGAGCTGGTCTTGCGCTTATAATCCATAAATCCAGTGGTCTTGCCCATAACAGTTCCCCCTCCTTACTTCTTCTTCTGCACAGCGTAGAATGCTTCGATCTGTGCCTGTTCGCCGTCGAGGCCGCGCTCCTCCATGGAAGCGATGACCCGCAGCATCCGGTCGTAATCGTAGGGGAGGACTTTCTTGAACTTGGGCAGATACTCGCTGAAGTTGTCCAGGATCTCTTTGCCGCGCGGGGAGCCGGTGGCTTCCACATGTTCGCGGATCAGCTCCTTCAGGGTGGCAACATCGTACTTGTGTTCTACGGGTTCGAGGCTGACCGTCTCTTTGTTCACCCGCTGGTAGAAGTCCCAGTTCTCATCCAGTACATAGGCGATGCCGCCGGTCATGCCGGCTGCAAAGTTCTTGCCGGTCTGGCCCAGCACGACGACGGTGCCGCCGGTCATGTACTCGCAGCCATGGTCGCCGACGCCTTCCACAACGGCCGTTGCGCCGGAGTTGCGGACGCAGAAGCGCTCACCGGCCACGCCGGAGACGAAGGCCTTGCCGCTGGTGGCACCATACAGGGCGACGTTGCCGGTGATGATGTTCTCCTCCGGCTTGTAGGTGATGCCCTCCGGCGGGCGCACGACGATCTTGCCGCCGGACAGGCCCTTGCCCATGTAGTCGTTGCAGTCGCCGGTCAGCTTCAGGGTCAGGCCCTTGGGGATGAACGCACCGAAGCTCTGGCCGCCCGCGCCGGTGCAGTTGGCGGTGTAGACGTCATCGGGCAGGGAATCGCCGTACTTGCGGGTGATCTCGCTGCCGAAGATGGCACCGAACGCACGGTCGGTGTTGGAAACGTCCAGCGTGACGCTCTGGGGCGTTTTGCTGCTGAGCTTGAACTTCTTCATCAGCACCTTCATGTCGAGGGTGTTTTCGAGGTGGAAGTCGTAGGTGTCCGCCGGGACGAAGTGCACGTTGCTGCTGGTAATGGCCGGGTTGTGCAGGATGCAGTCCAGGTTCATCTTGGCCGTGCGGCTGCCGGGGGCGCTGGGCTTGACGTGGAGCAGGTCGGTGCGGCCCACCAGTTCGTCGATGGTGCGGACGCCGAGCTTGGCCATGTACTCCCGCAGCTCCTGGGCCACGAAGGTCAGGTAGTTGATGATGTATTCGGGCTTGCCCCGGAAGTGCTTGCGCAGTTCGGGGTTCTGGGTGCAGATGCCCATGGGGCAGGTGTCCAGATTGCAGACGCGCATCATGACGCAGCCCTCGCACATCAGCAGGGTGGTGCCGAAGCCGAACTCCTCTGCGCCCAGCATACAGCTGATGGCGACATCGCGGCCGGAGAGCAGCTTGGAGTCGCTCTCGATACGGACACGGCTGCGCAGGCCGTTCAGGATCAGGGTCTGGTGGGTCTCGGCGATGCCCAGCTCCCAGGGCAGACCGGCGTTCTTGATGGAGGTGCGGGGGGCAGCACCGGTGCCGCCGTCGTAGCCGGAGACCAGGATGACCTGTGCGCCGCCCTTGGCAACACCGGCGGCAATGGTGCCGACACCGGCCTCGCTGACCAGCTTCACGTTGATGTTGGCGTGCCGGTTGGCGTTCTTCAGGTCATAGATCAGCTCAGCCAGATCCTCGATGGAGTAGATGTCGTGGTGGGGCGGGGGAGAGATGAGGCCCACACCGGTGGTGCTGTGGCGGGTCTTGGCGATCCAGGGATACACCTTGGCACCGGGCAGGTTGCCGCCTTCGCCGGGCTTTGCACCCTGCGCCAGCTTGATCTGGATCTCCTCGGCAGAGACGAGGTATTTGCTCGTGACGCCGAAGCGGGCAGAGGCCACCTGCTTGATCTTGGAATTGCTCTCGCTGTGGTAGCGGTCTTCAGGCTCACCGCCCTCGCCGGTGTTGCTGCGGCCGCCCAGGCGATTCAGCGCGATGGCGATGGTCTCGTGGGCCTCGCTGCTCAGAGCGCCGTAGCTCATGGCCGCGGCCTTGAACCGCTTGACGATGGACGACACCGGCTCGACCTCCTCGATGGGCACGCCGCCGTTGGGGTCGTAGTTGAAATCGAGCAGGCTGCGCAGATGCACACCCTCCTCGCCCATGTTGTCCACCGTGCGGGTGAAGTCCTTGAAGGCCTTATAGTCGTTGGTCCAGCAGGCTTTCTGGAACAGGTGGATGGTCTGCGGGTTGAACAGATGCTCTTCCTTGCCGCTGCGGAACTTGTGGGCACCGCCGTCGGAAAGCTCCATGTTGATGTCCAGCCCCAGCGGGTCGAAGGCCGCATTGTGCTGAGCCTCGACGTCGGCCTGGATGTCTTCCAGACCGATGCCGCCAACACGGCTGACCGTACCGGTGAAGTATTTGTCGATGACGTCCTTCGAGATGCCGACCGCCTCGAAGATCTGGCTGCTCTGGTAGCTCTGGATGGTGGAGATGCCCATCTTGGAGGCGATCTTCACGATGCCGCTCAGGATGGCCTTGTTGTAGTCGTCCACGGCGGCGTAGTAGTCCTTGTCGAGCAGGCCCTGGTCGATGAGCTGGCCGATGGTCTCGTGGGCCAGATACGGGTTGACGGCGCAGGCACCGTAGCCCAGCAGGGTGGCAAAGTGGTGCACCTCGTGCGGCTCGGCGCTTTCCAGAATGAGGGCCAGCGCGGTGCTCTTTTTGGTGCGGATGAGGTACTGCGAGACAGCCGACACGGCCAGCAGGCTGGGGATGGAGACATGGTATTCGTCGATGTCCCGGTCGGACAGGATGATGATGTTGGCACCGTCCTTATATGCGCGGTCTACTTCCAGGAAGACGCGGTCGATGGCTTTTTCCAGACTGGTGTTCTTGTAGTAGTTGATGGAAACGGTCGCGACCTTGAAGCCCGGCACGTTCATGTATTTGATCTTGAGCAGGTCGGTGGAGGTCAGAATGGGGTTGTGGACCTTGAGCACCTTGCAGTTTTCGGGCTTATCTTCCAGCAGGTTGCCGTGGGCACCCACGTAAACGCTGGTGGAGGTGACGACCTTCTCCCGGATGGCGTCGATGGGCGGGTTGGTCACCTGCGCGAACCGCTGCTTGAAGTAGTTGAACAGCGGCGGGTGCTGGCCGCTGAGCACGGCCAGCGGGGTGTCGGTGCCCATTGCGCCGGAAGGCTCTGCGCCCAGGCGGGCCATGGGGAGGATGAGGTCCTTGATCTCCTCGTACTTGTAGCCGAACACCTTTTGCAGGCGGGTCAGCTCCTCGCCGGTGTAGCTGGGCACCTTGATGTTGGGGATCTTCAAGCTCTTGAGCTGGACCAGATTGCGGTCGATCCACTCGCCGTAGGGCTCGCGGCTGGCGTAGTATTCCTTCAGCTTCTCGTCATCGACGACCTCACCCTTGACGGTATCCACCAGCAGCATCTTGCCGGGGCGCAGGCGGTCTTTCTTCTCGATGTCGGCGGGGTCGCAGGGGAGGACGCCCACCTCAGAAGAAAGGATCATCCGGCCGTCCTTGGTGATGTAGTAGCGGCTGGGGCGCAGGCCGTTGCGGTCCAGCACGGCGCCCACGACATCGCCATCCGAGAAGAGGATGGCAGCGGGGCCGTCCCACGGCTCCAGCATGGTGGCGTAATACTGGTAGAAATCGCGCTTTTTCTGGCTGATGTGCTTGTTGTTCTCCCACGGCTCCGGGATGGTGATCATCACGGCCAGGGGCAGGTCCATGCCGTTCATCACCATGAACTCCAGCGCGTTGTCCAGCATGGCGGAGTCGGAGCCGGAGGTGTTGATGATCGGCAGGATCTTGTTCATATCCTCCTGCATGATGGGGCTGGCAATGGACTCCTCACGGGCCAGCATCGCGTCGGTGTTGCCCTTGATGGTGTTGATCTCGCCGTTGTGCAGGATAAAGCGGTTCGGGTGGGCGCGCATCCAGCTGGGGTTTGTGTTGGTGGAGAAGCGGCTGTGTACCATGCCGATGGCGGATTCATAGTCCTCGTCCTGCAAATCGAGGTAGAACAGGCGCAGATCGTGGACCAGGAACATGCCCTTGTACACGATGGTGCGGCTGGACAGGCTGGGCACATAGGTGCCGTTGCTGGCCTGCTCGAACACGCGGCGGACGATGTAGAGCTTGCGGTCAAAGTCGATGCCCTTGCTCACCTTGGCGGGCTTTTTGATGAAGCACTGCCAGATGGCGGGCATACAGTCGCGGGCTTTCTGGCCCACGGCGTCGGGGTTCACGGGAACCTCGCGCCAGGCGAGGAACTCCAGCCCCTCCTTGCGGGTGACGAGCTCGAACAGCTTCATGGCCTGAGCACGCAGGTGCTCGTTCTGCGGGAAGAAGAACATGCCAACGCCATATTCGCGCTCGTTGCCGAGGCTGACGTTCATCTCCTCCGCGACTTTGGAGAAGAACTTGTGGCTGATCTGCAGCATGATGCCCACGCCGTCGCCGGTCTTGCCCTCAGCGTCCTTGCCGGCGCGGTGCTCCAGCCGCTCGACGATGGACAGCGCATCGCTGACGGTCTGGTGGCTCTTGCGGCCCTTGATGTCCACCACAGCGCCGATGCCGCAGGCGTCGTGCTCAAACTGGGGGTCATACAGGCCGAGGGGCGTGGAGTTTTCTGTATAATGTTCCATTGCCTTTCCCATCCTTGTCGTAAAATCAAAATCCTCACCACTGCGGCACATTCCGCAGCGTCTGACACGGAAAAACAAAAAAGACGCCCCAAACGGGCAGACTCTGCCCGTTTGGAACGCCTTTGTTCCGGTACCTATAATTATACTGAACGCTGAAAATTTTTCAAGCGACAGTTGCACCAAACGTGAAAGCACAATCGCAGCGCATCTTGTGCGGTTTGATGATGAGATGAAACAGATTCATCCTTCGCCCAAAATCGCTTTCAGATCCTGCTCCGGTGTCGTGACGGCCATCAGATTGTACTTTTCCTGCAAAACGCGCACCACGCCCGGCGAGAGGAAGGCGGGCAGGGTAGGGCCGAGCCGGATGTTCCGGATGCCCAGCGCCAGCAGTGCGATGAGGATGCAGACGGCCTTCTGCTCGAACCAGCAGAGCACCAGCGAGAGCGGCAGGTCGTTGACGCCGCACTGGAACGCATCGGCCAGCGCCAGCGCGATCTGAATGGCGCTGTATGCGTCGTTGCACTGGCCCACATCGAGGATGCGGGGCAGGCCCGCCACGGTGCCGAGATCCAGGTCGTTCAGGCGGAATTTGCCGCAGGCCAGCGTCAGGATCACGGTGTCGGGCGGGGTGAGCTTGGCGAACTCGGTGTAGTAGCGGCGGGAAGGCCGGGTGCCGTCACAGCCGCCCACCAGGAAGAAATGGCGGATCTGCCCGCTTTTCACGGCCGCAACGATCTCATTGGCGTGGGAGAGCACAGCGCTCCGCGCAAAGCCGGTCACGACGCTGCGCCCGCCGTTGATGCCGGGCATGGCGGTGTCTTTCGGGTAGCCCCCCAGTTCCAGTGCTTTGGCAATGACGGGGGAGAAATCCCGCTCTGGCCCGATGTGCGGGACGCCAGGATAGGACACCACCGAGGTGGTGAACACCCGGTCGGCGTAGCTCTCCCGCAGGGGCATGATGCAGTTGGTGGTGAAGAGGATCGGGGCCGGGATGTCCTCAAACTCCCGCTGCTGGTTCTGCCAGGCTGTGCCGAAGTTGCCCTTCAGATGCGGGTACTTCTGCTTCAGCTCCGGGTAGCCGTGGGCGGGGAGCATTTCCGAGTGGGTGTAGACGTGGATGCCTTTGCCCGCCGTCTGCTCCAGCAGGCACTTCATGTCGTAGAGGTCGTGGCCGGAAATGACGATGAACGGCCCTTTCTCGATGACGAGCGGCACCTCCACCGGCTCCGGCTGGCCGAAGGCCCCGGTGTTAGCGGCGTCCAGCAGCTCCATGCAGCGGTAGCTGGCCTTGCCGGTCTTCTGCACCAGTGCCCAGAGGGTGTCGATGGAGCATTCGCTGCCAACGGCCTGCAATGCTTCGCAGAAGAAGCGGTCCAGCTCCGGGTCGATGTGGCCCAGCACCCGCGCATGGTAATTGTACGCTGCCATGCCGCGCAGGCTGAACAGGACGAACGATTTCAGACTGCGGATGTCCTCGTCCGGCTCGTGCCAGAGGTTTGCCATGTCGTAGTCGAACCCGATGCCGGGGCAGGCCGCATGGATGCTCTCGGTCAGCTGGTCCACGGTCTGCGGGTCAAAGTTCACGTTGGTGATGGTGGTGAACAGCCCTTCCATCAGCAGAAGTGCCTGTTCCGGGGCGGGGGCCCGCCCCTCGCCGATGAGCTGGCTGGCGTAGGAGATGAGTGCGCCGGTCAGGCGGTCCTGCGCCGCTGCCGTGTCCGCGCTTTTGCCGCAGACACCGGCCTTACCGGTACAGGCAGTGCAGTGCGCCGCCTGCTCGCATTGAAAACAAAACATCTGTTCGTCCATTTCAGAACCCTCTCTTCGCTTGATGTGGTCAGTATGGACGGGTTGGCGGGGCTTTATACAGGCCGCACGAGGGGAGTTTTCTCGGCGATGCGGCCAGCGAATAGATACAAAAAGAGCCGCGCTCTTGCGAACGCAGCTCTTGAAAATGCTTTGGAACAATTAGTAGGTGATGCCCTGTGCCATCATGGCGGTAGCGACCTTCAGGAAACCGGCGCAGTTTGCACCGACCATCAGGTTGCCCTCGGAACCAGCGGCAACGGAAGCGTCATAGGAAGCGTGGAAGATGCCCTCCATGATGCCCTTCAGCTTTGCATCGACCTCTTCAAAGGTCCAGCTCAGGCGCTCGGAGTTCTGGCTCATCTCCAGGCCGGAGGTGGCCACGCCGCCGGCGTTGGCAGCCTTTGCGGGTCCGTACAGAACGCCGTTTGCCAGATAGACCTCGATGGCCTCCGGGGTGCTGGGCATGTTGGCGCCTTCGCAGACGACGGTGCAGCCATTCTTGACCAGAGCCTCAGCGGACTCCTTGTTGATCTCGTTCTGGGTCGCGCAGGGCAGGGCGATGTCGCAGGGGACGGTCCAGACCTTGCTGCAATCGGCAACGTAGGTCGCGCCCTCGTGGGTCTCGGCGTACTCCTTGATGCGGCCGCGGCGGACTTCCTTCAGATCCTTGACGTAAGCCAGGTCGATGCCGTTGGGGTCGTAGACGTAGCCGTTGGAGTCGGACATCGTGACGACCTTGCCGCCCAGCTGGGTGGCCTTCTGGCAGGCATAAATGGCGACATTGCCGGAACCGGAGATGACCACGGTCTTGCCGGCAAAGCTGTCGTTGCGCATGCACTTCAGGGCCTCGGCGGTGAAGTAGCACAGGCCGTAGCCGGTCGCCTCAGTGCGGGCCAGAGAACCGCCGAAGGTCAGGCCCTTGCCGGTGATCATGCCGCCCTGGAAGCTGTTGGTCAGGCGCTTGTACTGGCCGAACAGGTAGCCGACCTCGCGGCCGCCGACGCCGATGTCACCGGCGGGGCAGTCCACGAACTGGCCGATGTGGCGGTACAGCTCGGTCATAAAGCTCTGGCAGAAGCGCATGACTTCCATGTCGCTCTTGCCCTTGGGGTTGAAGTCCGAGCCGCCCTTGCCGCCGCCCATGGGCAGGGTGGTCAGGCTGTTCTTGAAGATCTGCTCAAAGCCCAGGAACTTCAGGATGCCCTGGTTGACAGAAGGATGGAAGCGCAGACCGCCCTTGTAGGGGCCGATGGCGCTGTTGAACTGCACACGGTAGCCGCGGTTGACCTGGACCTTGCCTTCGTCATCGACCCAGGGCACACGGAAGCTGATGATGCGTTCCGGCTCGACCAGACGCTCGATCAGACCGGCCTTCTCATATTCGGGGTGCTTCTCCACGACGGGCTGGATGCTCTCCAGCACCTCGCGGACAGCCTGCAGAAATTCGGGCTCATTGGCATTGCGCTGAGCCAGACCATCGTAAACACGCTTCAGGTATTCATTCGTCAACATAATCGAATACTCCTTTTCCCAGTATACTTTCACCGGTTCTGCCAAACAACTTACAGAACACTTTGTCATTATAAAGCATTCTGTGAAGATTTACAAGAGAGGCGGAGCAGAAAATCTTTCAAAAAAACAGAAGAAAAGATGAGCCCGCTTCACAAAAACATCCGGCCGCTGCAAAAACGGCGCAGCAGCTTCTGTTTTGCGGCAGACCGGCACCCAAAAAGAATGCCTTTTGCGGGGGAAAAGGCCCGGCGCAAAAGGCAGAGAAACCAACGTGTTTACTTCTTCAGCAGCTTCTCGCAGGCATCGGCGGCACCTTCCAGGTACTCGCCGCCGTAGGTCTCGATCATGCCGGCATCGGAGAGGGCGGCCAGCTGCGGGTCGATGGGGCACTTGGCCAGAACGGGCAGGTGGTGCTTTGCCGCGACCTCGTCCACATGGCTGTTGCCGAACACACTGATGTGCTTGCCGCAGTCGGGGCAGACGATGTAGCTCATGTTCTCGACGATGCCGAGCATGGGCACCTTCATCATCTCGGCCATGTTGACGGCCTTGGCAACGATCATGCTGACCAGCTCCTGCGGGCTTGCCACGACGACGATGCCGTCCACCGGCAGGCTCTGGAAGACGGTCAGGGGCACATCACCGGTTCCCGGAGGCATGTCCACAAACAGGAAATCGACGTCCTTCCAGACCACATCGGTCCAGAACTGCTTCACCGCACCGGCGATGACGGGGCCGCGCCAGACGACGGGGTCCTCTTCGTTCTCCACCAGCAGGTTGATGCTCATCACGTCGATGCCCATCCGGCTCTGGATGGGCCAGCAGCCCTTCTCGTCGGCCATGGCACGGCCATGGATGCCGAACAGCTTGGGAATGGACGGGCCGGTGATGTCGGCGTCCAGGATGCCGCAGTGGTAGCCGCGGCGGGCCATGGCGCAGGCCAGCAGAGCGCTGGTCATGCTCTTGCCGACGCCGCCCTTGCCGGATACGACGCCGATGACCTTTTTGACGCTGCTGTTGGGGTTGGGGGCATCGTGCTGCGGGGCAGCCTCGCGGGAAGAACATGCTGCGCTGCAGGTAGAGCAGTCATGGGTGCATTCTTCGCTCATACTCTCATAAGGCCGATCCGGGTGGGATGCGGCCTTTCCTCCTTCGTTGATGTTTTGAAAAAATCTCTTGACCGGCTCCTATCATACCATAAAACCAGAAGAGAAACAACCCACACGGCGGCTCATATTTTGCAAAGCGGTGCCCATATAATAAAAGGAAGAAGGGGAGGTGCGGCGATGCGTCCGAGCTACCTGAAGAACGCGGCCCTGCTCACGGGGGCGGATGTGGTGCTCCGGCTGGCCGGGATGGGGCTGCGCATCTGGCTGGCCAATGCGCTGGGCGGCGAGGGGATGGGCCTGTACCAGCTGGTGCTGGCGGTGTACTCGCTCTTCGTCACGCTGGCGACGTCCGGCGTCTCGGTGGCGGCCACCCGCCTGATGGCCGAGGAGCTGAGCCGCAGCCGGGCCGAGGCCCGCGGGATGCTGCTCCGTCTGCTGGGGGCGGCGCTGCTGCTGGGCAGCGCTGCGTGGGCGGGGCAGTTCGGTCTGGCGGAGCTGGCCGCAGCGTGGTGGCTGGGTGATGTCCGCGCGGCCGGTGCGCTGCGGGCGGCGGCATTCGGCCTGCCCTGGATGGCAGTCTCGGCGGTGCTGCGCGGCTTTTTCATTGCCCGGCGGCAGGTCGGCCCCAACGTGGTGAGCCAGCTCGTGGAGCAGACGGTCCGCATCTCGGCCATCTGGTTCGCGCTGGAGCGGGGCGGTGCGCTGGACGTGGGCGGCAAGTGCACGGCCGTTCTGGCGGCAACGGCCCTCAGCGAGACGGTCTCGGCCTGCCTGATGCTTCTGTTTTACCGGCGGGAGGCGGTGTCCGCATTCGGTGCGGGCCCGGCCCGACGCCCCATGGACCCGGCAAAGCGCCTGTGGGAGATCCTCTGGCCCGTAGAGGGCGGGCGCTGCCTTGCCAGTGCGCTCCACACGGCGGAGAACATGCTGGTGCCCGCCTGCCTGACGGTCTATCTGCTGGATGCCGGGGGCCGCAGCGCCGCCGTGGCCCAGTATGGAAACCTGAAGGGGATGGCCCTGCCCCTGCTGACCTTTCCGTTCGGGCTGCTGGGGAGCCTGTCGGTCCTGCTGATGCCGGAGATCACGCAGGCGCATATCCGGGGTGAGACGGGGCGGCTTTCGGCGCTGCTGGATCGGATGCTCCGGCTCACGGGCTACTTCTCCGCGCTGGCGGGGGCGGTGTTCTGGGTGTGGGGAGCAGCAGCTGCCCGGCTGTTCTACGGGCCGGACGGGGCCGAGGCGGGCTTTTATCTGACCGTGCTCGGCCCGGCGATGCCGCTGATGTATCTGGAAAGCATGGTGGACGGTGCGATGAAGGGGGTAGGGGAGCAGAAGGCCGTGTTCCGGTACAGCCTGTGGGATGCCGTGCTGCGCATCGCGGGGGTGATGGTGCTGCTGCCCCGGTTCGGGATGAAAGGGTTCCTCTTCGTCATCCTGCTGTCCAGCGTATATACCTGCCTGGCCAACACGGCCCGCCTGCTGCGGGTCAGTGGGATGCGTCCGGCGCTGATGCGCTGGCTGGGGGCACCGCTGCTGGCAGCGGGCGTGTCGGCCGGGGCGGGGGTATTTCTCCGGGAAATGCTGTCCGGCTGGCAGGCCGGGGAGATGCCGGAGCAGCTGGCGGCGCTGTGCATCGGCTGCTGCAGCATGGGGCTGGCGGGGCTGGCCGTCGCCTGGCCGCTGGGGCTGGGTGCCGAGGTGCGGGCCGCGCTCCACCCGGACCGGGCCCGGCAGAAGGCGAAAAAAGCGTGAAATCGACCCGGACGATGAAATCTTCTGGACACCGGGGCACGAAACGAGTATAATACAATGGATACCATGGCGCAGCAGGCTTTCTTCCCGCTGGCCTGGAAAATGAACCGGCGCAGAACGAGCGCCGAAGATAAAGAGGATTTTCTGTGAAGAATATCAAAAAAATCACGCCGCAGGTCGGGCTGCGCCGGATGTTTCTGGTGGTGCTGGACGCGGCACTGATCCTGTTCAGCTTTTATTTTGCGCTGCTGCTCCGCGCAGACGGTGCGGTGGAAGCAGCCTGGTGGCCCCACAACCGGGCTCTGCTGTATGAGAACCTGCCCTGGATCACGGCACTCTATCTGATCAGCTTTCTGGTGGGCGGGCTGTACTCCATTTTGTGGAAGTACGCGGGCGAGCGCGACCTGATCCGTCTGGCGGGCATGATCGCAGTGCCCACGGCAGTGGTCTACTTCGTGAACCATGGCCTCATCCACGGCGTGTTGTTCGACTCGGCCAACGCGATGGCGGCGGTGCTCATCTTCCTGCTGGTGGGCGGGAGCCGCCTTGCCTGGCGGCTGTTCCTGAACCACCCCATTGGCGAGCGGGTGCGCGGCGTTCCGTCCAAGGACCCGAACCGCCCGGTGCTGATCGTGGGCGCAGGCGAGGCCGGTGCGTGGGCGATCAATGTCTGCAAATCCAACGAGAGCTACGGCCACCCGGTCGCTGCTGTGGACGATGACCCGGCCAAGTTCGGCCAGACCATCCACGGCGTCCCGGTGCGGGGCACACTGGAGCAGATCCCGCAGGTCTGCGAGAGATACAACATCCACAGCATCATCATCGCCATCCCGACGCTGCAGGGCAGCCGACTGAACCATGTCATCGACCTCTGCGTCTCCACCCACTGTGCGGTCCAGATCTTGAGCGACCCGCAGCTGGTGGGCACCGGTGCGCCGCAGCAGAATGCGTTCCGCGAGCTGAACACCGCCGATTTCCTCTCCCGCGAGGAAGTTACGCTGGACATGGAGCAGATCTCCGGCTACCTGACCGGTAAAACCGTCCTCGTCACGGGCGGCGGCGGCTCCATCGGCAGCGAGCTCTGCCGTCAGGTGATGCGCTTTCAGCCCGGCAAACTGCTCATCTTTGATATCTACGAGAACTGCGCCTACGAGCTGCTGATGGAGCTGCAGCAGAAGTATGGCCGGGACATCCCGGTCACGGTGCTCATCGGCTCCATCCGCGACAAAAAACGTCTGGACGAGGTATTCGAGACGTATCATCCCACGGTGGTCTTCCACGCGGCGGCGCACAAGCATGTGCCGCTGATGGAGGTCAGCCCGGCGGAGGCCGTCAAGAACAACGTGCTGGGCACGAAGAATCTGCTCACCAGCGCCAGCGAGCACGGCGTGGAGCGGTTCGTCCAGCTCTCCACGGACAAGGCCGTCAACCCCACCAGCGTCATGGGCTGCACCAAGCGCATCTGCGAGATGCT
>ERZ1026846.951-NODE-951-length-19989-cov-40.836711_pt1 | contig 19989 bp, 18 predicted proteins | sample MGYA00380153_ERZ1026846 | MGnify/ENA primary metagenome ERZ1026846 (study PRJEB33269, sample SAMEA4719789) | human gut metagenome | biome: human-associated habitat; feature: organic feature; material: feces | place: Cameroon | collected 2013-10 ... | reverse complement strand
CATTGAAACCACCTACGCCACAAGCGCAGATAGCAGCCTCGGCACCACCGCTAACAATGATGTTTGCCTTACCCAAGCGAATCAGGTTGAAGGCATCAGCCAATGCATTGCTAGAAGATGCGCAGGCAGATGTTGTGGTATAGTTTGGTCCGTGGAATCCGAAATGGATTGAAATCTGACCAGATGCGATATCAGCAATCATCTTAGGGATGAAGAATGGGTTGAACTTAGGACCGTTCTCCTCGTGAGTAGCGAAGTACTTCACCTCATCCTCGAATGTCTTGATACCACCGATACCAACACCGAATACAACGCCAACGTTGTTCAAATCTTCTGTTTCAAGATCAATGTTTGCATCCTTTACACCCTGCATAGCGGCAATCATAGCCAACTGGGTATAACGGTCGAGCTTGCGGGCCTCCTTACGGTCAATCCATTCATTGATGTTCAGGTCCTTTACTTCGCAAGCGAACTTTGTCTTGAAATTAGTTGTATCGAAATGAGTAATAGGGGCAGCACCGCTCTTTCCAGCAAGGAGGTTCTCCCAAGTTTCCTCAGGAGAATTACCAACTGGAGTCACAGCACCAAGACCTGTTACTACAACTCTCTTTAATTCCATTTATAAAATTTTAGTTGCTAATTTACTTAGCGTTCTCCTCGATGTAAGCGATAGCGTCACCTACAGTAGCAATCTTCTCAGCCTTATCGTCTGGGATAGAGATAGAGAACTCCTTCTCGAACTCCATGATCAACTCTACAGTATCCAAAGAGTCTGCACCAAGATCATTTGTGAAGCTTGCCTCTGGCTTAACTTCTGCTTCATCAACACCGAGTTTATCAACGATAATTGCCTTTACTTTGCTTTCAATTTCTGACATAATTGTAACTTTTAAAATGTTTATAAATCAATTTCTAATTAAAAATCTGGGTGCAAAGGAACACTTTTTTTTTGATATAAACAAATATTTTAGCAAAAAAAGTACTTTTCTGTGCACAAATACCCCTAAGTTGTGCATACTTTTTGCCTTTTTTGCCTTTTTTGTTGGTGATTTGAGATTATTTTGTTACTTTTGTACTGTATTTAATCAAACGTAATAAACTGTATTTAATCAAACATAATAAACAGCATGACATTTACAGAAAACGCGAATAAGATATTTAATCAGGCGATAGCCGATTATCATATCAAAGACAACATTGATACTCCTATCAATAATCCTTTCGCTGAGGGTACCATCGAGAATCGTCTCTACCTCAAATGTTGGATTGATACCGTGCAGTGGCACTTCGAGGATATCATCCGTGATCCGCAGATTGACCCTGCCGAAGCACTCGTATTGAAACGCCGAATCGACAAGAGTAATCAGGATCGCACAGACCTCGTGGAGCAGATTGACTCTTACTTCCGTGAGGTTTACAAAGACGTGAAGGTGCAGGATGATGCACGCATCAACACCGAGAGTCCGGCATGGGCAGTAGACCGCCTGAGCATCCTCGCCCTCAAGATTTATCACATGAAGGAACAGGTGGATCGCCCTGAGGCATCAGCAGAGCACAAGGCTAAATGCCAGGCTAAGCTCAACGTGCTGCTCGAACAGCAGGTAGACCTCTCTACAGCCATCGACCAGCTCCTGGAAGACATCGAGGCAGGAAGAAAGTACATGAAGGTGTATCGACAGATGAAGATGTACAACGATCCATCAACCAATCCTGTACTCTACAATCAGAAGTAAATACACCTTATTATATATATAAAGAAGAAATTGACGTATGAAGACAGAGCATATTCTCGTAATAAGATTCTCAGCCATGGGCGACGTTGCCATGACTGTGCCCGTGGTATATTCCCTGGCAAAGCAATATCCTCATGTGAGAATCACCGTGCTGAGCCGTCCATTCGCCCGTCCTTTCTTCGAAAACCTCTCCCCTAACGTCGGATTTATGGAAGCTGACCTCAAGGGTGAGTATAAAGGTGTAAAAGGACTGAATGCCCTCTATCGCAGACTCATCGCCAAGCAGTTTACGGCGATAGCCGATCTTCACAGCGTGCTCCGCTCCAGCTATCTGCGCATGCGCTTCAACCTGGACAACTTCAATGTGGCACACATTGACAAGCATCGCAAGGGAAAACGCATGCTCGTGGCAAGCACCAACAAGAAACTGGTAAAGCAGCCATCATCTTTCCAAAACTATGCCGATGTTTTTGAACAGTTGGGTTATCCGGTAAAACTGGATTTCCAAAGCATGTTTGGTGAGGGAAAAGGCGACTTATCCACGCTTCCACAAGAAGTTTTCCAAGCAGAAGGAGGAAATCTCATTTCTCTGGATGACAACAACTTAGAAGCTCCTTGGATAGGTATAGCTCCTTTTGCGGCACATGCCGGGAAAATTTATCCACAACCTCTGATGGAAAAAGTTATCCAGCAACTTATCAGCCATTATCCACATAGTCACATCTTCCTTTTTGGCGGCGGTCAGGATGAAACTCCTGTGATGGATGCCTGGGCTGAGAAGTTCCCGCAGGTGGTGAATGCATCTGCCAAGCTCCATGGCATCTCAGACGAGCTGATTCTCATGAGTCATCTCCGCGTTATGCTGAGCATGGATAGCGGCAATATGCATCTGGCATCGCTTGTCAACACGCCAGTGGTGAGCATCTGGGGTGCCACCCACCCTTACGCAGGCTTTATGGGATGGCACCAAAGCCCAGAAAATGCCGTACAGCTCGACATGCCTTGTCGGCCTTGCAGCATTTACGGCAACAAACCATGTATGCGAGGCGACTTTGCCTGCATGAAGAACATATCGCCAGAAATGGTGGTGGAAAAACTAGATAGAATCTTAAAGAAGAGATAACAATGATAAAAGAAGCAGATTTTCTGAGGCCTATCAGCCACGGGAAATCTGCTTTTTTGCTTCTTCACTATGGATTCACAGTTGATACTTACAGGAATCCTATTGATTATCAGCTGATTATCTTTTAAAAAACAGTATCATTTCAGATTATCCACAAAAACGTGGATAAGTGTACGGAAAACCCTCTTAATAACTTTTTAATAACTTGCGGAATATCCACATCCCCCTATCCCAACACCCGCGATTATGGATATCCACAGAGTTATTAATAAGTTTTTAGAAACTTTTTCGCAGTTTTTGACTGAAAAAAGATATAAACTTATTAACTTTGCAGCGAATTGGGGAAATGTTGATAAAAAGGTTAAAGCATTAAGAGCCAAGAAAAAGATTTCCAAGCCCTATGCTGATAACCTAAGACAAGACTTGGATAATGAAAAAAGCAAATATTTACGATGTTTTTTATCCACTTTTCCACGTCATATCATCATCCTTATATTCTTTTTTAAAAAATAAGAAATAAAGAAATATAATATTAATGTTATGGTGAAAAACGATTGGATAAAGAAAGGTTACGTGGATGAACCTATCGACGAGACCTTGGACTTGAAGGCTGAAATCAGAAAGCTTTGCAAGGAGAAAGATGCGATTATCCTCGCCCACTACTACACGGTTGGTGAGATTCAGGATATTGCCGACTTTGTGGGTGATTCTTTGGCACTGGCTCGCAAGGCTGCCGAAACCGATGCCAAGGTGATGGTTATGTGCGGTGTGCACTTCATGGCTGAGACTTGCAAGCTCCTGAGTCCTGACAAAACCGTGCTCTGCCCTGACCTGAATGCCGGCTGCTCGCTCGCCGACAGCTGCAAGGCTGAGGATTTGAAGAAATATAAGGAGGAGCATCCTGGTTACAAGGTGGTGAGCTATGTGAATACCACGGCTGCCGTAAAGGCGCTTACCGATTGCGTAGTGACCAGCGGTAATGCCAAGAAGGTGATTGACAGCTTCCCACAGGACGAGAAGATTATCTTTGGTCCTGATTACAACCTCGGCAACTATATCAACAGCGTAACGGGCAGAAACATGCTGCTCTGGAACGGTGGCTGCCATGTACACGAGAAATTCTCTGTAGAGGCCATCGTTAAGTTGAAGCAGGAGCATCCTGAGGCTGTTGTGATGGCTCACCTGGAGTGCAAGGCTCCTGTGCTTGCCGTAGCCGATGTGAAGGGTTCTACAGCCACCATGCTGCATTATGCCCAGGAGCATCCGGAAATCAAGGAGTATATCATCGCCACAGAGGCTGGTATCCTGCATGAGTTGGAGCGCAATTGCCCTGATGTCATCTTCTATCCTGTGCCACCAGAGGTAAGCGAGGGTGGAGTAGGCTGCAGCTGCAATGAGTGCGAGTACATGAAGATGAACTCTTTGAAGAAGATTTATAATAGCCTGAAGTATGGTTGGCCTACAGTGGAAGTGGCAGAGGATATTGCCAAGGATGCTGTGAAGCCTATCGAGAAGATGCTTTCGCTTTCATAAGGTGATTTCATGAGGATGTGTCATAAGTACATGATACATCCTCATATATATTTTCCCTTAAGGCTAAATTTATTTTCCCTTAAGGCTAAATATGTATATACTAATTTAAAAGTGTACCACTTTCTAATTAAAAAGTGTACCACTCCAAACCGCTTGCAAAGGTATGCTTAAATAATCAAACAACCAAATAAAATCCATAAAATCATCTGTTTTGCTCATTAAATTTCTTAGTTTCTTTTAATCTGTATGACTCCCCGTTCATGTTTACCAAGAAAGCATTGTGCGTGAGTCTGTCAACCAGAGCGGTCACCAACACCTTATCCTTTATGATTTCTCCCCATCGATCAAAGGCGAGGTTTGTTGTAATGATGGTGGACTTGGTGTCAGCTCTAAGCGAGAGGTGGTTGAAGAGTAACTCTCCTGCCTCCTTGTCACATGAGACATACCCGAATTCGTCACAAACGACAAGGTCATACTTTTTAAAACGTCCCTCCAGCTGATGCAAAGTCTTTGCAGACTTGCATTCCTTGATTTGGGTAATGAGGTGTGGCACGGACGTGAAGAGCACGTGCATCCCCTCCATGCATGCCTTTATGGCCAAGGCTGTCGCTACATGTGTCTTTCCCGTTCCGGGGTTTCCATAAAGGACGATATTTCTGTGCTCATGTATGAAGTCCAGCGTTTCCAACCTTGGCAACAAGTGCTTGATTCCCTCTGGCAACTCGTTCCTGTCCAGCTGCTCCAGATACTTGAGCTGTGAGAAACCTGCCGTCTTGATGCGTGCCTTCTGTCTCCCGACAAGCCTTCTCTCGTATTCGCCCTCCAAGAGGGTCTGGAGCGTCTGCTCCAGACTCCACCCTTGGTGATCGGCCATCTTCAGTACGTCTGACATCTGCGACGCGAGGTGTGCCAGTCCAAGTTCCTTGGCATACCATTGTAAATCACGATTCTGTTGTTGCATAACCACCTGTGTTTATAGTTCTTGTGTTCATTTCCAATATCGCCGATATACCTGCGAGCGAGTTGTTGGCATAAGCCTCTATCTCCTTTGATGACACTCCTATCTGCGGCTTGTCCATCTCCTGTTTCTTCTCTCCAAAGAGGAACAGGTCGAAGGCTTGTAGTGAAGGTCTCACCCCACAGCTGTGCATCAGGCAATGACTAGCCTCCAAGTCCTCTAGCGTTAGCCCTTTCTCCTTTGTCTTCTTCAACAGGAGGACGAAGTCAGATGGACAGTCTGCAAAGTAGTCGTTGAACATTTCCTGCAAGTCCTCGGAGGCCATGGACAAGGCCGTGGAACCAGCCACTGAGCCTGGCTTCTTCCCGAATGTACTAAGGTAATGCATAAGGTCTAGCTTCCATCCGTTTACGGGAGTCTTCTCATGTGTGGCAACAACCAGCTTGTCATGGTAGGCAACAATTTTGTTGCTGTAGATGAACACCGTAACCTTCTTGCCCACAAGGTTGTCGGGAACGGAATAATGGACGCCTCGTACGACAATGGTGCCGTACTTGTCCACATGATATGATTGCTGCTCGAAGCTGCCAATCTCCCTCTTCAGGGGAAGCATGTGGCTGAGCTCTTCCTCCAACTTTTGCTCTGCGCTTCCCTCGTAAGTACACAGGGGATAGTTGAGTTCGGAGCACGTGCGTAAAAGATGCTCCTGCGCATCCTCTATGGTATCAAACGAGTCAAGCTCGCAGAACGCTTTTCGGCGAATGAACTCCACGCTACGTTCGACGTGTCCCTTCTCGTTGCCAGAGCGGACGTTGCAGAACCGATGAGAAAAGCAATACGCCGACTCCATTCTTATCAATGCATCCGTGGGATGCTTGCCGCCGACAAAGCTTGCCACGGCAACCCTCATGTTGTCATACACCATACGGTGTGGCACCTTCCCCAGCATCTTGAAATACAGGCGATGGGATTCCATGTAAGCCTGCGTGTCCTGCTGTAGGAACAGGTATGCGGCACGGTGGTTGCTGTAGGCGAGCGTGAACACCGCCAGGTAAAGCTTCATGCGTCTTCCGCCTATCGTAAGGTACAGCTCACCCCAGTCGAACTCGCAGTCACGACCAGGAGGGTAACTCTGGCGTATGAAGCACTCTTGCAACTCGTCGGCGTTGCCCAGCGTCGTGCGGATATAGTTGCAGACTGACGGATAGCTGACCTTGTAGCCAAGGGATTTGAGTCTTGCATGAATGTCCGTCGCCTTCATGCAGAGTTTCTTGTCTCCACGATCACGCTTCTCCTGATTGTCTCGCAGGCATACGTCTATCATGCGACAAACTTCCTCGGTCAATGCCCGTTTCTCTCTGATAGCTGACTTGTATGACGGCTCGCTCTTGAGGTATGCTACCAATGTCTCGTCACCACCAGACTTGGCGGATAGATACTCCATTACATACTTCTTGACCGTCTTGCGGCTCAGCCCCAGTTCTCGTGATACTGCGCGCATTGACATTGTGCGCTCATAAGCGCTAATAATGTCTTTTCTTTCTACCATGCTAATCATTTTTGTTGCCTTCAAATTATTAATTTGAGTGCAAAGGTAATCAATACTTGGGAAAAGAAAGTTTCCTTCCCTCCCTTTCCGTTCGGCTACGCCTCTCTCCAAGGGAGGGAAGGCTGGCCAAAACAATCTCAACCTATGGTTAGGTGGTATACTTTTTAATTATTAGGGGTGGTACACTTTTAAGTTAGAATCTACAGGCTAAATATATTTCTCCTTAAGGCTAAATATATTTCCCCTTAAGACTAAATTTCTAAGGTGTTGTATTTTCCTTTATCGGATAAGCAGTTTTTGATAGAATGCCTCATATCTTTCAGCCACCTTGATGTAGTCGTGATGCTTGCTGATGTATTCTATGCTTTGCTGTTTGAGCAAAGGAATAAGCTCTGGGTGCAATACGAGGTGTTCCAGTTCCTGGTAAACACTTTCGTAGTTAGGAAGCACGTTAATGATAGGGCGTAGCTTATCCTCGTGTATAATCTCGTAATTCTCCGGTTCTCCGCCACCTATGCAGATAATTCCTCTCGCCATCGCCTCCAGCGGATTCATGGATGGCGTGTAACTGTAGAGCTGATCGAGTATAGCATCGCTTCCATTCATCATTTTTACATATTCAGCAAAAGGAATATTTTCGGCTATCCGGAGTTCCGTCTTGTCTGGATATTTTTTAGCTATGGCTTGTGCTGCCTTCAGCATGATATCGGTGCCTTTGTATTCGCTTCTGCTTTTGTTGATTCCGATGAAGAGCTTTACCTTCTTGGGAATATCCAATGGGATAACCTGATGGTTTTCTGCATTGGTATATGAGTTGCCATTTCCGGAAGTTATCAACTTCGGTTTGATAGGGAAGGGGATAAACGTTGTTTTCTGTGGAAAACCAGGTTGATAACATGCCCAGTATTCATAAAGTCCCGTTATGATGCCGTCGCAATCTTCGGCAATCATCTGGTTGAGTCTTCCTTTTTCTGTTCCCAGCCAATCCTTTCTTTCCTTCAAGGCATCGGTATTGGTTCTTAATTTGTCTCCTATATTGAAATCACTGTATCTCAAAGGTTTATCTTTGCAGCAAACGCTTACCCAATAGTAATCCATTCCGAATCCACCCAGAATTACCTTCTTGTTATGCTTTCTCAGATATTGGTAAATAGGGAAGATGCGTTCTGCCTTCAGCTCCAGAAACATCGGGTTGATGAGTTGAACAATATCGTATCCTCTCAACTTATGCACAATTGTGTATAACTTCATCATATACATGATTCCGCCCAGTTTTCCAGGCTTTCTTACCAGGTCTATATCTCGTGGATAATTCTTCCAAAAGTCGCCGTTGGAGAGCAAGGTAACGTGATGCCCCAGCTTGCGAAGTCCTTCGGCAAGTGTGGCATGCACATTACTGTATTCTCCCATGAGTAATATTTTCATTAATTATCAGTTTTGTTTTAAAAATTTGACGCTTTTATTATGATAAGTAGAAAACTTATTTATTTCTTAATGAAAAGCAAAAGACCTATTCTTCCAACATAGGTGCTGATTGCTTTTCTGAACATCGTATATTTTTGGGTATAATCTTTGTCAGGAAGTGGATACAGTCCGTGTGATTTCAACATTTTGATACATTTATTCAGACTGAAGAGAGAATGGTTCAGACGTATATTATTATACAGATAGTCCATCGTGAGTTGGGCTATACGGCGGTTTAGGGCCTGACGCTCAGCCACAGGTATCTTGTCCAATAGTTGCTGAAGATGCAAAAGAACTTCCAGGCTATTGTCCATACGCAGCTGAATTTTCTCCTTATTATATTGATGGGTTACTGAATTTTTGTTGTCTCTATAGAAATAAGCCTCAGTATTGGTCTTGAAAATCCTTTCTGCGCGCAAGAAGAGTTGAGGAGTAAATTCCTCATCTTCTCCATAAACGATTCCTGGAGTAAACTGCAGACTTCCAACGATACTGTGACGGAAAATATACGACCATGCTGCTCCATGGAGGTTATTATTGTTAAGAAAGTCTGTACCGGTAATAGGTGTTGGCAATTCGTATGAAGGCTCTAGATTCTTGTCATTTTTGCAGTAATTGAATGTGACGATATCTGGTTGATGGTATCTCACGATATCCAAGCAGTGCTCATAAGCAGCTTTTTGGATATAATCATCACCATCAATAAACTGTATATACTTACCTGTAGCGATTTTCATGCCATAATTGCGTGCTACGCTTACTCCCTGGTTAGGTTGGCGCAGGTAGATGATATTTGGTAGATATTCTGCCAAGTCATTTACTGGGCATATATCGCTCCCATCATCAATGAGAATAATTTCTCTCTCTTTAGGATTCAGGGAGAGTTGTAGGATATTGTCGAGACATTCCTTGATATATTCGATAGGCAGATTGTAAGTAGTAACGATGAAACTTACTATCGGTGCCTGTACATTCTGTGTATAATTCTGTTGAGTCTGCATAAGTTATGATAACCTAATAAATTTAACAATCTGAGTTTAAAATCTTTAATCTTCACCACTTTACCGAGTTTTTCAACATAGTGGATAATTGGTGGATTATCTTCGTATTTGCCTGATAGCTCATAGAGGTCGAGTAGGACATTGAGAATCTGTAGTATGAAGTCTTGCAGTTGAACATTATATTTTTGTATGAGTTCTTCCTGTATCGCTATTTGATTCATGATAGCCCGAAGGCTTTGACTATAGCCAGCATAGAGTTGATATAAATCTTCATATTTGGCATTAGCTGTAATACCTTGGTTGTTCCAATGATAGATGTATTTTCCTACATTTGTCATTCTGATGATGGGATATTCATAGTCTCTGCTCTTTTCCTGTTGGCAAGTAATATTGTCCTCAGTTTTATGGACTAATCCTATCAGTAATGGGGTGGTCCATACATCCTCGAAGGTTCTGTCTTTAGGAAATTCTATATGGTCAAAGAGATGGCGCTTATAGATTTTGTTACAGGCATAGGTATGGTGATATCCTTTTTCTTCTAGCCAGTATTCCAGAGGATGAGTATATTCACGTGGTGTGAAGTTCAGTTCCGTTTGCCTGTCTTTGTTGCCATATCTTTCCAGAACAGGATATTCCAGAATATCTACGTGTGGATGTTCCTGCAGTTCTCCCATCAGTTTTTCCAAGGTATTATCCACAATCGTATCATCGCTATCCACAAAGGTGATGTAATCTCCTTGTGCTTGTTTTATACCCCTGTTGCGAGCATCGCTCAATCCTCCGTTTTCTTTGTGAATAACGAGGATATTCTTGTTTCTTGCAGCATATTCATCGCAGAGGCGGGGACACTCGTCGGGCGATCCATCGTCAACGAGAATCATCTCGTAGTCGGTGAATGATTGGCACAAGATACTCTCCAAGCATCTGGAGAGTGTATCCTGGGTGCGATAGACTGCTATGATAATGCTTAGTTTCATGCCTACAAAAGTACAAAAATATAATGAGATGACAAAGCAATCTGACCTTTTTATTTAAGGTGACTTCTGTTAATTCATAAATTTGCATGAAAGCCGTCCCGTAAGAAACGCATTTTAAATGTTTCTGCAAAGCTACATATAAAATCTGAAAGTTACAAGAAAAAGGCAAAAAGTTTTTGTTTATGTTTCGTAGCAACTCTAATGAATGGTTATCAGCATGAATCCAATGATTGTATTTATAAATAATTATCTCTTTCTTGTTACCACTGTTACCACGCATTATCTAACCATTTGATAATAAGAAAGATAAGGCGTGGTAATAAGCGGCTTTTTATTACCACCTGTTACCACTGTTACCACGCCTTGCCAATCGTCTTTACGCTTCCTATAAAAGAAACTATTTTCTAACTACCAGATACTCAGTTCCAAATCTCGTTCTTCGATTCTCCAATCCCTCGATATTCTGAAGCTCTCTGCCCAATCTCTGCAGACTCGAAACCTGCAGGGATGAGCCGAATTTCTGCTTCAAAATGTCGAAAATGGCGGCTGCCATCATGTATTCTCCCTTTTCCGGGGCATTTGTTGGCTCAAAAACCTCCAGAAAACATTGTTTTATTGGCGAAATCTGCTCAAATTGCCTGTTGTATTGCATGATGATGGCAGTTTCCTGGGCATCGAAATAGGATTTTTCTCCCTGCTCCAGGGCTTGCATCGCCTGCGCATAAAGCTGCTCATAGTTCAATCTGCCACTCACATCGATAGGACCCGTCAGCTCCACACCCAGAAAACGGCGGTTGCCGGATGGGTCGGCTAGAATATCCGTCATGTTGCTCGTAGCTATGAAGGAGGCAAGACGAGGGAACTCCTCTACATGACTTCCATACGGCGGCTTGATCTTCACCGTGGGCAGTTGCAGCAGATTCTTCAGAAAACCCTGTTGTATCTGGGGCGAAATCTGATTGAACTCATCCAGGTTGATGAGCAGAAACTGTACCATGCCCTGCAACACCTGGCGCTTCTCCGAAAGAAGCATGTTGTCGGTGAATCCCCACGATAGTTCGCCCGGTATCAGACGGCGACAGAAGGTGCTCTTGTTGTAGCCCTGCTTGGAAATGAGCAGCGGCATCGTGCTGTTGCCGTATTGGCGGCGATAGGAACCTCGCCACTGGTCTACCATGCCCAGAAACCAGGTGTAGAACCAGTCTTCCCAATGCGGATTTCGGGTAGGAACGGTGCGGGCGAGGGCACGGATGCGATCCTTGCCATCCCATTTTCCTACGCAGTCGTAAAGAAAAGTCTCTATCGGATTGTAGCTTCTGATATGACTGGAGCCCAGAAAGTTCTTGATGTCGTTGATGGTTACGTGAATGTCGGCAAGCTGGGTGTCGATGGTCATACTTTTCAGCATGCGGCCATCCACTGGGATGAAATCTCCCACCCACGAGTTGTTGGGGCGATATTCCGTGTATTTCATCACGGCATTATAGCGAAACTGGTATCTGCTTTGCAGAAAATTCTTCATCTGCAGAATATCAGCTCTGCCTTTTCTTCCCGATGAGGCTTTCTCGGTTTTCCTATCCTTGGAATGGGTGGCGTAGGCGCTGCTCACAATCTGACGGAATTCTTCCTCGGTAGCATCATTCCAGTTGTTTCTTCGGATATGGATGAATGCCTCCTCTTCGCTCATGCCCATGCGGCAGAGCTTGGCAGCAACGGCTGAAAGGAAGGCGAAAAACTGGTCGTTCTCATTAGCCCACTTCATGTTGGCTTCTGTCATGTCTGCCTGCGTCTCCTGGACAGCCTTACTGTAAAGAAACTCGTTGTCCTGGAATGCCTTCAGGTCATCCACTCGCTTGGGGGCGGCTGGCGTCATCAGACTGTTTCTGGCGATGCGCATTGCCACCGCCTTGCTGTTATAATAAGGTGAAGCATCCTGCGTAAGCATGAAGCTGGATTTCAATGTAGGCTTTTCTGCCTTGAGGGATATCTTGCAGTCTGATGGAATCTGAGATAGATAGAGATTCTTTACAGATTCATATCCGGTGAGATAAAGCTGTTCGGCATCCTGTTCGTTTTGCGGAACCTGTCCAGCCTCATCTGCTATGCTAACGAGCACGATGAGGCTTCTGCCGTCGGCTCCCTTGATGGCAGCGAAGGTCATCGGTAGCAGACTGGCGGTTTTCTTCAGGTCATTGATTTCTTCTTCGGTGGTCAGGTTGATGAAGTGGAGCATCAACAGTCCGTTCGATTTCTTGAAGATGAGGCTGCCGCTTTCGTCCTTGCCGAATTCTGCGGCAGGATAAACCTGCTGCCATTGCTTCATACCGATATAGTTGTGATAGTCGCCTTCCATGAGTGGTGCACTCATTCTGAAATTGGCGACACTCTGCTTGGCGTCGTCTTTGGCGATGCGTTCCCAAAAGCGGTCAATGCTTTTCAGGCTAACCATCAGTTGGTTCTGCCTGTTGATTCTAGTGATGGTAAACTTCATATTCAAGCTAATTATATGATATAACGATATTTAGAATAGCTTATGACGTATATGTTAAGCTGTAAATGACGCTCTGAACGGTGCTTCCAGGCATCGAGGAATGTTACCCGAGGCGTTGCCCGACTTTGCCCGAGGCTTTGGGCACTTATGACCGAGGTAGTCGGTTAATAGTACCCGTGTTCTCGGGTATGAGTGCTCATGTTCGCGGGCACGAATCCTCATGTACGCGGGTGCTTAGTAGTTAACCTCTTCCGTATACTTATCGAATTTCAAGTTGGTGTATCCACGTGCCTTGCACCAGTTAAGAACATACTGCTGCTGTTCTGGCAAGAGACCCGTCTGTCCTAACTTATATCTGTAATATGAAGTGTTGCTTCCGAAGTAGGAAGTCATGTAGTCTCTGAAACTACCTCCGTCTTTGCGCTTCAGTTCGTCGAGAATATTCTCAAAACCGTATGCCATTTTCATCAGTCGTAGTTGCAGGAAGTGTTCGCACTTATCGTCGTGATAAGCATCGGGAAAGACGGCGTAGCCGATGGTGTGCTCCGGATCTTTATAGGTCACGGATAGATAGCGTGCGCATTGCTGGGCTAGTGGACATTGCTGGTTGAAGCAATAGGTCCATGAGTTGTGACTTTCGCCGTTGGCGAAATAGAGTCTGACTAAATCTGCTTGTGTCATAGTCTCATTATGTTTAAAGTTTAAGTGTGGTTTCACAGGAGTCATGAGCTTCTAGGTGGAATCGGCAAGAACTTTTCTTGTTGATTGCAAAGATACAAAAAAATGGGTCTGAATGCAAGCTTTTTCCCTTTTTTTTATGTTTTTCGCTGAAAAATATATCTTTTTCGCAGTTTTGTGGCAATAAAATGGTAATTTGTGGCAATAAAAAGCACCCTTATTGCCACGCTTAAACGATTAAATACCAAATGGTTATCTCGTAGCGTGGCAATAGTGGTATTAAATTCAGAAAAACTTTATTATATAACGATGCTGCTAGCATCATAATAAATGCCTACGCTTGCTCCCCAAATTTGGGGAGCAATATTCAAATATTTGTTTTCCAAAACCACCTTTTAAGTAAATAATTTTTGTATTTTTTTGTCTGTTAATTTTCTTATTAATGATATATTACTTTTTGAATTCTTCTTTTGATGTTATTTGTTGGGCAACAAATGAATAAATAATTCTCTCCTTGAAATGAGAACGTTTCGAAGTATTCTTTTGTCGTAGAATATATATTTCCTTTATATGTTAAAAATCTTTTATAGAATGGTAGTGAACTTATATCTTCTGTATTTAATTTAAAACTGACGCTACTGATTTTCTTGTCGCTTCTTTGTTTAACAATAATCATTTCTTTATTTTTATTATAAATGAAATGATTTTTCTGCAAATCATTCTTATAAATATGAACAACAATATCTTCAGGAAGTAAATATAGCGTTTTCTTATGATGAAGTATCTTCATACATTTAATGTGTGTATTATTTTGTACAAAACCTTGAGCATTTTCAAAGGGACCGAATTTGATAGGTTCTCTAATATAACTATTCAAGAACTTATTGTTTAATTCCGTTATTTGTGGAACTGATATGATGGAAGCATTTGGATTTTTAAGTTGTTGCAGGATATACTTGTAATTCTGATAATTCTTGATAGTGTACTTTAATACAAAACCATAAACCAATAATGTTGCTACATTACAGCATATAATCGTGCCCTTACCATATTTATTCAAATATGGCAAAAGCAGATCAACAGTAACGATAAGTGCAATACATTCTGTAAAAAAAATAGTTCTTGTTTCTGTACTATTACTACCAAAAACAGGAATAAAAGTAAAAAACCATGTCAAATATAAATATTTATTTTTGCTAAAATGGTCTTTCCACATATTCTTTTTATAGAAAAAAGTAAATACAGCAAGTATAATCATCAAAATAGATATTCTTAACTGTATAAGACATAGAGTACCCATGAGTAATTTTTGGGTGACGAATTGTATAAACCCATCACTTTCAGGGTTGCCTATTCTTTGCATAGTTCCTGGTGAGAATATACAAAAGGCAGTACCTGTCATATACCAAATTGTGCAATATAATATTGGTGATTTGATGATATTTTTGTAGTTATAGATACAATATATTACCAATGAAAGTGATATTGGTACCGTAATTCCTTCATGCAGCCATCCTGCAAGAAAAGATAATGGAGAAAAAACTAATATCTTTTTAGAAATAGTCTTGTTCTCATATTTTTTTAAAAGTGTTACGAACAGTAAGGTAACTGTTCCAACCCAAAGATAATTGATAACACCTACAAACATTAGAAATTCGTTGTGAAAGCCTGGTATCATCAAGAATATCATCGAGATAATGAGAGTATAAGATAGTATTTTATTTTTATTGTTTATATAGTTTGCTATCAATAAAATAAAGCACCCTAACATGATCGTACTGATGATATTGCATAGTTCTTTTCCTAATATTCCATCAAATAACTGGACGAAAAAGTGGATAATACTTCTTCCATTCAATACATGATAGTGTATATATTGAGATTCTATTACATCTTTGATGGTTTTAATAGGAGTGATGAACGATTCATTGTCATAAGGCCATTTAAACTTATAGACGAGATCGTCGTTTAGACAAAAAGGTGTCAAGTAGCTTAAAATATAGTAAGCCACCATGATAACCAATAGATATATAATATTTAATTTCTTTACATTCATTGTAATTATTTTTTTTTCTTAATATATTTCAGATACCTTCTTTTTTTCGGATAAGATATATGGGTCTATGTTTAGTTTCTAAGAATATTCTACCCAGATACTCTCCGATAATACCAAGTGATAATAATTGTACTCCTCCTAAAAATAGGATGACAATGATAAGAGTAGGGAATCCATGTACAGGTTCTCCTAAAATGATAGTTTTAATGAATATATAGCACATATATAGAAAAGCAGAGAATGAAACAATGATTCCTAATAATGTAGATATTCTTAAAGGAGCAGTGGAATAAGACGTAATTCCCTCTATTGCTAAATTGATGAGTTTATGATAATTGAAAGAGGAAGTTCCTTGTGTTCTATCTCCTTGTGTAAATTCTATTTCCTTTTTATTGAAGCCAATCCAACAGTACAAGCCCTTTGTGTATCTTTGAGTTTCACGAAGTTCTATTATTGCATTGATACATTTTCTGTCGAGAAGTCGGAAATCTCCTACATTAGGTAATATATCTACGTTTGCAATCTTCTGCAGTATATTATAATAGGAGAGCGAAAGTTTTTTCCGCAACCAACTTTCTTTGCCTCTACATTTTCTCTTGGCATATACGTCATCATACCCTTCTTCCCAAAGTTTTACCATCTCAGGAATTGCTTCTATAGGATGTTGTAGGTCTGCATCCATGATGATACAGCAATCTCCCTGTACGTGGTCGAATCCTGCAAGCATTGCATTCTCCTTGCCGAAATTTCGGGAAAGACTAATATAGCAGAATCGAAGGTCTTTCTTACGTATTTCTTCTATTATACGGAGCGAATTATCTTTACTTCCATCATCGATGAGGAGAATTTGCCATTGATATAATGAATGGCTGTTGATAAAAGCAGATAATTTCTCGTATAGCAACAAGAGATTATCGGCTTCATTATAGCATGGAATTATGATAGTAATCAATTTCATCTTATCACTTTTACATATTTTTTGTTTATAATCCATATACAGTCGAATTTATTTGTCTTTTTGATAGTGTAAGCTAAACTTATAGCTTCTTGAACAGCTGTTGGTGTACAATCCAGTGTAGTGTCTTGTATTTCCTTTGGCCATTTATAGCCTGTAATTGGCCAAACAGAACGTCCCCATCCGATGGCTTCATTTGTTGGCACGCAAAATGAAGAAAATTTAGGATTATCGTCTTTTACCATGATGCAGTACACCTTGTTGACTGGTTGTCCTGTTTTTTCTACTATTGAAATAGCTACATCTCTGCCAGGAAGTGATGTTTTCCAGGCTTTATACCAGTGGTGAACGTCTGATATGATAGCTGCAATAACATATAATATAAATAGAAATTGAAGTTTTTTATCTGTCCCCTGGTATTCATTAGCTAAAAAACCTATGATTAATGTAGCAATTCCTAATGAACAATAAGTATTCATAATACTCATGCTGATTAGCAGGTGTGGTGATGCTACGATAAACATCGTTAAAATAAGCAGCAGGAGTTCTTTTCTTTTCCAAATTCTATGATTCCACCAAATGTTTATCATGAAAATACAAGATAATATGGTGGTAGATAATCCTAATATCAGATTTCTACTTGGTTTATGAACAATTGCTATGTAATCAGCGGCAAACCATGTATAGCTGATCCAGCTTGTAAATCCTTTAATTCTACTATGCAAGCTTATTATATCTTCTTCGTAACTTCCATTTTTAACGTATGTAGAAGGTATGGTAAGACGAACGATTCCATATAGAATTGCCCAAGAAAGACCAATGATAAGATCCTGCTTGAAGGTTTTCCTGTCTATTTTATTAAATGCAAATGCTATTATTGGTGGAACGATAGACCATGCTAATCCATTATCTTTAGCAAATGTAGCTAATGTTACGCAACCAAGCCAATATATATATTTTTTTTCCCCGATTATTACTAAATATAAATATACTGATAAGATTCCCCAGAGATGAGAATAACTTTGGTTGAGTGCGTCGCAACTAAGAATCGTACCCAATACACATGGTGATAGATAAAAGAATGTTGTAGCAATATTTCTTGCAACATTCTTGAAATCTAATACTTGTGTTAATTTATAAATAATGAGCGTGCTACAAATGTGAGCTATAAAAATCATGATATGATTTAATGTTGGATATAGCTGATAATCAATAGCATTGATATATCCCCAAATGGCATCGCCTGGGCGCCAGGTCATGCCAAATGGTAATATATATAAAAGATAATCGGGGTCGTAATTGGGGAGAGATAAAGTTGTCCAATCATCAAATGTAGGCAATATTTGTAATATTGCCCATAAGATGAATGGAATACTGATAATAATACTGACAATATATAAATTCTTATTTGATATCATTTGATTATAGCTATTTTACAAACAGTTCCCTTTTCTCCATTTTCAGTAGCTGTAGCAACCATATAGATGCCACTTGCTACTTTTCTACCTTTTAGATCTCTTCCGTCCCATTTGTAGAAACCGGTTGAGCTTTTTCCTTGATGTACCAAAGAACCATTAGATGTTAAAATCATGACCGTTGCATTGATAGCAAGACCAGTTATGGTGATGTCTCCTGTATAATCTGGTTTAACAGGATTTGGATATGCCCATACATTATCTTTGGTCATTTCGTCATTTATGGAGCTGACACCGCTTTCATAGGAGCAGAGGCCTTTGTCTGTTCCAAAGAAAACTTCTCCAGTATTGTCGTCAATGGCTATTGCTTCAATATTATCTGATAATAATTTACTGTTGGATTTAGTAAAATGCTCTATTTGTTCTATATTGTTGGCACTAATAAGATAAACTCCATTTCCTTTGGTGCCAAACCATTTTCTGTTGGCTTTATCTATTGCGATACAGTAAATATCCACATTATTGAGAAGATAGTCAGCATAGTTAGTACCATCATTTCGAGGCACTTTCACTTGATTAAATACAGTTTGGTCTGTTGTAATTTGGTCTGCTTCTAATAATAATGGGCCTACATTTGTACCAACCCAGAGATCTCCTTTATTGTCTTCAACAACAGTTCTAACAGTCCCTACGGAAATATTAGAACCATCCTGATTGGAGAAAGAAGTATATCCTTTTATTGCATCAGAAGATATTTGATAGCAATATAGTGAAGGGATTGTCCAATGGTTATTGACAAACCATAAGAGTCCTCTACTATCTATCATCATATTCTGTAGAGATCCAAGACTTTTATTTTTGAAACCTTCAGCATCTAATTTCATCAATTCAGTTTTAGAATGTGAAATCCATTCTTTATTCGTGTTATACTCTATTAGAGATTGAGTAGGTGCTTGGCTATTAAGAATCCACAAATTACCATTACTGTCAAACTTTACCCCTTGGGTAAGTTGGTACTCCTTACTTTTTCCATTATATGGTTCTATGAGTGAATTATCTTTGTTGTAATACGCTTTGAATTTTTCGTCGTAAAACTCATACAATCCATTTCTGCCACCAGCAAAAATATGTTTGTTATCTAAAGGATCAAAATCCAGGCAAACTATATCTTTATAACCAACACCTGTTTTTTCTGAAATGTTTTCGTCTTGAAATATATGCCAATCACCTTCTTTTAGAAGTTGAATACAAGCATTTCTTTGTCCACTAACATTACCTCCACATGTATAAAGTTGTCCATTGGCAAATTTCATGAAACCAAAGTAATTATATTTTGGTCCTCCCGGCTGCAATGTACTTACTGTCTGTCTGAGTCCGCTCTTATCTTCCTTTTGGGGAGCAGCGTAGTTTCCTACCTTACTCCAGTTGTTCTTGTCGAGCAAATTGCTGGTAAACAAGGCGCGATATTGTCCGTTTGTTTGACTATAGGCATAGATATGATTGTCCTTAATCTCGCACCAGTTTACATTGAATCCGAGATTATAAGTATCGCTGATTTCGCCATCTGCAACATTTACTTTTATAATGCCGAAACCATTGCTCATGTAGGCATATTTGCCATACATGTAGATGTCGTTTACTGTTTTATCACCTGTGGTAGAGGCTGAATAATAATCAGAGAGATTCAGAACATCATAGTTGCTGATGTTCATCAAATCCATGTTGGCATTGCTATAGAGGATGAGCAGGCGTTTTGTAGCTTTGTTATAAGCAATGTGCTGGATGCTACAATCGCTCAGATAATCCATCTTGCTGAATGTTTGGATGCTCTGGTCGTTTTGGTTATAGACATAGAGATTGTTGGAAGCCTGGACAAATATCAGGTTTCCGGCTTGTTCTATCTCTTGCACTTCACTATATGCCATGTAGGCTTTCCAGTCGCCGATGGCAGCGATTGCTCTGTATGATGTAACCTGCAGGAGCAGGAACGAGAGGAGTATTAATATTTTCTTACTCATGTATCTAAATGTATATAATATAACAACTTATATATATT
>ERZ1026846.950-NODE-950-length-20000-cov-6.549210_pt1 | contig 20000 bp, 18 predicted proteins | sample MGYA00380153_ERZ1026846 | MGnify/ENA primary metagenome ERZ1026846 (study PRJEB33269, sample SAMEA4719789) | human gut metagenome | biome: human-associated habitat; feature: organic feature; material: feces | place: Cameroon | collected 2013-10 ... | reverse complement strand
CCTCCGTAATGCCGGACATATACGCCACCAGTGAGGACCCCACACTACCCCGGCTGCCCACCAGATAACCGTTTTCCAGGCTGCGCTGCACCAGCTTCTGGGCGGACATATACACCACGTCGTACTTGCCCAGAATGCTTTTCAGTTCCACGTTCAGCCGCTCCACGATCAGCTGAGGCGGCTCGTCGCCATACAGCTCGTGACACTTGTCCCACACTCTGTCATGAAGTTCCTGCTCCGAATTCTCCAGCCGCGGCGGGAACAACCGTCCCGGCGGCAGCAGCTCGATATTTTCGATACGGTCGGCGATGCCGCGCGGGTCGTCGATGACCACCCGATGCGCTTCCTCTTCGCCCAGATAGGCAAACTCCGCCAGCATCTCCTCCGTGGTCTTGAAGTAAATGGGCAGGGGTGCGTCGGCGTCGGCAAACTTCTTGCTGGCCAGCAGGATATGGCGGTATACCTCGTCCTCCGGCTCCTGGAAGTGCACATCACCGGTGGCGCACACTGGCTTGCCCAGCTCCCGGCCCAACCGGACGATAGTACGGTTGAACTCCCGCAGCTCATCCTCTGACTGCACCGCGCCGTTGCGAAGCATGAACATATTATTGCAGATGGGCTGTATCTCCAGGTAATCGTAGAACGATGCGATGCGCTTCAGCTCCGCCCAGTCCTTGCGGTCCGCCACCGCCCGGAACAGCTCGCCTGCTTCGCAGGCTGAGCCGATAATGAGGCCTTCCCGATGGGCGATCAGCTCCGTCTTGGGGATAATGGGCACACGCTTGAAATACTTGAGATTGGAAGCCGAGATCAACTGATACAGGTGCTTCAGACCCAGCTTGTTCTTCGCCAGGATGATAATGTGCTTGGGGTGCCGGCTGCCGCCGCCCCGGGGCCGCAGCTTCTCCATCTGTCCGTTGATCTCCTGCAGACGGGAAATTCCCATCTCCCGCCGCATTCTCTCAAAAAAGGGTATCAGCATGTACCCCACCATCCCCGCGTCGTCCGACGCCCGGTGGTGGTTGAAGGCGGGCAGATCCAAATGCTCCGCCACGATGTCCAGCTTATGTTTGTGCAGCTCCGGCAGCAGGTTCTGCGCCAGGATGAGGCTGTCGATGTACGTGGGGTCGAATTCCAGCCCCGCCCTGCGGCACCCTGCTCGGATGAACCCGATGTCGAACTCCGCATTGTGGGCCGCCAGCGGTCGCCCGTCCACGAATTTCAAAAACGCCGCCAGTGCTTCCTCCGGCGGCGGCGCGTCCGCCAGCATGGCATCCGTAATGCCCGTCAGGCCGATGATCTCCGGCGTCAGCCGACGGCCGGGGTTCACGAAGGTCTGAAACGTATCCGTGATCTTCCCGTTTTTCAGCACCACTGCGCCGATCTCCGTGATGGCCTCCCGCTGTACCTTCAATCCGGTAGTTTCGATGTCGAAGCACACGATCTCGTCGTCAAAGTCCTGATCCTGCGCACCGTGTACGGCAATGCGGTCGTCCAGGTTGTTGACGTAGTACCCCTCCACGCCGTACAGGATCTTGATCTTCCCCTTGCCCGCGTCCCGCGCCTTTGGGAATGCCTGCACCGTGCCGTGGTCGGTAATGGCAATAGCCGGGTGGCCCCAGGCTGCCGCCTGCTTTACCACCTTGCCCACATCCGTCAGAGCATCCATGCTGCTCATCTGCGTATGCAGGTGCAGCTCCACCCGCTTCTCCGGTGCATTGTCCTGCCGGGCCGTATGGCTGATCTTCATAATATTCACCGGCCGCAGCAGGATATCCTTCCCGTCGTAGGTCAGTTCCACCTTGCCCTGCAGGCGCAGCCACATCCCGTCGTTGATCGCGCCGCCCAGCACCTTGGCCTCTTTTTCATCCATGGCCTTCCGCACGGCCACGGAGCCATGCTCATCGGTGATGTTGAAGTTCAGCGTCCACATTCCCTTGCGCCGCGTCTCATAGCACTCTGCCTTGAATACCCGGCCCTCCACAATAGCGCTGCCCTGCTTGATATTCAGTTCGCCGATAGGCGTCAGCTTTCCGGTGATCGTCTTGCCCCAGATCACCCCGTTGTCGCCCTTTTGCTCGCCGGTGCCGCAGAAATGCAGCAGCACCTGCCGCAGATCATACTGCTGCGCCAGCATCTGCTGCAGGGCATCCTGCGCCGCCTGGGGCAGTGTCTCACTGCTCTCTATCTGCACCTCCAGCGTCCGGCCCGCCATATCCAGCGCGCCGCTGATGATGCAGGCATCGTGCAGCAGCAGGCGCAGCTGCCGCGGCGCCTGAAAGCTCTCAAACAGCGTAAAAAACGGTACTCTCTCCGCCATGTCTCTCCCCTATCGTATCTCTTGTCACAGCTTGTCGATCTCCTCGAACAGCGCGTCCACCAGCTGGTCCTCCGGCACCTTCCGCAGAACCGTTCCCTTGGCGAACAGCAGTCCCTCGCCCTTGCCTCCGGCGATGCCCACATCCGCGGCCGAGGCCTCCCCCGGTCCGTTGACCACGCACCCCATCACTGCCACGGTGATGGGCTTGTCACAGCTCTTCAGCCGCCGTTCCACCTCCCGGGCGATGGGCAGCATATCATACTTCGTCCGCCCGCAGGTGGGGCAGGCGATCAGGTCCGGCCCCGTCTGCCGCAGACCGCAGGCCTGCAAAATACGCTTGGCGGCCACTACCTCTTCCACCGGGTCGGCAGTCAGGCTCACCCGCAGCGTATCGCCGATACCCCGACACAGCAGTCCGCCGATGCCGATGGCCGACTTCAGCACCCCCATCTCCGGTGTGCCGGCCTCGGTGACGCCCAGATGCAGCGGATAGTCCACCTTTTCGTGCAGCAGCTCGTAGGCCGCCATATTTACCGGCACCCGGGAGCACTTCACGGAGATGCAGATATCCCCGAAGCCGCACTCCTCCAACAGGCGCACATGTCCCAGTGCACTCTCGGCCAGCGCCTCGGCAGTCACGCCGCCGTATTTTTGCACCAGGTCCTTCTCCAGCGAGCCGCCGTTGACGCCCACACGGATCGGAATGCCCCGCTCCCGGCAGGCGTCGGCTACGGCCCGCACGCGGTCCTTCGACCCGATGTTGCCGGGGTTGATGCGTATTTTATCCACACCGCCGTCCACACACAGCAGCGCCAGCCGGTAATCAAAGTGGATATCCGCCACCAGCGGAATGTGTATAGCCGCCTTGATGCTCGGAATGGCCCGTGCGGCCTCCTCCGTGGGCACCGCCACACGCACGATCTCGCAGCCAGCCTGCTCCAGGCGCTGTATCTGCCGCACCGTGGCGTTCACGTCCTCCGTGGGCGTATTGCACATGGACTGTATGCTTACGGCCGCGCCGCCGCCCACCGGTACCGCGCCCACCTGTATGCGTCTTGTCACCGTCCCCGCCTCCTCAGTGGATCAGCTTTCCCACGTCGCTGAACACCAGCACCACCATCAGCGCCAGCAGCAGAATAAGTCCCGCGAAGTGGATATAGTTCTCATATTTTGCCGGTATCTGCTTCCGGAACAGCAGCATGGCTGCCGCGTTGATGATCAGGAAGAATATCCGCCCGCCGTCCAGCGCCGGCAGCGGCAGCAGGTTCATCACCGCCAGATTCACTGCGATCAGCGCCGCGATGTAGGCGATGTTCTCCACCGCCGCCTGGGTCGTCTCCGCCTGCTCACCTACCTGTACCATGGTGGACACGATCCCCACCGGGCCACTCAGATCCCGCAGGCCCGCCTGCCCGGTAAAGAGCATTTGCAGGCTCAGCCGCACCAGACGCACGAAATCCACAGCATTGTTCCAGGTGTAGGCCAGTTTGTCGCCGAAGGTGGCCGCCGCCGCACCGAAGTATATTCCGTAGCCGCTGTACGCATTTCCGCTTTGATCGGTATACGTCTGTCTCGTCATGGCAAAGTCGTCCAGGCGCACCTTCTCCCCGCCGCGGTCCACCACCAGGTCGAATGTGCCGGTCTTGTTCAGGCCAAGCAGCAGGCTCACGTCGCTGTAAATGTACACGCGCTCCCCATCGATGGACACCAGCCGGTCCCCGGTCTGCAAGCCGTCGGCGCTCTCCAACGGACAACCCTCGGCAAAGCCGGAGATCACCGGCTGATAGAACCCCTGCGCCGGCGCATACAGGCAGAAGATGATGATAAGCCCCGCCAGAAAATTCATGGCCGCGCCAGCGGCAAAAATGATCAGCTTTTTCCAAAAGCCCTGGCGGTTCAGCGCCGCCGGATCGTCAGAGTCCTCCTCTTCCCCCTCCATGGCACAGAAACCGCCCACCGGAAAAGCCCGCAGAGAATACTGGGTATCCCCCCGCTGCTTTTTCCATAGCACCGGTCCCATGCCGATGGCAAACTCGTTGACCCGCACGCCGCAGGCCTTGGCCGCCAGAAAATGCCCCAGCTCATGGACGGCGATCAAAATACCGAACACCAGCAGGGCCGCTATGATATATACGATCATGTATGCAAGCTCCTTCTCCGGATGTCACAGGGCAGCGCGCCGCGCCGCCTTGTCTGCTTCCAGTATATCCGCAAGGCTTGGCTGATATTGCACCGACACCCGCTCCAACGCGCGCTCCACCCGCCGGGAGATATCGTTAAAGCCGATCTCACCCCGCAGAAACAGTCCCACGGCCGCCTCGTTGGCGCCGTTGAGTATGGCGCAGGCGGTGCCGCCCACCGCTGCGGCATACCGTGCCAGACGCAGACAGGGGAACGCCCTCTCGTCTGGCTCGACAAAGGTCAGTGCGCCGCAGGTCAGCAGGTCCAGCGGCTTATCCGGGCTCTCGGCCCGGTAGGGATACGTCAGCGCGTAGCGGATGGGCAGCTTCATATCCGGCGTGCCCAGCTGCGCCAGCAGCGCCCCGTCCCGGAACTCCACCAGCGAATGCACGATGCTCTGGCGGTGTATCACCGCCTGCACCTGCTCCACCGGCAGGCGATAGAGCCGCATGGCCTCGATGATCTCCAGTCCCTTGTTCATCAGTGTGGCGGAGTCCACCGTGATCTTCGGTCCCATGTGCCAGTTGGGATGGCGCAGGGCATCCGCCGCCGTCATGTGCTCCAGCTCGTCGAAGGTCCTTCCGTAGAACGGCCCGCCGGAGCAGGTCAGCAGGATACGCCGCACCTCACCCCGGTCCCGGCAGCCCTGCAAGCACTGAAACACCGCGCTGTGCTCACTGTCCACCGGCACGATCTCCGCGCCGTATTTCTCCGCCGCGTCCATCACCAGCTCACCGGCGCACACCAGCGTTTCCTTATTGGCCAGCGCGATGCGCTTGCCTTTTTGGATTGCCGCCAGTGTGGGACGCAGCCCCACGCTGCCCATCACGGCAGTCACCACCGTGTCCGCCTCGCTCATAGCGGCGGCAGCCAACAGGCCCTCCTCCCCTGCCATGACCTCAATGCCGGTCCCCCGCAGCCGTTTTTTCAGCGCCAGCGCCGCATTTTCGTCATACAGCACCGCAAGGCGCGGCATATACTGCCGCGCCTGCTGCTCCAACAGGTCTACCTGTGTATTGGCGGTCAGCGCCGCCACGCGGAGGCCCAACTCCCCGGCCACCTCCAGCGTCTGCCGCCCGATGGAGCCGGTAGCCCCCAACAGGGCGATGGTTTTCGTCATAGGTCCTTCCTCAATACAGCGTCACAGCGTTGATAAGCATCCACGTCACCGGTGCAGCGAAGATCACACTGTCGAACCGGTCCAGCACGCCGCCGTGGCCCGGCAGCAGCCGTCCGTAGTCCTTGATGCCGCACTGCCGCTTCACGCAGGAGAAGCTCAGGTCGCCCAGCTGCCCCAGCACCGCGCCCACGAAGCCCAACAGCACACACCAGCCGATGTGCAGCTGCACCTCCGTACATAGGAAGAAGAATATCCGGAACAGGATCATTCCCACCATGCCGCCCACCAGACCGCTGACCGCACCCTCCCGTGTCTTCTTCGGGCTGACTCTGGGCGCCAGCTTTGTTTTCCCGAACAGCATACCGCCGAACAGCGCCAGAGAGTCGCTCATAAACGCCGACACCAGCGGGATCAGCACCAGTCCGGCGCCGTATTCCAGCATCCGCAGCCGCACCAGGCAGCCCAGCGCCAGCGGGATCACCAATCCGGACACCGCCATAGCGCTGATATCCGGAAAATCCAGCTCGTCGTCTTTGCCGAAGGCCTGCACCGCCGCGATGAACATCACCACGATCAGCGCCGCCAGCAGCCATACCATGATCGTATGTATGGCGGTACCCGTGAAGTCACCGCCGCTGAAATACACCGTGAACACGGTGAACACCGCCAGCGTGGCCGCCAGCCCCCACCAGCGCGCCGCTTTCTCCGGCGCGGCGGCCGCCATGAACTCATGGCAGCCGATGACGCACAGCGCCGCCACCAGCACCGCCGTGGCCCAATCCGGTGCGAAGCACAGCACGCCGATCAATGCCGGCACGCCGATGATCGCCACCAGTATTCTCTGTTTCATGGTCGTCACCTCACTTTACGCCGCCGAACCGGCGATCCCGCCGCTGATAGTCGATGATCGCTCTGTCCATATCCTGCCGGGTAAAATCCGGCCACAGCGTGTCGCAGAAATAGAATTCGCTGTAGGCACACTGCCACAGCATGAAATTGCTCAGCCGTATCTCGCCGCTGGGGCGGATGATCAGCTCCGGGTCGGGGATACCGGCAGAGTACATATTGGCGGAGAGGTTCTCCTCCGTCCAGTCCACCCCCTGCTCCGCGCACAGCCGCGCCGCCCGCAGTATCTCCGCCCTGCCGCCGTAGTTCAGGCACACATTGGCCTGGAACCCCGCATAGCGGCCGGAGATGTCATCCGTCTCATGCGCCAGCGCCTGCAGCTCCGGGGACAGCGCGCTGAGGTCGCCGAAGAACCGCAGGCGGATGTGCTCCTTTTCCATGGTGTCGATTGCTTCCCGCAGATACTGCTCCAGCAAGCCCATGATGGTATTCACCTCATCGGCGGGGCGTTTCCAGTTCTCTGTGGAAAAGGCGTATACCGTCAGGTATTCCACTCCCAGTTCCTTGCAGTAGGTGGCGATGTCGCGGAACACCTCTGCCCCCGCCTTGTGCCCCACCGTGCGGGGCAGGCCGCGTTTTTTCGCCCAGCGGCCGTTGCCGTCCATAATAACAGCGATATGGCGGGGAAGTCGGCTCCTGTCCACCTCCCCCGCCGTATGGGGCGTTTTCTTCGTAAACAGTCCCATTAAACAGACATCAATTCCTTTTCCTTGTTGTCCAGGATCTTGTCGATCTCCTTGCAGCTGTCATCGGTCAGCTTCTGCAGGTCCTTCTCGGCGATCTTCAGCTCGTCCTCGGTGATCTCGGACGCCTTCTGCTGCTTCTTGAAGTTATCCATCGCATCCCGGCGGATATTCCGCACAGCCACCTTGCCGTTCTCGGCGTACTTGTGGATCTGCTTGACCAGCTCCTTGCGGCGCTCCTCGGTCAGTTGGGGGAAAGCCAGACGAATGCACTTACCGTCGTTCTGGGGGTTGATGCCCAAGTCGGACTCCTGAATGGCCTTTTCAATACCCTTCAGAATGCTGGCATCCCAAGGGGTAATGACCAGCGTCCGCGGGTCAGGAGAGCCGATAGAGCCGATCTGCTGGATGGGCGTGGGGGTCCCGTAGTAGTCCACACTGATGCGGTTGAGCACGGAAGCGTTGGCGCGGCCGGCACGCACGGTGTCGAAGTCGCTCATCACGGATTCAATGCTCTTCTTCATTTTTTCCTCGTAAACCTTGTACTCGTCCTTCAACATGGGGTCAGTCCTCCTTCACGATCGTTCCGATTTTTTCGCCGCGCAGGGCGCGGATGATATTCTCCGGGTCTTTCAGGGCAAATACCAGCACCGGGATATGGTTGTCCATGGACAGGCTGGTGGCGGTAGAGTCCATCACCGCCAGGTGGCGCTTGAGCACCTCGTCGTAGGTGATGCTGTCAAACTTCACCGCGTCGGCGTTCTTGGCCGGGTCTCTGTCGTACACGCCGTCGATATTCTTGGCCAGCAGGATGACGTCCGCGTCGATCTCCGCCGCCCGCAGCACCGCCGCGGTATCCGTGGAGAAGAACGGGCAGCCGATGCCGCAGCCAAAAATGACCACTCTCCCCTTTTCCAGGTGCCGAATGGCCCTGGCGCGGATATACGGCTCCGCCACGGCCCGGATCTCCAGCGCCGTCTGCACACGCACGTCCACACCCTTCTGCTCCAGCACGTCCGCCATGGCCATGCAGTTCATGGCCGTGGCCAGCATACCCATGTGGTCGGCCCGGGTGCGCTCGATGTGTCCCTCGCCGTCCTTCACGCCGCGCCAGAAATTGCCGCCGCCGATGACGATACCCACCTGCACGCCCATGTCCACACACTGCTTGATAATATCCGCCACCCGGCCCATGACCTGAAAGTCCAGACCGAAGTGCTTATCGCCGGCCAGCGCTTCGCCGCTGATCTTCAGCAGCACCCGCTTGAATACTGGTTGCTCCATCGCCGTTCCTCCCTAATTTTCTATCAGGTATTTTACCTTATTTCTCCCGTTTTGCATAGGGGGAAAATCGAAAATTTTTCTGAATTCTTTTTTGCAGATCCCGCGTGCCCTGCGCCTGCGGCGCATGATGCAAAACGAAAGGCTTTGTTTTTTTCCACCAGCGGTGTATAATGGAAAAAACATTTTTCCGGAGGCTGATTTTCATGGAACTTCTGCACGTGCTGGGCAATACATATACGGCCGTCGCCGCCACCGCCCTGCTGCCCGTTTATAAGCTCAATGACCGGGATGTGGTGCTCATCGACACCGGCTACGCCAAGCTGGACAGAGCCGGCCTGACCGCGCTCATCGACGGCAGCGGCTGGCGTCTGCGCGCCATTCTCTGCTCCCACGCCCACTTCGACCACACCGGCAACGTCCGGTATTTGCAGGAGCGGTACGGCGCAAAAGCCGCCATCTCCCTGATCGAAGCCGGTATCTCTGTGAACCCGGACAGCTACCGCGCTAACTACGTGGCCCTGACCTACGGCAAAAGCCGTGAGTTGTTTCTGGAGGAGTGCTTCACCGCAGATCGAGTCATCTTCCCCCAGGAGGACCACATCGACGTAGACGGCGCCCGGTTCGGTGTACTGTCTCTCCCCGGCCATTCGGCAGGCCAGCTGGGCTTTGTCACGCCAGACGGCGCGGCCTATCTGGGTGACTGCCTCATCGATCAGGCCCTGATCGACGGCGCCAAGCTTCCCACCAGTATGTTCGTCGCCAGGGATCTGGAGAGCAAGGCCTCCCTCCGTTCTACCGACTACCCCGCCTATATCGTCGCCCACAAGCAGATCATCACCGACCGCGCGGAGCTGTCTGCCCTCATCGACAGCAACATCGCCTTCATCCACCGCAAGGAGCGGGAGCTGCTGGACGACCTCACCGACGGCATGACGTTCTCCGACTGGATATACGCCTTCTGCCAGCGGGAGAACATCCGCACCCGGCAGGAGCTGAAATTCAGCATCGTGGAGCGGAACTTCACCAACTTCACCGACTGGCTCACCGACACCGGCAAGGTACGCGTAGAGCGCGACTTCTGCGCCAAGAGGTATTACCACGGCTGAGATACCGTGTACGCATAGAAAAGCCACCCCATCGGGGTGGCTTTTCCGCTCTGTTTATTCGTCAAAGGGCACGCCGAACATCTGCCAGAACTGCCGGTTCTCGCTGTCGGACACCATGGCCGTGTTCCACGAGCCGAACGTAAAGCTGGCGCAGCTGTCCGTCCCCTTCAGCACCGACACTGTCCGCCCGTCGTCGAACGTCACCGTCAGCTTGGCACCGAACCCACAAGAGGCTCCGCCGCCGTAGGCTCTGGCGTTGGTCAGCATCCTTTGCAGAACGGGCAGGTCGGCTTTGTCGGCGGTGTACGTCTCGCCGCCGTAGAACTCCAGCTTGGCGGAAGTCATATTGCCTTTGAAATCCTCCGGTGTCACGAAGGTATAGCCGCACTGCTCCGTCAGTATTTTCAGCACCGTGGGCGGCACGGGTTTATAGTCGTTGCCCATGTAGTCGGCAACATCCTCGTCGCCCTGCCGCAGCTTGGCGCACACCTGATACCACTCCGGCTGCACCAGTCCCTTCTCCGACTGGATGGCCTGCACCTGCTCCTCTGTCAGCGGTACGACCTGCTTTGTGGAGTCACCCACCTCCCACGTGATCTGATAGACCTCCAGCTCCGCCGCAGGCGCACCGCCGCTCCGGTACTGGAACCGTACAGCGTACTGTCCATCCATGCCCAGGCCCACGAACTGCTCCGTCAGCTCTACCACATCTCCGTTGTGGAGCGCCACGTTCTCCTCATTGTACCGTCCGTAGAGGGTGAAGCCCTCACCCTTTATCACGGACAGCTGCGCGCCGCTGCCCACCTCATACACCGGGATGTCCTCGCTGTAATTCTCGTCGTACTTCACCGTGCGGTACACCACGGAATAGACCTCCGTCACGGCAATGCTCAGCTGATCCTTCTCGTAGCTGACGGTCACCGGCAGCCCGCCGGTCAGTTGGGACGTTATGTACCGGGAAATATCCCGCAGCAGCGCCTCCGCCGCGTCGCCGTTCCCACGGGGGTCGGCCTGCCCGGACAGAGTCCAGATATACCTCCGCACCTGCTGCGGCAGCTGGCTATACCGCTGCGCCAGCACGTCCATGGCGCCCTCGGCATACGCCCCGTCCGCGTTCAGATAGTAGGCGCACAGATAGCTCAGGGGAACGGTCTCCCAGTCCGGCAGCTGCGCCGCACCATACACAATACCGTAATCCTCCGCCTTTGCACTGACCACGCCGTCCTCGCCCAGTATGGGCCACGGGGTGATCTCCGTGAAGTCCGGCAGGGAGTCGCCGGGATAGTACACGATGGAGCCGTCCTCCAGACGCGCCTGTAAAACATCCATCAGCGCTTGCAGACCCGCCGCGCTCCCCCGCACGGCGTTGTAGTCCGCCGCCACATAGTCCCCGGCGTACACCGTGCCGGACACAGGGGTCTCCCCTTCCGCGCCGACGTCCTCCCACCGCAGCCACTCCGCGTTGTCGATCAGCGCCAGCGCCAGATAGCCCCGCTGTGCCATCTGCCGGTTCCACTCGGCGGTGCGCTGCGGCAGCGCGCCTGTAAAGGCGTAGCGCACCACCACGCCGTAGGGCTCGCTGGCCGTTTCGACCTCAAAGGAGTAGGTATACGCCTGACCATCGCCAGCAGCGCCGGCCGCCCGGAAGCCCAGCGCGTCCAGTATGCCGCTGACGGCGGCATTGTCGCCGATATACTCCGTCCGCAGGGCGTACAGCTTCTTCGCGTCCAGCGTCCCCACGTTCTTGTAGCCGGGCTTCGTCAGCAGGCACGCGCCGATGATGGCCGCCGCGACGACCAGCAGGATGACAGCCCAGAGGGCGGGCTTCTTATAGTTGAGCACGTTCTTCACCCTTTCTTTCACAGCCACTTCGCCAAAGGCCAGCGGGCACACCGCCGCCATTTTCGGCTGGGCGGCACAGGCCACCAACGCCCGGGAATAGGCGGCCCGCTGCGCCGCATCTGCGTTTTTCAACACCATTTCATCACAGGCGCGCTCCATGTCGCGGCCCAGCAGGACATAGGCCGCCCAGAGGACCGGGTTGAACCAGTTGACCGCCAGCAGCAGAAATGCCAACGGTTTCCACACATGGTCCCAGCGGCGGATATGGCACCTTTCGTGGGCGAGCACCTGGGGAAAGTCCTGCTCCGATACGGTTTCCGGCACATAAATGCGGGGTGCAAGCACGCCCAGCACGAAGGGCGTGGACCAGTCGGTACAGCGATAGACATTGTCCTGTATGCGGGGGGCGGCGCGGAGCCGCCAGCGCATACGCAGCAGGCTGAGGGCCATGTACAGCGCCATGCAGCCCACGCCCGTCAGCCAGATGGCGGGCAGCTGATCCAGCAGCGCAAAGCCTTGTGCCGCAACGGGTCCTGCCATTTCCGGGCGCTGCTCCGGCGGGGTGGAAACATAGACCTTTTCCTGCTGGCGAAGCTCCTGATAGGCCAGGATGGGCGGGCTTTCGGGCTGCTGGAGGCTGACGGGGCTCTCTACTGTCAATCGGGCGGGAAGCAACAGCCGCAGGGCCACCAGCAGCCACAGCATACACACGGCCCGGCGGGGCGCACGGCGCAGCAGCGGCCGCACCGCCATCACCGCCAGCGCGATGAGGCCCGCCTGCCAGGAAATTTCCAGCACGGAGGTAAACAGACTATCCATTTTTTCTTCTCCTTTATGGCGCAGGGCATGACATCGTATGCCGCAGCGCGGTTCAGTTACGTCCGGAATTCTCCTGCTCGAAGCGGTCGATCATGGCGTGGAGCACATCGGCATCCTCTTTGGAAAGTTTTGAATTTCCCATGAAAGCCGTTAAAAACGCCGGCAAGCTGCCATGAAAGTTGTGGGCCACGAAGGCGCGGCTCTCGGCGCGCTGCACGTCCTCGCGCGCGACGCGCGACGTGACCACGGCGTTTTCCGTGCACACCACGCCGCGCTCGGTCAGGCGCTTGATGACCGTATAGGTGGTGGATTTTTTCCAGCTCAGCTCCTGGGCGCAGAGGCGGACCAGCTCACTGCTTTTTATAGGCTCATGGGACCACAGTATCTCGCAGAAGCGCAGTTCGCTGTCAAAAATTTTCGGTGTTTCCACAGGGTTTTCCTCCTTGGTCGAATGTAGTAGACCTGTTTTTAGTCTAACGCATTAGACCCGTCCTGTCAAGTATTTTTTTCTTGCTTTTTGTGTTACTTTTACTTTACTTTTCTTGTACGCTTATGATACCTTAGTGCAGAGGATGTAATAGGAAAATGCAAGCTATGTGTCAGGCACGGCAAAAACAGGTACGGAAGGGGCGCATCATGGATATCGTGTATGAGGATAAACGGATCGTGGTGGCGGTAAAGCCGGCGGGGGTGGTGTCGGTGGATCAGCCGGGCGGGATGCCGGAGCTGCTGCGGCAGACGCTGCACACCGCGTGCATACGGACGGTACACCGGCTGGACGCGCCGGTGGCGGGACTGATGGTGTTCGCACGGAGCGCCTACGCCGCTGGGGAGCTGTCACGGCAGATACGGGAGGGGGAATTCGAGAAAACGTATCTGGCGGTGGTGCGGGGAATGCCGGAGGCGGACGAGGGAGAGCTGACGGACCTGCTGGGCCGGGACAAGACGCGGCGGATGACCTATGTGGCCGAGGGGCCGGGAAAGGATGTGCGGGAGGCGCGGCTGCGGTACCGGGTGCTGGACCGGCGGGCGGGATGCGCGCTGGTGCGGGTCCGACTGCTGACGGGGCGAACACACCAGATACGGGTGCAGTTCGCGTCACGGGGGATGCCGCTGGTGGGCGACCGGCGGTACGGGGACGCGGCGGAGGCGGACACGCCTATCGCGCTGTGGTCGGCAGGCGTGGCGTTCCGGCACCCGGAGACGGGAAAGGCCATGGCGTTTGAGCTGGCGCCGCCGCAGGAGACGCCGTGGAGCTGGTTTCAGGCATAAAAAAATGAGCACCCCTCGGGGTGTTTCTCACAGGTACACAAAGTGGCCTGACCTTTTGTATGGGCAGGCAGTGGCGCAAGCCGCTGCCTGCCTGTTCTTTTTCTGTCTTGATTTTCTGCGCTTACGACACCTGCGTCTGCGCTGCCATCTGCTGCACGACCATTTCCAGAGAGGGAATGAAGTGGACTTCGGCACTCTCGGCATCTTCTGCGGACATGGCACTGTCTACGACACCGATGTCGCGGTAGATGATTCGTACCTCCTGCATACCATTGCGGTTGTAGCGTCCGGGCCTCTCGCCGATGTCGATGCGTTCAATGAACAGCCACAACAGCTCCGGCGTCAGCTCGGTTATATCCGTGTAGCGACTGGCTTTCTCAATGAAGGCGTCCACGTTGGCGGCGGAGGCTTTCAGCTTCTCCAGCTTCGCCTGCTTCTCCGGGATGGCTGCGGCCAGCTGCTTCTGCTCTGTATTGTAGTCGGCAGACAGCATTCGGAACTGCTCGTTGCTGATCTTGCCCAGCACATTGTCCTCATAGAGCCTCTTGAATAGGACGGACAAATCCGAGTTTCGCTTCACCATTTTGTCCAGCTCCCGCTGGGTGGCGGTCATCTCCTTGCGGAGCTGTGCCGTGTTCTTGCGGTTGATGTAAGCAGCGAACTGGTGCTTCTTTGTTCTCGCAAAATGCGTCACCCGCCGCAGGTCATCCAGTACGATAGCATTCAGGTTGGCTTCCGTGATGTGGTGGGGTGTGCAGGCGTCCTTGCCACGCTTGCCGTAGGTGGAGCAGCGGAAGTAGTACTGCTCCGGCTTCATTTTCCCCGTGCGGCACAGTACCATGTACCCGCCGCAGTCAGTGCAGTAGACCAATCCGGCGAACAGTCCCGGCGCATCCATGTGCTTGGGCGGACGGCGTTTGTGTTCCCGAACGCGCTGCACCGTGTCCCAAGACTCTTGGTCAATGATGGCCTCATGGGTGTTCTTCACCAACACCTGTTCCTCCGGCGGACGGTGGAATATCTGCTTGTTCTTGTAGGACAGGGTACTGCTCTGCATATTCAGCGTGTGACCAAGGTACACAGGATTGGATAGGATGTTCGCCACCGTTGCGCCGCACCAGTTATACGGGCGCGTGGTATCCAGCCGTGTGCAGGCTACGCCGGTCTGTTGGTAGTACTGATTAGTGGGGTTCAGCACATGGTCGTCCCGCAGTATGCGGGCGATCTGATTCGGCCCTTTCCCCTCAGCACAGAGCTTGAAGATACGTTGGACGACACCCTTTGTCTCCTCGTCGGGTACGAGTCGCTTGCTGTCATCGTCCCGCTTGCGGTAGCCGTAGGGCGGCTTGCCGCCTAAGCGTTCCCCGTTCTCCGCCTGCATCCGTTTCACGGAACGTACCTTGCGGCTGGTGTCCTTGGCGTGGAGTTCGTTGGCCCAGTTGCGGATGGGGTTGAAGTCGCTGCTGCTCTCTACCAGAGAATCCACGCCATCATTGACCGCGATGAAGCGGACGCCCTTGGACGGGAAGTAGAGCTCCGTCAGCTCACCGACCTTCAGATACTCGCGACCCAGGCGGGACACATCCTTCACGATCAGAGTACGCACCAGCCCCGCCTCGATAAGCGTTACGATGTCCTGCCACGCGGGACGGTCAAAGTTGGTGCCACTGTAACCATCGTCCGCCATGAACACGGGGTTCTGAAATCCATTGTCGGCGGCGTACTTCTCCAGATAACTGCGCTGATTGACGATGCTGTTGCTGTCACCAGCGTGGTCGTCCTCCTGGCTCAAGCGACCATACAGGATGTCCACCGGCTCTCCGTTCTTGATGATGTTGGCTGTGATTTGACTTGCCATGTTTCCTCCTTTCTCAAGGGCAAGCCGATGCGGTACACACACCATACCGCAAGGCTCGTCCAAAGTCTACTGAAAGAATTACCGTTTTTCCTTCTCTATACTTGAGTCGATGCAGACCAGCAACTTCTTCGTGGCGGTAGTTGTTGGCTGGCCGGGGAAGATAGAGGTGACATGGAAGCAGTGCTTGCCCCACCATCATGTCACGCTCCACGATGACAGCATCCTCGTCATAGTGATAAGTTGTATCACGGAATACAGGCTGCACACCATCGTCTGTCTCACGCAGCAGAGTACGTTCCGGCTGGTAGCTGCCCAGCATACCGGTCTGCTTGTATTCTTCGTATTCAGTCATAATAGTCCTCCTGAATCACATCCTTCAGCGAGATCGTGCCGCGTGTGCTGGTGACCTCGCGGACGCTGCCGCCACGCATCTTGTTGTATTCTTCGCGTGTCATATCTACGTCTGCGGCCAGCAGGTGGTTGGTGATGTTGTGTTCCACGGTCAGGTTAAACAGCAGCTTGGCCATATGGTTTGCGAACACGCCCAGCGTACCTTCCAGCACATCCGCCACTGCGTGTGGCAGGAACGCACCGGCGTTCTGCACCTTCAGGTAGCCATCGTAGAACCGAACCGCCTTCTCCACGAACTCACTTTGGCTGCCGCAGTTAGCCAGCGGCGCGTTTATTTCTATCATTTTCTTTGCTTCCGGCGTGAGCCAAAAAGCGTACTTTTCTTTGGTGTTTGTCATTTTAGTTTTCCTCCTTGAAATTTTGCCGCGACCCCGCAGTTTTTCTCGTAACTACGAGGCTTTTTCTGTTTCCGTCCCCACCGCCCACCGAAAAAGCCACTTTACGACCCCTGTGGCTGACCCTGTGAAACTGCCCGCACTGTGGGCAGAAGTGACCGGGGCGGGGGTGTCCACGACGCCGCCCCTTTCTCCTGCTTCGCTTTCGGCGCACCGAAAAGCTCCCCAACACGCGCCCAAATAGGCTGGAGGGTATCCGTACCCCACCTTCGCCCTGCGAGGCCACACAACGGCCCACAGGCGGCAACACCGCGGGCAACCGGCGCGAGGTTCGGCGTGGCTGCGAATTTCCCTTTTCCTTCCCTGGGTTTGCTCCAAAAGCGTGATTTTCCGGAGCGAAATAGCATCGTGTGCCTCTGTCAAAAATCGGTACATTTTCGCTCTGTGACGGCTGTGACAGGTGTGACGGCAAATCCAACACAGGCACCATATCAGTTTTTCCCGTCACTGCCGTCACTCCCGTCACACGGAAGGCAAAGGATACTCAGCGTCCGTGCCATCCGTGTGCGTTCGCTGACCACGCGGATGCCGTTCTGCTCCAGCACCTCCGCGTACTTCACCAGCCGCTTGGACAGCACACTGGGCGTTAGCTTTTCGCCCGTCTGTGCTTCCAGCAGCGTGCTTAACTCCGTAGCCGTTCCCTCGAAGCTGCCCAGCCCCCGCAGAAAGGCAGAGAGGGAAATTGCCTCCGGGTCGATAGAAATGTGCTCCCCCTCCACCGGCTCTGTCAGCCGCCATGTGTAGCCGCTCTTATCGAATACCAACGGCAGCTCGCGGTATTCTATGTCCCGTCCGGTGCAGTACAGGGTCGCTTCACCGCTGCCGCGCCTACGTTCCTTCAGCACGAAGTTGCTGTCTGTCGCTCCGCTGATGCCCGTCGTGCCGGAGATCATATTCATGGGATCATCATCGTTCATCTTACGGAGGTGGTGAATGAGCAGGATGGCGATGTGGTGCTTGTCCGCCAACGCTTTCAGTACAGAGATGTCACGGTAGTCGTTGGCGTAGGGATTGCCGCTGTCGCTGCCGGTGCGGATGCGCTGTAATGTGTCGATGACCACCAGCGAGGTGTCGGGGTGCTGTGTAAGAAAGTTGGTGAGCTGCTCCTCCAGCCCCTCGCCGATGCCTGCGGCGATGGTGGCGAAGTGCAGTGCCTCCGGCGCGTCGTCGGTGATCTGAAACAGGCGGCTTTGGATACGGGTGAGGCTGTCCTCCAGGCAGAGGTAGAGCACAGTGCCTCTATGGGTCGGGAAGTCCCACACGCTTGTTCCCTGCGCCACTTGCAGACACAGCCATAGAGCCAGCCACGATTTGCCCACCTTCGGTGCTCCGGCAAGGATGTGTAACCCCTGCGGCAGCAGCCGGTCTATGATGAACCGTGTGGGCGGCAATGTAGTGGACAGCAGCGTGTCCGCGTCGATGGTAGAAAGAGTTTTTCTTGATGTCATAGCAGTCCTCCTTTGCTAATCTATATCGTCTGTGAATATTCGAGTGCTGCGATGGTACCATTTCCCTTGACATTTAGCAATAGATAATTTACGATATTAGCAGATACACTATTATTCGAAATAGATTATCAATCGCAGGAGGGACGCGCCGTGGGAATATTGGGAAAAGATATGTTCGATATGGACAGGATGTACACCAACACACGCGTCGAGTTTGGTGCGGCGGGATACTGGGTGGAGGAGAAGGTGTACCCGCTGCCATACGGATTTGTGCTGACGGAGATCCTCAACATGGATGTCACGCCGTTTCAGGAAGCATTGGATGAGCTGGAGAGCGTGATCTCCCAGAGCCATACCGGGGCGGTATTGGGAACGTTTTTCAATGCTCTGAAATGGTTTGGGCGGCTGCCGCTGTACCGCAGCTACTTGTATCTGGCACAGGATATAGAGATGGTCTCGGTGGAGGAACTATTCACCGGCGAAATAAGAGAAGAGATCGAGGAATTTGTACTGCAGCGCAGGAGCAAGCTGATCCCCTTCATGCAGGAGCAGGTCAAGGCCATCCGCTTCGTACAGGAACGCTACGCGTGGTTCTTGGATGAGCTTTTCAGCAAGGCCGTTTTCGAAAAGAAGAAAGGGCAGCGGAAGCTGCCCTTGGCGGAACACATTTTGCAGGCGCACTTGGAGCCGTTTATCAGCGGCGTCAGCCTCGGCGCGGACAGAGAGGTAGATGCGCCGCAGGTAAAGACGCAGTACATGCTCAAGGGGATGTACTGTACCGAGCCGGAGATCGTGGAGCGAATGTACTTTGACGGGCTGCTGGATTTCGTGTATGTGGAGTTTATGAAAGGTTTGCAGCGGGGCTTCGTGCCAAAGCGATGCGCCCACTGCGGACGGTGGTTCTTACAAAAGCCGGGAATGAGCTATACCTACTGCGACAGGCCGTCTGAGCAGCTGGGAGGTAAGACCTGCCGGGACGTGGGGGCTATGACAAGTTTTAAGGAGAAGTCCAAGAACGATCCGCTATGGCAGATACAGATCCGCGCCTATAAAAAATACTTTGCCCGTGTCCGTAAGGGGACAATGAGCAAAGCGGATTTTGAAGTATGGTCACGGCAGTCGGAGCAGCTCCGCGACGCGGCGGTGGAGCGATACCGTTCCGCACGCACAGACGAGGAAAGAAACGAGATCGTCGATACGCTGAGAGTAAAACTGAATGAGGTATGAATATGATAGGGAGCCAGTCGAACGACCGGCTCCCTATTTTTTGCTTACACCGACGCAGGAGCTGCTCCGTGTATATCAGCCGTACAGCACCACTACGATGTACTCATCTCCTGCCGCGTTATAGCGAACGGTGCAGTTGAACCGTGCGTATGCGCTGACCACATCCGCGTTGTCCAATGCCGCGAGACATGCAAAGGTGGCATCCACATTGCCGCAGACGGCGGCATTCAATGCGGCCTGTCCGCCGTATTCGGTCAGCCGCGCTACACTGTCCGCTGTGCCGGGATAGTAGCTGGAGTCAGCGGTGGTCATACTGGTGTCGATGGTCACGCCGTACTGTGCCTTGGCGTACTCGTTGCCCACACGCACAGCCTCCTCGACGGAGTAGATGCCACCGGTGGCGGGAGGCACAGAGGGCACTTCCTCTGCCGTCTGCGCCGGCACGGTGTCTAAGCCTGTATTGGGTGCAGGTTCGGGTGTCTGTGTGGGTGTGTCCGCTGTTGGCGGTTCGGCTGGCACAGTGACCGCGGGTTCCTCCAGCGGCGCAACAACGGGCGCGTGTTGCGACTGCGCGGGGATTTCTGATATGGTTGGTTCGACAGCTACTTCCGCTATTCCCGTCGGCACATCTTGTGTGTCAGTTGTGGGGGTAGTCTCCTCCTGCACTATCGCGGGAACGGTGTCCACTTCCGGCGCAGCAGCCTGCCCGCAGCCTGTAAGCAGCAAGATGGTACAGATGGTCAGCAGTATCAACTTTTTCATAGTCGTGTTCTCCCTTCGGTTTTGGTAGCAAACACAACTACCACACAACCACAAACACGTCAATGGGAATGTGAAAGCCAGAGATGGTCACAAAGGGCCATCCCTGGCTTTTTCTCCGCTATACTATTTTGTCTGACCGCATGGTCAGGTGGCCTCCCGAATATCTCCAGAGGCCAATGCGGTCCGGGAACTCCGCTTCCTATATCAGCGTTCTCTATATCATGGTGCCTCCATTATCCACCCATACCGCTGCCGAGATCATAGCCAAGGTCACAGGTATAGCGCCACTCCACGACGTCGCCGTCCTTCACCTGGTAGCGGGAGCAGCCGTAGTTGGGATACCAGCCGTTGACGGCATACATCCAG
>ERZ1026846.946-NODE-946-length-20077-cov-5.892868_pt1 | contig 20077 bp, 19 predicted proteins | sample MGYA00380153_ERZ1026846 | MGnify/ENA primary metagenome ERZ1026846 (study PRJEB33269, sample SAMEA4719789) | human gut metagenome | biome: human-associated habitat; feature: organic feature; material: feces | place: Cameroon | collected 2013-10 ... | reverse complement strand
GTTGAATGACAGGCCACCGGTCTGTCATTCAACACCGCGAACCCCTCAAGGGGAAGGCTAACGAGGGCGCCCGCAAGGGGAAGGCTGGGGGAAAAATTTGGGGGTGTTGCCCGTTTGCGGGCAACTTTTTTCATTTTCCGGGGATGGGGTATAGACGATCTTGATAAGGGGGTACGGATATGAAGTACAGAAAGAACGGGACGGACGCGGTGTGCGGACAGTGCGACCTGTGCGGCGGAGAGCTGCGGCGGGGAGAGCGATACTACCGGATCAGCGGTGAGAACGTGTGCAGGGGCTGCCTGGCAGATTTCGCGGCGCAGATACTGGCGGCGTATGAGGTGGTCGGAGGTGAGGCGGATGCATAAGACGGCGGCACCCTGGGAGGAACTGCGGGAGAAGTACGAGGCGGGCGGATATACCTATATGCAGCTGGCGAAGGAATACGGCGTTTCGGTGCAGAGCGTGGGACGGCACGCGCGGAAGGAGAAGTGGGTCAGCGGGTGCCGGAACGAGAGACGGCGCAGGGCGGAGAGCAGGGATTGCCTGCTGGAAATGACGCGGGCGCTGATGCGGGGCGCGAAGCGGGCGGCCGAGGAGGCGGAAAAAGGTGAGGTGTGCACCAAGGAGCTGAAGGAGCTGGCGGGGATATTGCAGACGCTGGCGGGGCTGGAGAAGGAGCTGGGCGGCGGGACCGCGGTGCAGACGGTGCAGGTGCTGATGGGAGAGGAGGTACGGGAGCTGAGCGAGTAAGCGCGGAGAGAGAAGAGAGACAAGGGGGAGAGAACATGGAGGATATATACATCGGGACGCCGAACGCAAAGCAGGACGAATTTCTGCGGTGCAAAAAGAAGTACGTCGCTTTCGGCGGGGCACGGGGCGGCGGGAAGAGCTGGGCGGTGCGGTGCAAGGCCAAGCTGCTGGCGCAGCGGTATCCGGGGATACGGATGCTGCTGGTGCGGCGGACCATGCCGGAGATCGAGGCAAACCATTTGGAGACGCTGCGGCTGGAGCTGGCGGGTACGGCCGTATACCGGGCGGAGGAGAGACGGTTCGTGTTCGGGAACGGGAGCGTATTGCAGTTCGGATACTGCGCCTGCGACCGGGACGCGGATCGCTATCAGGGCGCGGAGTACGACGTGATCTTTTTCGACGAGGCCACGCAGCTGAAGGAGCAGTGGATGCGGAAGTTGGCGGCGTGCGTGCGCGGCGTGAACGGATTTCCCAAGCGCATTTACTACACGTGCAACCCGGGCGGGCCGGGGCATGGGTATATTAAGCGGCTGTTTATCGACCGGCGGTATGAGCCGGGGGAGAACGGGGGCGAGTACGCGTTCATACCGGCGCGGGTGACGGACAACGGGGCGCTGCTGGCGCGGCAGCCGGAGTATATACGGCAGCTGGAGGCGCTGCCGCCGAAGCTGCGGGCGGCGTGGCTGGAGGGGCGGTGGGACGTGCTGGCGGGACAGGTGTTCCAGGAGTTCACGGACGACCCGGCGCACTACGCGGACCGGCGGTGGACGCACGTGATCCGGCCTTTTGACATCCCGCGGGAGTGGAACGTGTACCGAAGCTACGACTTCGGGTACGCCAAGCCCTTTTCCTGCGGCTGGTGGGCGGTGGACTTCGACGGGTGCGTGTACCGGATATTGGAGCTGTACGGCTGCACGGGAACGCCGGACGAGGGCGTGCTGTGGACACCGGAGCGGCAGTTCGCGGAGATACGGCGGATGGAGGACGAGCACCCGTATCTGCGGGGGCGGACCATACGGGGGGTGGCGGACCCGGCCATCTGGGACGCCAGCCGGGGCGAGAGCATTTATGAGACGGCGCTGAAGCACAGGCTGTTCTTTGAGAAGGGGGACAACCGGCGGATACCGGGGTGGATGCAGCTGCACTACCGGATGAGCTTTGACGGGGAGGGGTACCCCATGCTGTATGTGTTTGAAAACTGCCGGGCGTTCATACGGACGGTACCGGGGTTGTCGTACAGCACCACGGCGCCGGAGGATGTGGACACGGGACAGGAGGACCACGCGGCGGATGAGAGCCGGTATTTCTGCATGATGCGGCCCATCGCGCCCCGGGAGAGGACGGAGATACGGCGGAAGCCGTGAGAAACCGGGGGAGGGGCCGCGCCCCTCCCCCGGTCCGAATTTCGCAGATGACGAAAATGCGGAATTTTACACAAAAGGGCTGGACAAATTATGCAGCTGTGCTATAATCTGATTATCCGCAGGAGTACTCCTGCTTTGGCGTTTTAAGCTTGTTAAAACGAAGCACCCTGCGGAAATCTAAAAAACCCGGGGTAAGGAAAATGAAAAAGATATTGGCAACCATTTTGGCGCTGGTCATGGCGCTGGGACTCACCGCTACCGTCTGGGCAGCAGATGTCAGCGGCAGCACATCGACAAAGGCAGCAAAAATCGGCGGCGCAGAGTATGACACCCTGCAAGCTGCTATTGACGCCGCGAGCGGTAGTGAAACCACGGTGGTGGTGCTTTTGAATGACCTGACGGAGAGCATTACCATCGACAGCGGCAAAAACGTCACGATTGACCTGAATGGCCACAAGCTGACCAATACGGATGGCCAGCATACCATCACCAATAACGGTACTCTGACCATCACTGCCACCAACGGCGGCACTGTGGATAACGTAAGCCACGCCCGCGCGGCACTGTTTAACAATGAGGGGGCAACCGCAGTTCTGAACGGCGGCAGCTTCACCAGAAGTCAGGAGAACGGAAAAACGAAGGAAGATAGCGGAAACAACTCGTTTTACACCATTCAGAATCTTGGCACGATGACCATTTATGCTGGGGTATCTGTTACGCAGAATGGGTGCTTCTCCAGCATGGTAGCAAATGGCTATTATAACGGAACTGGCAAGACTAATACGCCGACCATGATCATCAATGGCGGCACATTCAGCGGTGGCCTGAATACTGTGAAGAATGACGATTGCGGTGTGATGACTATTAACGGCGGCGAGTTTAAAAACTTTGCGCAAGCCTGTGTGCAGAATCACAATAAATTGACCATTACAAACGGAAACTTTGACGGCTCCGAGTTGAAAGCCATTGCAGATAGCACGGTATCGGTCATCTATAACTGCGGTTGTGGCGCAGATAATGACAAGGGTATGCTGTCTATTTCTGGCGGTACTTTTAGCGGCGGAAAAGAGGGAACCTACGTTATTTGTGATGTAAGCACCGTGAGCGAAGCATATACGGACATTTCCGGCGGTACTTTTACGAAGGGGTCGGCTACAATGATCGGCAAGACCGCCAGTGCCAAAGCGGCCATCTCCGGCGGTGCTTTCAAGGATGCTGCGGGCAAGGCAGTTGACGTGTCTGCGTATCTGGCAGCGGGCAAGCAGCAGAACAGCGATGGTTCCGTTGGCAACAAGTCCTATTACTATTACCCCTCCACCAGCGATACCACCACTTCTACCACCACCAAGGGCTCTCCCAAGACCTTTGACGCGGGCGTGGGTATCTATGCCGTGACGGCGGTGCTGTCCGTGACCGGCATGGCGTGGACCGCTAAAAAGCGTCACTAAGAGCAAATAAAAAAGAAAGCCCGTAAGGGCTTTCTTTTTTTGCGCTTTTTTTAGGGGAAGGCTGGGACAAAAAATTTGGGGGCGTTGCACGTTTGCGGGCAACTTTCGGGCTGGGCGGGGGCAGGGACAGAACATGAAAGGGAGGTGCTCGGATGGAGCAGGAGACAAGGACCGCGCGGGACGCCGGTGCTCCGGTGAAGATCGGGGCGGAGGCGGTACGGGCCGCGGCGGAGGTGCTGCGGCACTATCGCGCGGGCAAGCAAAATCTGGACAGGCGCATCATCGACAACGAGCAGTTCTGGAAGCTGCGGCACTGGGAGCAGATGGAGAAGGCGGGCGAGGGCGGCAATCCGGAGGACGTGCGGCCGGCCAGCGGCTGGCTGGTGAACTGCATCCTCAGCAAGCACGCGGACGCCATGGACTGCTATCCGGAGCCGACGGTGCTGCCCCGGGAGCCGGGAGACCGGCAGGAGGCAGAGACGCTGAGCCGTATCCTGCCGGTGCTGCTGAAAAACGACCGGTTCAGGCGGACGTATTCCAAGGCGTGGTGGGACAAGCTGAAGTCCGGGTGCGCCGTGTACGGCGTGTTCTGGGACAACGAAAAGCTGCACGGGCTGGGCGACGTGAGCATCCGCAGCATGGACGTGCTGAACCTGTTTTGGGAGCCGGGGGTCACGGACATACAGGAGTCGGAGCACTTTTTCTGCACGGAGCTGGTGCCCAACAACCATCTGGTGCGGAGATGGCCGGAGCTGGAGGGGAAGCTGGGGCGCGGCGGCGCGCAGGTGAGCCGGTATCTGTTCGACGACAAGGTGGACACGTCGGAGCAGTCGCTGGTGGTGGACTGGTACTACCACACGGAGCGTGAGGGACGGCAGGTGCTGCAGTACTGCAAGTTCGTGGGGGAGAATGTGCTGTATGCCACGGAGAACGACCCGGAGATGGCGGCGCGGGGCTGGTACGACCACGGGAAGTATCCGTTCGTGTTCGACACGCTGTTTCCCGAGGAGGGGACGCCCTGCGGGTATGGGTATGTGGATCTGTGCAAGTCGGCGCAGAAGCAGATCGACCTGATGAACCAGGCTATTCTGAAAAACACGCTGGCGGCGGCGACGCCGCGGTTTTTCATCCGGGCGGACGGCGCGGTGAACGAGAACGAGTATGCCGACTGGACGAGGCCCTTCGTGCACACCAACGGGAATCTGGGCGCGGACTCCATCGCACCGATCCGGGTGCCGGCGCTGGACAGCGTGTATGTGGCGGTGCTGCAGAACAAGATCGCGGAGATGAAGGAGACGGCGGGCAACCGGGACGTGATGAGCGGCGGCACCGCCGGCGGCGTGACGGCGGCCACGGCTATTGCGGCTTTGCAGGAGGCGGGCGGCAAGCTGTCGCGGAACATGATCGACGACGGGTATGAGGCGTTTTCACAGGTGGTGACGCTGTGCATCGAGCTGATCCGGCAGTTTTACGACGTGCCGCGGCAGTTCCGGCTGCTGGGCCGGGACGGCGGGGCGTTCGTCGCCTACGGCAACGGGGGCCTGCGGCCCAGGGCGCTGCTGACCGGGGGCTATCGCGTGCCGGAGTTCGACCTGGAGGTGATGGCACAGGACGAGACGCCGTACCAGACCATGGAGTACAACCAGTTGGCCCTGCAGCTGTTTCAGATGGGGTTCTTCCGCAGCGATATGGCGGAGCAGGCGCTGCGGTGCCTGGAGCTGATGCAGTTCCGCAGCAAGGACACGCTGGCGGAGGTCATCCGGCAGGGACAGAAGGAGACGGACCAGAAGGCGTGGCTGACGGAGGCGCTGCGGCGGGCGGTGACGCTGCTGGACAAGAGCCAGGGGACCCATCTGGCGGAGGCGCTGGAACGGGAACTGGAAAAACGGGAGAGCAGCGGCGGAAAGGCGGCGGCGCCCCGGAGCAGCGACGCGGTGACGCGGCAGCGGCAGGCCACGCGGCAGGCGGTACGGCCCAGATGATACGGGCCAGCTGCGGCGGCGCGCACCTTACGGTGCGGGGCCACGCTGGGTACGGGGAGTATGGGAAGGACATCGTATGCGCGGCGGCGTCCGCGCTGGTGTACGCGCTGGCGGGGAGATTGCGGGAGACAGGGCGGCTGGAACGGTTCCAAAGCGCGCCGGGATACGCGGAGATCGCGGGGACAGGGGACTGTGCCCGGGAGTTCGCGCTGGTGCGGTGCGGGCTGGCGCTGCTGGCGCGGCAATACCCCGGCAGGGTGGAAGTTGGGTCGTGACCTACCACGGGGAGGAGAGTTCGGATGGACGAGCTGGAAAAGACGGCGCAGGAGACTGCGGAGGAGACGGGCGGAATGGCTCCCGACGCCGGGGAGCAGCAGGTACCTGCCGGGGAACAGGGGGTACCCGGCGGGGAAGAGGACTTCGAGACGCTGATACGCGGCCGGTACAAGGGGGAATTCGACGCACGGGTGCGGCGGATACTGGACGGACGGCTGCGGGGACTGCGGCAGGAGAACGAGAGGCTGCGGGAGATGGCGGCCGCGGCGGAGACGGCGCGGCAGCGGGAGCAGGAGGCGCAGCTGCAGGCCGCGATGGAATTCGCGGTGATCCGGGCGCGGCAGCAGATGGCCCAGGCCATCGCCAGCGGCGGAAGCCGCGTGGCGGAGAACGGCGGACGGCGCAGGAGCGTCAGCCGCTGGGACCCGAGGGGGCTCAGCGGGGCGGAGCTGGCGGCGATACGGAAGAGAGTACAGGATGGAGAAAAGATCAGATTTTAGAAAGGGAGAGAAAACATGGAGATGAATTTGCAGATGTTTGCGGAGAACACCCAGACCACAGCGGGCCTGAGCGCGGAGATGAAGACCTACTACGGCATGGAGCTGCTGGAGAACGCCAAACCGCAGCTGGTGCACAACCAGTTCGCGGCCACGAAGGGCCTGCCTGCCGGCGGCGGCAAGACCGTGGAGTGGCGTAAATTCGGCGCCTTTGACAAGGCGCTGAAGCCCCTGACCGAGGGCGTGACGCCCGACGGCAGCGGTATCTCCGTCAGCTACATCACCAAGGAGCTGGCGCAGTACGGCGACTACACCACCGTGTCGGATATGCTGGATCTGACGGCCATCGACGACGTGGTGCTGGAGATCACTGACCGCCACGGCAGCAATATGGGCCTGACGCTGGACACGGTGACCCGAAACGAGATCCAGCAGGGCAAGCAGGTGATCTACGCGCCCAAGATCGGCAGCGACGGCACCAAGACCGACGTGACCAGCCGCATGACGCTGGACAAGGACTGCCGCATGACCAGCGAGCTGGTGGCCAAGGCGGCGACCCAGCTGAAGAAGATGAACGCGCCCACCTTTGACGGCAAGTATGTGTGCATCATCCACCCCAGCGTGGCCTTTGACCTGCGCCAGGACGAGGCGTGGATCGCCGCCCACCAGTATGCCGGGGCTACGGAGCTTTTCTCCGGCGAGATCGGCGAGCTGCATGGCGTGCGCTTCGTGGAGACCACGGAGGCGAAGATCTATCGCGGCGAGGATCTGGCCGCCGACAGCCGCACGCTGAAGGTGAATGGCAATGTTATGGCCAGCACCGACGTGACCTTCAACGGCGGCACCGTGGCCGCCGGCGCACTGGCGGGCCGCTATGTGGTGCTGGGCGGCACCCGCTGCCAGGTGGTGAGCAACACCGACGCAAAGCTTGTGCTGGACAAGACCGTCACTGTGGGCGACAAGGAGGTCATCTACCCCGGCGAAGGCGGCAAGCAGGGCTGCGCCGTGTACGGCTGCCTGTTCCTGGGCAAGGGCGCCTATGGCGTGGTGGACCTGAGCGAGGGCACGGAGGTCATCGTGAAGCCCCGCGGCAGCTCCGGCACCGCCGACCCGCTGGACCAGCGCTCCAGCGTGGGCTGGAAGGGCGTACACGCCGCGGCTATCCTGTACGACGAGTACATGGTGCGCGTGGAGTGCGGCAGCAGCTATTCGGACGAGGATAAGGCGAACTGAGGGAGCGTGAAGCAGGGGCGGACGGGTCGTCCGCCCCTGCGGGAAATGCCGCCGTCAGCGCGGCTACGCCGCGCTGACGGGACGTCGAGGCCACCGCCCCCTGCGGAACGCGGGCGGACGGCGGGGCGAGGTCTTACATGAGGAAAGGAGAAGGGCGAGATGAAGGAAAAAATGACAACGGTGCTGCTGCCCAGAGGCAGAAAGCAGGAGGAGAATTTTGTCATCGTGTCCGTCAACGGACGCAGCTGGAAGATCATGCGCGGCGTGGAGGTGCGCGTACCGGTGTGCGTGGCGGAGGTACTGGAAAACGCCGCCATGATGGCGGAGGCGGCCCGGCGCTACGTGGACGAGAGAGCTTCCTGAGGTGACGGCCATGGCAAGGACGACGGCAAAACAGGTGCTGGACCGGGTGGACGCGCTGCTGCCCAATGGGTATGCGCGCGCGGAGAAGCTGCGGTGGCTGGCCCAGGCGGAGGGCTTTGTGCGGCGGGAGCTGTGCCGGGAGACGGGGGAACTGCCGGTGCTGACCGAGGAGACGGAGCTGACGGCGGAGCCGCCCTTTGACGAGCTGTACCGGCACTATGTGGAGGCGCAGGTGCACTATGCCAACGGGGAGACGGCGCGGTACAACAGCGCGGCGGGCCTGTGGAACAACGCGTTTCTGACCTATCGGGACTACCGGGCCAGGACGGCGGCGCCGGAGGGCGGCGCGTCGGCGCTGCGGCTGTGCTGAAAGGGGGCGGCGGAGATGTATTTTCCCAAGCTGAAGGCGGCGGCGCAGCAGCGGGCAGGCGTAGAGCAGTTCGGGGGACTGGACCGCCGTCCGGGCAGCGGCGCGGGGAGCCTGGAGCAGATGGAGAACCTGTGGAGCAGCGGGTATCCGGCGCTGGAGACGCGGCCCCTGCGGCGGACGGTGACGCAGCTGGCGAAGCCCAACGGCATGACGGAGAAGGACGGATTGTTCTGGGTGGACGGCACGGCGCTGTATGTGAACGGCGCGAAAACGGGGTTGGTGCTGACGGACAGCCGGAAGCAGTTGGTGAGCATGGGGGCGTATCTGCTGATCTTTCCGGACAAGAAGTACATCAATACCCAGGATCTGACGGATTTCGGGAGCATGGAGAACGTGCGGGCCACCACGGGGGAGGTGACGTTCACCCTGTGCGACGGGACGGGGGAGAGCCTGGGCAGCTACGCGGCGGGCACGGAGGCACCCCAGGAGCCCCGGACGGGGGATCTGTGGCTGGACACGGAGCGATCGGAGAGCGTGATGCGGCGGTATGACGGCAGCACATGGACGGCGCTGACGGAGGTGTACACAAAGATCGCCGCTGTGGGCGTGGGACTGGGCTTCCGCGCCGGGGACGGCGTGACGGTGGCCGGCTGCGGCGCGGCGGAGCTGAACGGCCTGCACATATTGCAGGCGGCGGAGGACGACTGGGTGCTGGTGCCGGCGCTGTGCCGGACGCTGGACAGCCAGACGGCTGCGGTGACGGTGATGCGGCTGATGCCGGAGATGGACTTTGTGGTGGAGCAGGGCAACCGGCTGTGGGGGTGCAAATACGGCATCGTGGACGGTCAGGCGGTGAACGAGATATACGCCTGCGCGCTGGGAGATTTCCGCAACTGGAACAGCTTTGCGGGGCTGAGCACCGACAGCTACGCCGCCGCCAGAGGCTCGGACGGACCATTTACCGGGGCGGCGGCCTGCATGGGCGGCGTGGTGTTCTTCAAGGAGAACTGCATGGAGCGCATCTATCCGGCGGCGGGCGGCGGGCACCAGATCGTGACGGTGCCGTGCAGCGGCGTGCGGAAGGGTGCGGAGAGGACCGTGGCCGTGGCGGACGGTGTGGTGTACTATCTGGGGAACGACGGGGTGTACGCCTTTGACGGAAGTATGCCGGTGTGCGTATCCCGGGCGCTGGGCGACAAGCGGTATACCGGCGGCGTGGCCGGCGGGGAAAGCGGCCGGTACTGGCTGTCCGCCGTGGACGCGGCGGGAGAGACGGAGCTGCTGGTGTACGACACGCAAAAGCGGCTGTGGCACCGACAGGACGATACGGCGGCGGTGGCCTTCGCCCGGTGGAACGGGGAGATGACAGTACTGTGCAGCGACGGACGGCTGCTGGATACAAGCGGTACATTGGGAACGGCGGAGACGGGGTTCTCCTGGAGCGCCGAAAGCGGCGACCTGGGACTGTACACGCCGGAGCACAAGTATCTCTCGCGGCTGGAGCTGCGGCTGAAGACGGCGGCCGGGAGCACGGTGAAGGCGTATGTCTGCTATGACGGGGACAACGTCTGGGAACAGGTGGGCGGTGTATCCGGCGAGGTGGGGCAGACCCGCGGCGCGGTGCTGCAGGTGCGGCCCCGGCGGTGCGGACACCTGCGGCTGAAGCTGGCCGGGGACGGACCGTGCCGGGTGTACAGCGCGGCAGCGGTGTATGAGAAGGGAAGTGACGGGCCATGAGCGTGCTTGCCCTGCCGATGGCACCGGCGGGATCGGTGCAGGAGCAGGTGACGCAGCAGTATGCGTATCTGGTGCAGATGGCCCAGCAGCTCAATCTGGCGCTGGGACAGCTGGAGGCGCTGGGCGGCGGGGCCGGAGAGGCCTCCGCCCGGCGGCAGGCCAACGGGCGCTTGGGCACGGCGGCATCGGAGACGGCGGACGGGCAGTATGAGACGCTGCGGAGCATGATCCTGAAGACGGCGGACCAGGTACAGAAGACCACGGCGGTATTGACGGCGAAGCTGGAGGAGGAATATGTGGCGAGCTCGGACTTCGGCAGCTATGTGGCGAAGCTCAGCGCCCAGCTGGAGGCGGCACCGGAGGCGGTGACGCAGTATTACAGCTTTTTCTCTGACCTGCAGGCCAACGTGGAGAAGGTGGACGCGGCCTTCGCGCACTATAAGCTGGACACGGAGGGGTATATCCGCACGGGTATCGTGTACTACGACGGGGCCGCGCCGGTGTATGGCGTGGCTGTGGGACAGGACCTGACGTGCAGAGAGGTGGACGGCGAAAAGGTGGTGGAGCAGAACAACTTTCGCGCGGTGTTCACCGCCACGCGGCTGTCCTTCTGGCAGGACGCCACGGAGGTGGCCTATGTGTCCAACAACCGGCTGTACATCACGAACATTACGGTGCTGGGCGGTATCGATGTAGGACAGTGGAGCATGGAGGCGGCGGAGGGCGGACTGGCCTTCCGGTGGATCGGAGGGTGAGTGTGTGAGCTATACGGCGTTGGACAGCATCCAGTGGGGCGGCGTGCCGAAGATCGGCGTCAGCTTCGGCTATGACAGCCGACGCAGCGGCAGCGCGATGCAGTACAGGATCTATGTGACCGTGGCGCCGCTGACAGGGGCATCGTATTTTGGGTACCCTATCTATCTGTCGGTGACGGTGGACGGCGGAAGTGTGTGCAGCGGGCATACGCTGAAGGCGGCATCGCCCAGCCGGTGGAGCAGCGCGATCGAGTACGACAGCGGCTGGGTAACAGCGGCAGGAGCAGTGGGCACCGCGCCGCTGGGGATACGGCTGTACAGCGGCTCCGGGTCTGCCAGAGACGACAGCTACGGCTATGCGCTGCCGGTGGAGCGCGTGGAGGACATTGGAGATTTCTCGCTGACGGCGGGGGACGCGGTGATCGGACAGACGGGGACGCTGACGCTGACGCGGCCCGGGTATGGGTACAGCTTTACGTTCAGCTATGTGCTAGGGGCGGCCTCCGGAACGCTGAGCAGCGGCGCGCTGCGGACGGTGAGCAGCAGCGCGGGGCGCGTGGTGTATCAGTGGACAGTGCCGGAGTCGCTGGCCGGGGAGCTGCCGGAGACAACGCACGGCACCGGGACGGTGACGGTGAAGGTGTACAGCGGCGGTACGCCGGTGGGGAGCCTGAGCGCGGCGTTCACGGCGTATGTGCCGGAGACCATGCGGCCCACGGCGGCGCTGACCACGGAGGTGGTAAACGACGGTACGGCAGCGGAGAGCTGGGGGCTGTGTGTGCAGGGCGTCAGCCGGATACGGTATGCGGCGACGGCGGCGGCACAGGGCGGCGCGTCCGTGCGATCGGTGCAGTTCCGCTTTGCGGGGCAGGAACTGGCCGGCACTGCCGGGACGACGGCGGTCATCGGTATCAGCGGGACGCTGCGGCCCACGGTCACGGTGACGGACAGCCGGGGACGGTCGGCGACGGCGACAGGCGAGGCGGTGACGGTGGCGGCGTACTATCCGCCGGCCATCACGGCGTCTATGGCGGCGCGGTGCGCCGCGGACGGCACAGAGAAGGATGACGGGGCGTATCTGAAGGTGAAGTGCGCGGCACAGTGCGCCGATGTGCATGGGCACAATACGGTGGTCCTGCGGGCGCGCTTCCGGCCCGTGGGTGGCGCGTGGAACGGCTATGTGACATTGCTGCCGGGGGCAGAGCAGCTGCTGGGCGGCGGGCTGGACAGCGGGACCTCCTATGAGGTGAAGCTGAGCGCGGAGGACACGGTGGGCAACGTGCGGGTGGTGCGGTATACGGCGGCCACCAGCCGGGTGACGCTGCATCTGCGCGCCGGCGGAATGGGCGCGGCCTTCGGCAAATACGCGGAGCAGGAGGCGCTGGAGTGCGTGTGGCCGGCGGTGTTTTACGGGGATGTGGCGGTATCCGGCGCACTGACGGTGAACGGACAGACAGTGGAGGCGATGCTGTTTCCGGTGGGCAGCGTGCGCCTGACAGACAGCCCCGCGGCGCCGGAGACACCGGCAGGTGCGGTATGGGAGAGCGTGGAGACAGGCATCGCCGGCGTGTATGGCTGGCGGCGCACGACATGACAAGGAGGAGAGAGGCATGGCATCGACGTATACGATGGTGGCATACGGTTCACAGGGCAGCGCGGTGCGGCAGCTGCAGAATGAATTGAACAAGCGGGGGTATAGTCTGGACCAGGATGGTATCTTCGGCAAGAAGACGAGAGCCGCGGTACGGGACTATCAGAAGAAGAACGGACTGACGATGGTGGACGGCATTGCCGGCGACGAGACGTGGGGGAGCCTGCTGTCCGCGCCTACGGCGGCGGAGCAGGCGGCGCAGGCCGCTGCGGCAGCAGAGGCGGCGGCACCCAGGGCGGAGGTCACGGCGGGCACGGCGCGGCGTCTGCAGGAGCTGGAGAGGGGCTATACGCCATCAGACGAGGTGACGGCGGCGCAGGCCTACCGGGACAGCGTGGCGGCGCTGGAGCCGGAGGCGTACCGGTCCCGGTTCGAGGAACGTTTGCAGGCGCTGTATGACCAGATCGCGGGGCAGGAGGCCTTCGACTACGATCCGGAGGAGGATGAGTCGTACCAGCGGTATGCCAGACTGTATGCCGCCCGCGGCGCGGCGGCCATGGAGGACACGCTGGGCAAGGCGGCGGCCCTGACCGGCGGGTATGCCTCCAGCTACGCCCAGAGCGCGGGGCAGCAGGCGTACAACGGCTATTTGCAGGAGCTGGCAGCGATGGTGCCGGAGCTGCGGCAGGCAGCGCTGGCGGAGTATCAGCAGGAGGGCAAGGCTTTGCAGAACCAGTACAGTATGCTGGACGCGCAGGAAAAGGCGGACTATGACCGCTGGCAGGCGGCGCGTGGTGACTGGCAGAAGCAGCTGGAGGCGGCTCAGGCGGCGTATGAGGACGCGGGCAGTCAGGACCAGAAGCTGTATCAGACGCTGCTGGCACATTTTTCCGACAAAGCGGAGCAGGAGAGGAAACTTTCCGCCTCCGGCGTCCGTCTTACAGATAGTGGAGATACCGGCAGCAGGGGCGAGAGCCTGAGCTCTACGGCGGCGGAGAGCCTGCAGCGGGCTGTGGTGAACTATCTGAAGCGGGGCAACGGCGATCTGGCCCAGGCGTTGGCGGCGCAGTACACAGCCCGCATGACACCGGCGCAGCGGCAGCGGCTTGAGAAGCTGCTGGGGCAGTACGGCATGACGCTGGTATAAGGGTCGGATAGGGGAAAAGTGCTTGCAATCAGGGGCGCTGTATGGTATCATATCAAAGTATATTGCAACGCGGCGGACACGCCGCAGCGGCTCGAGAGGAAGAGAGGAGCCGCGGGAAGGAGCAGCAATGGAGAAGATGAAGAAGCACTTTTTACGCCGAATGGCGCTTGTGATGGCGCTGCTGACACTGGGCTCTGCCGTGCTGGTGGGCTGCGGCGAGCAGAAGGAACCGGAACCGGACCCCAAGGATGAGGTCATCGTGGAGCCGGAGCCCATCCAGCTGCCGGACGGCGTCAGCTTCGATGAGAAGAAGTACCCGGACGTGTTCGGGTTCATCCAGATCCCCAACGCCACCCAGTGCGCCATCAGCAAGGGCCACTATCTGGCGCAGAGTCCCAAGTCCACTAAGAGCAGCACCGGGTATGACGACGATTACTACCTGCAGCGCGATTTGGACGGCAAGACCAACAAGGCCGGCTCGCTGTACATCCAGGCGTACTACAACAAGTCTGACCTCAGCGACCCCATGACGGTGATCTACGGCCACAACATGGCCAACCGGACCATGTTCGGCGGTTTGCAGAGCTACGGCGAGACGCTGAAGTTCGACGACAACGCCGTGATGTACATCTATCAGCCGGGCCGTCAGCTGACCTATAAGTTCTTCGCATGCATCCCCTATGATACCAGCCACATCCTGTACTACCACGACTTCAAGGACGAGAAGGTGTTTAACGCATTCTTTGAGGCGCTGGGCAAGGCGGCCAGCGATCCTAAGTACAAGAGCGACACCAACCAGAACGCCTTTTACAGTGCCGAGGGCTGCGTGAACGTGGACAAGACCAACCTGCCCAAGGCGGGCGACAAGGTGGTGGTGCTGTCCGTGTGCAAGAACGGCGACGATCATCACCGCTATCTGCTGATGGCAAAGCTGGTGGAGGACTCCGCCGCGCCCATTACCATGACCCGCGGTGAGGCCGAGGCTGCCGGTATCCCGGCGGACCGCATCCAGGACAAGGCAGCGGCAGACGCCGCGGCCGCTGCCGCGAATGTCTCCGCGGTGGAGGATGCTGCCGCCAATAAGACCGACGCTGCCAGCAAGACGGATACGGCCAAGACGGAGCACAAGGGCTGAGTCGGACCTGAAAAACAAAAACCTCCCGGACCGTGTGGTCCGGGAGGTTTTTCGGTATGCTTTCAGAGGGCGCCGCCGTCGGTCTGCGTCAGCAGATCGGCCAGGGAGACACTGTCCAGATAGTCGTTGATGATGGTGTCCAGCTTTTCCCACATGGGGAGCGTGGTGCAGTGACCGGCGCGGGGGCAGGTGTTTTCGTCGCCCTCCAGGCAGGTGACGGGAGCCAGAGAGCCCTCGGTGAGGCGGAGGATCTGGCCCACAGAGTAGTCAGCGACGGGGCGGTTCAGGCGGTAGCCGCCGCCCTTGCCACGAAGGCCATCCACCAGGCCGGCCTTGGACAGCACGGAAATGATGCTCTCCAGATATTTTTCAGAGATGCCCTGCCGTTCGGCAATGGCGGGCAGGGGGAGATAGGCGGCGCTGTCGTCCTGAGCCAGCTCCAGCATGACCCGGAGGGCGTAACGGCCTTTGGTAGATACGAGCATGGGAAGACCTCCCTTATGTTAGTAAACATAGTATAGCACTATGTTTATGCGATTGCAAGGGGAAAACGCTCATATATAGTGGTACTTATTCCGCTTGAGCACCAGAAAGACGCCGGAGATGATAAAGGCAAAGATCTCGGCGGCGGTGATGGCCCACCAGATACCGTCCACGCCCAGAAGTATGGGCAGGACGACGACGGAGCCGGCTTGGAACACCAGCGTTCGCAGGAAGGAGATGGCGGCGGAGACGGCACCGTTGTTCAGGGCGGTGAAGAAGCCGGAGGCGAAGATGTTGAAGCCTGCCAGTAGGAACGACCAGCAGAACAGCCGGAAGGCATGGGTGGTCAGGGCGTAGAGGCTGGCATCGTAGCCCACAAACAGCCGGGACAAGGGGGCGGCCAGCACACGGGCCAGGACCGTCAGGGTCACGCCGCCGATGGCCATCAGCAGGGCGCTTTTCCGCAGGAGGTTTTTCAGCTCACTGTGGTGCTGCGCGCCGTAGTGGAAGCTGACCACCGGCGCGCTGCCGATGGAGTAGCCGATGAAGATGGCTACGAAGATGAACTGGACGTACATCAGAACGCCGTAGGCGGAGACGCCGTCCTCGCCGATCAGGCGCATGAGCTGGAAGTTGTAGAGCATACCTACCAGGGAGGAGGAGATGTTGCTCATCAGCTCGGAGGAGCCGTTGCCGCAGGATTGGAGAATGGAGCGCAGACGCAGGGCGGCGGGCCGCAGGCGCAGCAGGCTGGTGTTGGGACGCAGGAAGTAGATCAGGGGCAGTACGCCGCCTACACACTGGCTCAGGCCGGTGGCGATGGCCGCGCCGGCCACACCCCAGTCGAAAACGGCGATGAAGAGCGCGTCCAGCACCATGTTGGTGATGCCGGCGGCCACGGTGACGAAAAGGCCCAGGCGGGGCTTTTCGGCGGCAATGAAGAAGCTCTGGAACACGTTTTGCAGCATGAAGGCGAAGGTGAAGCCGGTAACGATGCGGCCGTAGAGGACGCAGTCGGGCATCATGGCGTCAGACGCGCCCAGCAGACGGGACACGGCGGGCATGGTGATGATGCCCACGGCGGACAGCACTGCGCCCAACAGCAGTGTGAACAGTACCAGCATGGAGAAGGTGCGGTGGGCCTCGTCCTGCTTGCCCTCGCCCAGCAGCTTGGACACCAGGGCGGTGCCGCCGGTGCCGATCATAAAGCCCATGCCGCCCAGGATCATCACGAAGGGCATGACCAGGTTTACGGCGGCAAAGGGCGTTTTGCCCACGAAATTGGAGACGAACAGACCGTCCACCACGCCGTAGATGGACGTGAAGACCATCATGCAGATGGAGGGAAGCGTGAAGCGCAGCAGCTTGCCATACGTGAAATGATCGGAGAGACGGATGGATTGCTTTGCCATGGGGGCCTCCTATCGAAAAAAGTAGCTCCATCGTGAAGATGGAGCTAAATCATCCCACCAAACGGTGGAGTTTGAACTTGGTGACCCGTACCGGATTCGAACCGATGTTAAAGGCGTGAGAGGCCTCTGTCTTAACCACTTGACCAACGGGCCGCATTTTTTCTTCTATTTCATCGGCCAAAGCCGCTGAAACCATGGTACACCTTCAGGGACTCGAACCCTGGACACCCTGATTAAGAGTCAGGTGCTCTACCAACTGAGCTAAAGGTGCATATCCTGTTAACGGTGTTATTATAGTCGATGTGCGCCGATATTGCAAGCTTTTTTTGCGAAAAGAACAGGATTTCTTTGAAATCAGGGAGAGAGCCGGAAAAGCGGGGGCTTTTCCGGCTCTCTGCGGGAAAGGAAAGAAGAACTGTCAGTTTTTCCACTCCACATACAGCTCGCGGACGGCATTATCATCGGCGGGCTTTGCGGCGGGAGCGGCAGGAGCGGGCGCGGCCTTGGGCGCGTCGCGTTTTTCAATGAACTTGGGCGCCACCTGGGGGAACAGCGCCAGGCTCAGCACATCCTCGTCGGACTTGGCCAGACTCTTGAACTCCTCGCGGTACTTCTCCAGCTCCGGCTCCAGCAAATCGGCGGGACGACAGGTGATGACATCCTCAGGGGCGATGCCCGCCTTGGAGCGGACCTCCTCGTTGACCTCGCCGGGCAGCTTGCCGTATTCACCCTTGAGCATGGCGCGGGACTCCTTGGGGAACGTCTTGTAACGCTCGCCCATGATGACGTTCATCACGGCCTGGGTGCCCACGATCTGGGAGGAGGGCGTTACCAGCGGGGGATAGCCGAAGTCCTTGCGGACGCGGGGGATCTCCGCCAGCACTTCGTAATACTTATCCTCCTTGCCCGCCTGCTTCAGCTGGGAGATCAGGTTGGAGAGCATACCGCCGGGCACCTGATACAGCAGGGTGTTGGTGTCCACGCGGAGGACCTTGGGGTCAAGGATACCGGCATCCTGCAGGCGCTGGGCCACCTTGCGGAAGTGGGCGGCCACGGGGGACATCTTCTCCAGGCTCAGGCCGGTGTCACGGACGGTGCCCTGCAGCGTGGCCACCAGAGATTCGGTGGCTGGCTGGCTGGTGCCGTTGGCCATGGGGGAGAGCGCGGTGTCCACAATGTCCACGCCGGCGTAGGCCGCCATCAGCAGCGTCATGTCGCCGGTGCCGGAGGTGTTGTGGGTGTGCAGGTGGATGGGAACGCTGACCGTCTCCTTCAGCGCCTTGACCAGAGAGTAGGCCTCCATGGGCAGCAGCAGGTTGGCCATGTCCTTGATGCAGATGGCGTCCGCGCCCATGCCCTCCAGCTCCTTGGCCAGCTTGACGAAGTAGGCCTCGCTGTGGATGGGGGAGATGGTGTAGCTGAGGGTGGCCTCCACCTGTCCGCCGTATTTCTTGGTGGACTTGATGGCCTGCTCCAGGTTGCGCACGTCGTTCAGCGCGTCGAAAATGCGGATGATGTCGATACCGTTTTCGATGGACTTGGCGCAGAAGGCGTCCACCACATCGTCGGCATAGTGCTTGTAGCCCAGAATATTCTGGCCACGGAAGAGCATTTGCAGCTTCGTGTTCTTCACATGCTTGCGGATGGTACGCAGGCGCTCCCACGGATCCTCGTTCAAAAAGCGCATACAGGCGTCGAAGGTGGCGCCGCCCCAGCACTCCAGAGAGTAGTAGCCGATGGCATCCAGCTGTTCCAGCGCGGGCAGCATATCCTCGATGGTCATGCGGGTGGCCGCCTGGGACTGGTGCGCGTCGCGGAGGATGGTATCGGTGATGAGCAGGGGCTTATTAGACAGAAATTCCATAGTTACCTCCTATTAACCGAACAGGGAGATCAGTACGCCCGCGGCGATGGCTGAGCCAATGACGCCGGCCACGTTGGGGCCCATGGCGTGCATCAGCAGGAAGTTGCCGGGGTTTTCCGCCTGGCCGACCTTCTGGCTGACACGGGCGGCCATAGGTACGGCGGACACACCGGCAGAGCCGATGAGGGGATTGATCTTCTCCTTGAGGAACAGGTTCATGAACTTGGCCAGCAGGACGCCGCCGGCGGTGCCGAAGCCGAAGGCCACCACGCCCATGCCCATGATAGCCAGAGTCTTGGGGCTGAGGAAGGTAGCGCCGGTAGCGGTGGCGCCTACGCTGATACCCAGGAAGATGGTGACGATGTTCATCAGCTCGTTCTGCATGGTCTTGCTGAGGCGATCCAGCACACCGCACTCCTTGGCCAGGTTGCCCAGCATCAGGCAGGCGATCAGCGGTGCGGCGGAGGGGACCAGCAGGGCCACGAACACCGTGACCACGATGGGGAAGAAGATCTTTTCCTTCTTGCTGACCTCACGCAGGGGCTTCATGACGATCTGGCGCTCCTCCTTGGTGGTCAGCGCCTTCATAATGGGTGGTTGGATGACGGGCACCAGGGCCATGTAGGAGTAGGCCGACACGGCGATGGGACCCAGCAGGGCCGGGGCCAGCATGGCGGTGACGAAGATGGCCGTAGGGCCGTCCGCGCCGCCGATGATGCCCACGGAGGAGGCCTCGGCGCCGGTGAAGCCCAGCAGGCGGCAGCCAACGTAAGTGAGGAAAATGCCCAGCTGGGCCGCAGCACCCAGCAGCAGGCTCTTGGGGTTGGCGATCAGGGGGCCGAAGTCGGTCATGGCGCCCACGCCCATGAAAATAAGGCAGGGATAGATGCCCAGCTTGATACCCAGGTACAGCACATCGATCAGACCGACGCTGACAGTGACATTGCTGAGGGTCATGCCGTAGGAGGCGAGGTACTGCTCGGCAGTCACCAGGGCATCCAGCTGGTTGGACAGCGTGCCCACGGCCTCGGAGCCGCTGGCGGCAAGCTGTGCCATCAGGTTATCGAGCACACCGGGGTCGAACGTACTCTGCGCCGCCGTCATCAGGGAGTCGGCGTAAGGCTGGAGCATATCGGCAGATACGCCGTTTGCCAGCATTTCCGAGAGGAACTGTGCCGTGATGGGCTCGCCGCCGAACAGGTCCCAGTGGACGTGTCCGCCGGCGAACAGGATCTCGTGGAACATCTCCGCGCCGGGCAGGTTCGTCACCAGCATACCGAATGCGATGGGTACCAGCAGCAGCGGCTCAAACTTCTTGACGATACCCAGAAACAGCAGCACAACGGCAATGACCAGCATAATGGCACTCTTCCAGTTGTCGCCCTGGAAAAACTGGTAAAAGCCGGTGCTTACAAAGAAATTGGCAATAGCTTCCATGTGCAGTCCTCCGGCGTCAGCCGATGGTGCACAGCAGCGCGCCGGACTCCACGGCGGCGCCCTTGGTCACAGACACGGAGGTAACGGTGCCGTCGCAGGGAGCCATGATCTCGTTCTCCATCTTCATGGCCTCCAGGATCATCAGCACGTCGCCCTTCTTGACGGCGCTGCCGTTGGACACGTTCACCGCCAGAATGTCTGTCTCTTATACACATCTGACGCTGCCGACGAAG
>ERZ1026846.944-NODE-944-length-20121-cov-5.119755_pt1 | contig 20121 bp, 17 predicted proteins | sample MGYA00380153_ERZ1026846 | MGnify/ENA primary metagenome ERZ1026846 (study PRJEB33269, sample SAMEA4719789) | human gut metagenome | biome: human-associated habitat; feature: organic feature; material: feces | place: Cameroon | collected 2013-10 ... | reverse complement strand
CATTTCTCCTTTGGTTTTGCATAAATATACATTAATATGTATAAATATGCATAAATGGTTGAGGCTCATTTATTTTTTTCGTCTTGCCATAACCACTTTCTTTAGAAAATTAGTATCTTTACAGCACAAAAACCGAATATAAATAAAAAAGATAAGATATGGTAAAGATGAAGAAAATGATGCTTGCCATGCTGCTGATTGTTGCATGGCTGATGCCGACATCAATACTTGCCGACAGCTATTCGTCATTATGGAAACAGCTGGAAAGGGCTATTGATAAAGACCAGCCCAAGACCGAGTTGGCCATCTTGCAGAAGATAGCCCATAAGGCCACCATAGAGCGTGCCTATGGCCATTTGCTAAAAGCACAAATAAAGGCTGTGAGTGTGCGCCAAAGCCTATCGCCCGACTCGCTACGCCCCTCAGTCATACGCCTTGAGGGCGAGCAACTGAAGGCCGAGAAGGCTGGCAACAAGGTGCTGGCCGCCGTGTATGCCGCTGTGCTGGGCAGAGCCTACGACCTGTTTCCTAAACTGTGCGAAGATGCGGCCGATGCCGAGGCCGCCAGTAAACAGTGGTATGACAAGTCGCTTCGTCATCCCGACGCCTTGGCCAAAGCCTTTGCTACAGGCTACGAGCCGTTTGTGATTGATGGTGTAGACAGCCGTATCTTTGGCGACGACCTCTTGCATATCATTGGTTTTCAGGCTGGTCGTACACAGTTTTTGCACGACTATTATGAGAAGGCTGGCAACCGTCAGGCCTCTTGCATCACGGCCCTCAGCCTGTTGCGCGAAGGTAAGAAAGAACAGGTGGCAGCGTTGCGCAAATCGAAATATCTGCTGGCCGTCGACTCGCTCTTAAACGAATATAAAGACCTGATGGTGGCTGGCGAGGTGGCCATTGAGCGCTACAATGTGATGGCCGAAGCCGACGACGTGCAACCCAAGGATATGATGAACTTTATCGACTATTCGTTGGTGCACTGGGGGGCATGGCCACGCATGAACATTTTGCGCAATGCCCAAAGCCGACTTACATTGCCCAGCTTTCATGTAGCCATTGGCGACGATGTGCTGCTGCCTGGTGTGCCGCGCAAGGTGAACCTGCTATCAGTGGTAAACGTTAACGAACTGACCATGACTGTGCGCCGCGTAAATATTGATGGCGACACCACGCTCGACCCCGCTTACGACAAAGAATATGCTAAACTGAAGGCTCATTTCACCGCCGACGAACCTTATACCCAAACGCGCCGTTATATAGGTATGCCTGCTTATAAGGCCACACGCGATTCGATGACGATTAATCCGCTGAAGGTGGGCGTATATGTGGTAGAATTTAGCACCAACAATGCTGCCGTGCGCCCCGAGCGTGTGCTCTTGCGTGTAAGCAATCTGAAGGTGGTGTGCCAGTCGTTGCCCAACCACAAACAGCGCTTTGCTGTGCTCAATGCTACCACGGGTCAGCCAGTGCCAGGCGCCAAATTGCGCATTAGCACGCGGCGTTTTAACGTAAAAACTAATTTGAGAGACGTCTCTACCCACGTATTTGATGCTAAGGGCGAGGTGATTATTGATTTAAAAGGTAAAGAAAATTATATTACCTACTATGCTTACACCGATGACGACAAGGCTTCGATGGAAGGCGAATGTTATTATGGTTACAAGTTTTATGGCAACGACCGCACGGCCGTACCGCAGCTCAAGCTCTTCACCGACCGCGCCCTCTACCGTCCAGGACAAACCGTACAGCTGTCGGCCATCGCTTTCAGCAAGAGCCGTAATGGGGCATCGACCATGCCTAATGAAAAGGTTACGTTTAAGCTACGCAACGCCAGTGGCAAGGTGGTGAGCACCGCCGAGGCCATGACCGATAAGTATGGCACGGCCACCATATCGTTTGTGCTGCCTACCAGCGGCTTGAACGGTACCTTCTCTATACGAGCTTCAGTTGACGGACAACGCAGGGTAGTAGCTTGGAACAGCATACGCGTTGAAGAATATAAACGGCCTACCTTCGACATCACTTTCGCTAAGCCCAGCACCAGCTATCAGGCTGGTGACACCGTAAGCCTCAGTGCCACGGCTCGCACCTATAGTGGCGTGGCTGTGCAGGGGGCAAAGGTACTCTATCGCGTGGTGCGTCGCCCCGCTTTATGGTGGGGACGCTTCGGCGTGCGCGACCGTACCACACTGCTGTATGCTGACACGGCTGTTACTGATGGCAGCGGTCGATTCGTAGCCCATGTGCCCATGACAATGCCCGAACGCGAAGAAGGCTTTGAAAAGGTGGCTCGCTTCTATTCGTTCGACGTTACGGCCACTGTGACCGATGCGGGTGGCGAGAGTCATGATGCTTCTGCCACCGTGCCCTTGGGCGATAAGTCTACCGCTCTTTCATGCAATATGCCCGACAAGATAGAGCGCGACAGCCTGCATACCATTCGATTCAACTATACCAACGCGGCGGGCGAGCCCCTTGATGGCGAGGTGACCTATTATATTGACGACCAGCGCTTCACGGCTCGCACCAATAGCGACCAGCCGTTGTCGGCCGCTACGCTTACCTCGGCTTCGCATCTGCTCACGGCCTATTGTGGGACTGATACCATACAGCAGCATTTTGTGCTGTTCTCAATGCAGGATAAGAAGGTGGCCACGCACACCCACGATTGGTTCTATACCACCGCCAACCGCTTCTCGGCCAACGGCCAACCCGTTTATGTTCAGGTGGGCTCGTCAGATAGTGTTCAGCATGTGCTCTACACCATCTTCTCGGGCGAGAAAGTGCTCGAAAGCGATGTACTGAATCTGAAAGATGGCGAGGTGATGACGCGCTGCTTTACTTATAAACCCGAATATGGCGATGGCTTGCTGCTTACCTATGTTTGGGTGAAAGAGGGCGAGGTATATCGACATGAGGTAAAGATAGCATGCCCCAAGCCCGACAATCGTCTCACCACCACTTGGACCACCTTCCGCGACCGACTTACCCCTGGGCAGAAAGAAGAGTGGACCCTGCATATTGCCACCCCCGATGGTAGCGCTGCCAAGGCTCAGGCCATGCTTACCATGTATGATAAATCGCTTGACCAACTGCTGAAGCACCGCTGGACGCTCAGTGCCAACTGGGTAAACCTTCTGCCTTCTACTCGCTGGGACTATCGCGATGCTCAAACCCTAAGCCGTTATGGCGAGATGGCCTTCCGCCCATTGGGCGAGCGCGCGCTCGACTTTAGCTCTTTCTACATGCCATGGATTGTGGCTAAGATAGAAAAACATGGTGAGGTGATGGTAAGAGGCTCAAAGAAACAGCTCTTGCGTACATCCTCGTCATTAAACGATAAGGTGTTCGACTATGTGCCTAACGAAGAAATGGAAATATCCAACTCTATGTTGGCCAAGATGGAAAAACGTACCATTACGGGCGCTGTTAAAGAAGATAGTGACGAGTGTGGCGATGCGGGCGAGCATGGCGCTGCCGATAAGGTGAACGTGCGAGAGAACCTTACCGAAACTGCCTTCTTTATGCCTACGCTTGAAACCGATGATAAGGGTAACGTGAAGGTGAAATTTACGCTGCCCGAGAGTGTTACCACATGGCGCTTGATGGGCATTGCTCACGACACTAACATGCGTATAGGACAACTGGAGGCCGAGGCTGTGGCACAGAAAAAACTGATGATTGAACCTAACCTGCCGCGCTTTGTGCGTCCGGCTGATAAGGGTAGCATCGTGGCCCGTCTCAGTAACCTGTCTGAACGCCGATTGGGTGGTACGGCTCGTCTTGAACTGCTGAACCCCGAGACAAACAAGACGGTGTATGCCAAAGACCTGAAATTTAAAATTGAAAAAGATACTACCATCGCTCTCAGCTTTGCCCTGGATATGGCCCATGTGAAGAACGACGGACTGCTGATATGCCGCGTATCGGCTCAGGCAGCGGGCTTCAGCGATGGCGAACAGCGCTATCTGCCCGTGCTTTCGGCCAGCGAACAGGTTACCACGGCTGTGCCCTTTACGCAGCAAGGGGCGGGCATCAAGACCATTGACCTGAAGCCACTGTTCAGCGGAAAGACGGTAGATGAGGGTAAACTGACGGTAGAATATACGAACAACCCTGCATGGCTGATGGTACAAACGCTGCCTTCGGTTTCAACACGTGGCAACGAAGATGCCATATCATTGGCCACAGCCTATTATACCAATGTGGTGGGCCGCAAACTAATGACGCTGTCGCCTGCCATACAGCAAACGGTAGAGCAGTGGAAGCTGAACGCTGATAAACACCTGAAGAGCACGTTGACCGACAATGAAGAGGTGAAGAACATCTTGCTAAGCGAAACACCGTGGGCAGACGATGCCGAGAACGAGACCGACAACATGCGTCGCTTGGCTTCGTTCTACGATGCTAACACGCTTGATATGCGCCAAGCAGGATGGCTGGCCAAACTGGAAACCTTGCAGAAATATGACGGCTCGTTCAGTTGGTGGCCTGGCATGATGGGCAGCAAGCACGTTACCGTGTCGGTGGCCGAAACATTGGCACGCCTCGCATCAATGGATATGCTTGATAACGAGGGACGCAACATCTTGAAGAAGGCTGTAAACTGGCTCGGTAGCGAGGCTTCGCGCGAATGTAACGATATGCGCAAACGCGAGCAGAAGGGAGAAAAGCATGTGCGCCCCTCTGAGTTTGCCTGCGAGTATATGTATGTGTGTGCACTGACAGGTGCCCGAAAGTCGATGACATTGAAACGTCAAACCGACTATGATTATCTTATCGCTCATCTTGCAAAACAGAACGCCGACCTCAGCATTGAAGGTAAGGCTCGTGCTGCTGTGGTGCTGGCCGAGGCTAACCACAAGGCCGAGGCTAACACGCTGATTGAAAGTATGCGACAATATCTGGTGAGCAAACCCGACATGGGCAGCTACTATGATACGCATAAGGCGGGCTACTCGTGGCGCAACTATCGCATACCCACACAGGTGGCGGCTATTGAGGCTTTGCAGCGCCTGCAGCCTTCTGACCAAAAGACCATTGCCGATATGCAACTGTGGCTGCTACAGTGCAAGCGCACACAGGGATGGGACACTCCGCTCAGTACTGTTGATGCCGTGTCGGCCTTCTTGGGGGGCAACGCAAAGGCTCTTACTGCCAGTGAGGGCAAACCCACGGTGCTGAAGGTTGATGGCAAGCCGTTGAACATGCCTAAGCAGCTGGCTGGCCTGGGCTATGTGAAGACCACGAAAGAGGGCAACCATATGCGCACCTTTACGGCTGAAAAGTCGACCGATGGCACATCGTGGGGCGCCGTATATGCTCAGTATGTGCAGCCGCTCGAAGAGGTAGAGAAGGCCTCGGCTGGCATTGCTATCAAGCGCACTTTCTATAAAGATGGTAAGCGCATTGACGTTACCAATACGGCCGAAGGAAACAAGGTATTGAACGACCTGAAGGTGGGCGACCGCCTAACGGTGCGCCTCACCATTGATGCCGATCGCGACTACGACTTTGTACAGGTTTCTGACCATCGTGCTGCCAACATGGAGCCTACCTCGCAGCTCAGCGGTTATCGCAATGGCAGCTATATGGTTACGCGCGATAATGCTACTTATTTCTTCTTCGACCGCTTGGCCAAGGGTCGTCACACCATTGAGACGTCTTACTATATCGACCGCGCGGGCGCTTATCGCACGGGGCTCTGCACCGCACAGTGTGCTTACAGTCCTGAGTTTATGGCACGCGACGTGGCTGTTGAACTGGAAAGCGAGTAGCGCAAAACTTATGGCGACAAAAATGATAATAATATTTAAACGTCATTGAATAATTGTCGTAAAAACTTGGCCTTGTCGGCATAAAGTGATATATTTGCATATAGTTACTGGGCTTGCAGAGTGTAAGCTCAGTGCTTGCATAATATAACGTCAGTGCTTGCTTGAGATAAGCCTCAGTGCTTGCTTGATGATGTTCTGACAATGAGCAATGTTTAAACCTTTTATATCGCGATAAATATGAAAATGATCAAGATAATGTTGGCCTCGTTATGGTTGATGCCTGCCTCGATGTGGGCTCAGAAACTGGTGGTGGCCAACGAAACCATCGATTGCGGACAGGTGACCTATCAGGCTCCCGTAGTGGCCGAATATGAAATTAGCAACCGAAGCAATCAGCCTATGCACATTGAAAAGGTGCGTATGAGCTGTGGATGCACAGAGGTTGACTATCCGAAAGATGAGATTGTGGCTGGCGAAACCTTCTCGGTAAAGGTGACGTATGATGCCATGACCATGGGACATTTTGATAAGTTTGTCGACCTATACCTTGATAATGCCGACAAACCTTTGGCACTGCGCATGAAAGGTGTGGTGGTGGCCGAGGTTATCGACTATGCTGGAACCTATCCCTTCATGCTGGGACAAATTTTGGCCGACAGAAACGATATTGAATTTGACGATGTAAATCGTGGCGAGCAACCCCAACAGAAAATACATATTCGTAACACCACTGACCAAACGCTTCGTCCGCAGGTGATGCACTTGCCCAACTATCTGAAGGCCGATGTGGCGCCTACAAAGGTGAAACCTGGCCATTCTGGTGTCATCACCCTCACGCTCGACTCGCGTTCGCTGCCCGAGATGGGCTTGAACCAAACCAGCGTGTTCTTGGGTGGCTTCCCTGGCGACAAGGTAAGTGCTGATAAAGAAATTACTATTTCGGCTGTACTGTTGCCCAACTTTGAGAAGTTGTCGGCACATCAGTTGGCTATCGCTCCAAAGATTGAACTCTCTGAGATGGAGGTCAACTTGCCGCCATTTGGTAAAAAGAAAAAGCAGCGTGCCGTCATACGTCTACGCAATGTGGGTAAAAGTGTGTTAGATATTCGCAGCTTGCGTATGTTTACATCGGCTTTACAGGTGTCGCTGAACACAACGCATCTGGCTCCGGGGGCCGAGGCTAAACTGAAGATAACGGTTGATGCCGCTAAACTGAAAGAGGCTCGCAACAAACCTCGTGTGCTGATGATAACCAACGATCCTGACAACGCAAAGGTTACCATTAATATTAATGTGCATGACAAATAGCACAATACATACGGTTGTATACTGTAAAAGATATCAAAATTAATAGCAAAACAAAATGCTACAAATAGAGATTGACAATGGCAGTGGCTTCTGCTTCGGCGTTACCACAGCCATTAAGAAGGCTGAAGAAGAGTTGGCCGATGGCAATACATTATATTGCTTGGGCGACATTGTGCATAATGGCATGGAGGTAGAACGTTTGCATGGGCATGGCTTGCTAACCATTAACCATGACGAACTGATGCGTTTGCACAATGTAAAGGTGTTGTTGCGAGCTCATGGCGAACCCCCAGCAACCTATACCATGGCCGAGGCTAACCATATACAGATTATTGATGCCACCTGCCCAGTGGTGCTGCAACTGCAACGACGCATCAAACGACAGTATGATGCCGACCCGAATGCTCAGATTGTGATATTCGGAAAGAGCGGACACGCCGAGGTGTTGGGATTGGTGGGCCAAACGCAAGGCCATGCCGTGGTGGTTGAAAGCCTTGACGATGTGAAGCAGCTTGACCTCTCGCGTAACACGTATCTCTACTCGCAAACCACAAAAAGTTTGGACGAGTTTCATCGTATCATCGAATATATTCAAGAACATATTGCACCTACAGCTACCTTCCGTAGCTTCGACACCATTTGCCGACAGGTGGCCAACCGTATGCCCAATATAGCCAACTTTGCTTCGCGTCACGACATTATTTTGTTTGTATGCGGACATAAAAGCAGTAATGGCAAGGTGTTGTTTAACGAGTGTAAGCGTGTGAATGAACATAGCTTCTTGGTAGAGAAACCTGAAGAGATTGACCTCTCGTGGTTTGAGGGCAAGCAGTCGGTGGGCATCTGTGGTGCTACCAGTACGCCCAAATGGCTGATGGAACAATGTCGCGATTATATAGAGAAATATCTTTGATGTTTTTACTGGTATTAATAGAAAGCAGTTGTATCTAAATAGAAATGGTTTGTATATAAATAGAAACCGTTTGCATTGAAAATAGATATTGTAGTAAATTGAAAATGAAGGAAATGTTTAGAAGCAAAATATTTGCATTTAATAATAGGGTAGCACAATTGTTGTTTGCTATCTTCTTTGTATGCACCTATTGCTTGGGTGCGTCGGCACAAACGGTTGAGCCCTCAGGGTGGCATGAGGTGCTGAAGGTAAAGTTTATTGAAGGCGATGCTGCCTTTATGTCGTTAGTGGCTTTTGCTTTGGTGCTGGGTTTAGCTTTCTGCATAGAGCGCATTATCTATCTCAGCATGTCTGAAATAGATACCGATGCTTTTCAGCGTTCGCTCGACGAAAAGATTAGTAACAATGATATTGAAGGCGCCAAGGAGCTGTGTCGTAATACGCGTGGCCCCGTGGCCTCTATTTGTTATCAGGGGTTGGTGCGCTGCGACGCTCCTGCTGAAGATATTGAACGTTCTATCTCGTCTTACGGCACGGTGCAGGTGGCACTGCTTGAGAAAGGTTGCTCGTGGATAAAACTGTTTATAGCCATGGCTCCCTCGTTAGGTTTCTTGGGCACAGTAATAGGTATGGTGATGGCTTTTGAACAGATACAACAGGTGGGCGATATCAATCCTACTATTGTGGCTGCAGGCATGAAGGTGGCGCTTATCACCACCATCTTCGGCATTATTGTGGCATTGGTGCTACAGCTGTTTTATAATTATATCATGTCGAAGATTGACCACCTGACGGCACGGATGGAGGAGAGTGCCATTGTGCTATTAGATGCACTGATAAAGCGCCGTAACAATCAATAACAGGAAAGGAGAAGTTGCCATGATGCTACAACGCAAATTAGGTATGACAAGTGACCATACGGGGTTGACGGCAGCCTGGACTCAATATGTTCTTTACGTATTGATAGCCTTGATAGTATTGCTTTTTGCTCTGTTTTATTTGGTGGGCTTCGATATTCCTTATGATGAGAACCCCGACTACAACGCTCCGTTGCTCACGGGTGCGCTCATCTCTTTTGCAATACTGTTGTTGCTGGTCACCACTGTTTTGGCTATCGTTTCAGGTGTGCGCTCGATGTATAAATATCGCAGCAAGCATAAGAAGGAAAATGGTATACGTTCGGCACGCATCATTATGGCAGTGTCGGCTGGCACCCTGTGCATGCTTTTGTTCTCGTTTCTTTTGGCGCCCATGGGTGCAATAAAGGTGAATGGTGTGCTGTTTACTGATGGCTTTTGGTTGCGTGTGGCCGAGATGTTTGTCGACACGTCGCTCTTCTTGCTGTTGGCTGCCTTTGCAACAGTGGGCATTGGCTATGCAATACGTGTGAAACGGCATAATGAAAAGATGAAACGGAGGAACCAAACATGCTGATAAAACGTAGGCGACGCGATGTGCCGACGCTGAATACCACCTCAACGGCCGACATCTCTTTCATGTTGCTCATCTTCTTTCTCGTCACCACATCAATGGATGTAGACCGTGGTATCACGCGCCAACTGCCACCCGTTGACAAGACCGAAGATGTGCAACCACTTGATATTGCTCGCAGCAAACTAATGACAATAGAGGTGCTGGCGGGTGGTGTGATACATATTGATGGCAAACCCGCACCAGTGAAGGGCTTGCGAAACCGTATTGCCAGTTTTGTGATGCGCGACAAAGAACAGCATCTCATAAATATTCAGACGGCCGACGATGCTTGCTATGACACTTATTTTGCACTGCAAAACGAACTGGTAGCAGCCTATGCTGCTGTGCGTGACAAAGAGTCTATGCGCCGATATGGCCATGTGTTGTCGTTATGTACACCCCAGCAACGACAGGCGGTGCTGGAGGCTTGCCCACAACATGTGGCCGAAAACTATGATAGCATACAGAAAGGAGGGAAACCATGATACGCCGAAACCGCCGATTGCGCGAGGTGCCGATGCTCAACACTGCTTCGTTGCCCGATCTTATCTTTACCGTGCTCTTCTTTTTCATGATTGTTACGCACATGCGCACCACCACCAGCAAGGTGAAATATGCCTTACCACAAGGCACCGAACTAAAACGATTGGTGAAGAAGTCGGCAGTCACCTATATATATATAGGACGTGCCATGCCCGAAACCACGCGTGAAACCTCTTCTGCAGCATCGCCCAACACCTCTTCTGCTTCATCGATGGATGTGTCGGCTTATAAGGTGCAACTGAATAACAGGGTGGGGACCATCGGCGAGGTGGCCAGTTTTGTAGCAAACGAGAAAAAACGCATGAACCCCGACGACCAAGTAAAGATGACGGTATCGATAAAGGCCGACCGTTCAACACCTATGTATGTTATCAACGCCGTAAAAAGGGCTGTAAGGGCTGGCGGTGCTACTCGCATTAATTATTCGGCAGAACGGGAAAGTGACAAATTAAAACAAAAATAGGTTAATTTGTTGTGATTTTCATTCTTTTGCATTATCTTTGCAAGCAAATTATATAATTTATAAGAATGTCACATCATAATTTAGACTCATTAGACAAGAAAATTCTGCACCTTATTGCTGAGGATGCACGAATTCCGTTTCTTGAAGTGGCACGCGCATGTAATGTGAGCGGTGCAGCTATTCATCAGCGTATTCAGAAGCTTACCAGTTTAGGTATTCTTAAAGGCTCACAGTTTGTTATCGATCCTGAGAAGATTGGTTATGAAACATGTGCTTACATAGGCTTGTTCTTGAAGAACCCCGAGAAGTTTGATGAGGTGGTTGAGGCATTGCGTCAGATACCTGAGGTGGTAGAGTGTCATTACACCACTGGAGGCTTTGATATGTTTATCAAGATATATGCTTTCAATAACCATCATTTGCTCAATATCATTCACGATAAGCTTCAGCCGTTAGGCCTTTCGCGTAGCGAGACCATCATTTCGTTCAACGCGGCCATCAACCGCCAGCTGCCTCTCGTGAATTTGCCTGAAGATTAAGCATTAGCATTGGTTTATACGAATACGGCTGTATGGGTAAGATATACAGCAGGCATCGTTAGCCCACTATATACATAAAAATCCGCAATACCTGTAATATAGGTGTTGCGGATTTTTTCGTTTTATATGTTTCTGTATGATGTTACGTTTGTTACATTACATGATGTTACGTTCATCATTCTCTTACATAATCGGCGAAACAAAAGTTGAAGTGGTGGCGCTCGTCAGTGCCATGTTCTTCTTTCTGTGCCAACTTCCAATCATCGTAGGGAGGAAAAAAAGCATCGGCTTGTGCAGGTGTGTCGTGCACCTCGGTTAGGCACAGGCGGTGTGCCAAAGGCATTGCTTGCTCGTACACGCTGGCACCGCCTATGATGTATATGTCTTCATCGTTGGCGCAATGGCGCAATGCCTCTTCAAGCGAAGCGTAGGTATCGCATCCTGGAAACTCGCTTTGTGTGCGGCTGAGCACGATGTTGCGGCGGTTGGGCAATGCGCCTTTCGGCAACGACTCGAAGGTGCGGCGTCCCATGATAATGGTGTGTCCTGTGGTAAGGGCTTTAAAGCGTTTCAGGTCGTCGGGCAGCCAATAGATAAGTTTGTTGTTATTGCCTATGGCACGATTGGCGGCCACGGCAGCTATGATGGATATCATTGTTTGAGAATTGTTTTTATTGAGTGCTTATTATATAATTATTACTTATGGTAGCACAGGGGCTTATACGCTCACTTCGGCCTTGATGTGATCGTAAGGGTTGTAACCCTCCAGTTCAAAGTCTTCATATTTAAAGTCGAAGAGGTTCTTCACATCAGGGTTAATCTTCATGGTGGGTAAGGGGCGAGGGGTGCGTGTGAGCTGCAGTCGGGCCTGCTCTAAGTGGTTGAGGTATAGGTGCGTGTCGCCAGTGGTATGCACAAATTCGCCTGGCTTCAGCCCTGTTACCTGAGCCATCATTTGCAGCAGCAGTGCGTATGATGCAATGTTGAATGGAACGCCCAGGAATGTGTCGGCCGAGCGCTGATACAGTTGCAGCGACAGACGGTCGTCGGCCACATAAAACTGGAACAGACAATGGCACGGGGGAAGCGCCATTTGTTCTACCTCGGCGGGGTTCCAGGCGCTCACCATCATGCGGCGCGAGTCGGGGTGGTTTTTGATAAGGTCAATTACATTTTGTATCTGGTCAATGGTGCCACCGTTATAGTCGGGCCACGATCGCCACTGGTGCCCATATACGGGGCCCAGTTCGCCATTCTCATCGGCCCATTCATTCCATATTCTTACACCATGCTCTTGCAGCCATCGCACATTGGTATCGCCACGCAAGAACCATAGCAGTTCGTATATAATCGATTTAAGATGTAGCTTCTTTGTGGTGAGCAAAGGAAAGCCATCTTCAAGATTAAAGCGCATTTGGTTTCCAAACACACTTAAGGTTCCTGTTCCTGTGCGGTCGGTCTTTTTATGGCCTTCAGTCAGGATGCGGTCAAGCAGGTCGAGATATTGTTTCATTTTATATTTATTGTTTTAATGTTCTATTCTTTTTTTAGTTTCGCATGTTTTCCGCTCGGCTTTTTCGCTTGCCAAGCAAGCACTATCGGTGTGCTGTATACGTGTGAAACGTAAGTCAACTACCTTGATACAAAGAAAAGCCTTAGCCTATGTGCTGACTCCTGATGCGCCACTCGTTGGGGTAGAGGTTGTTGCTGCGGTTGCCAATGTTTTTGACAAAGCCCAGTGGCAACCCTTCGTAGGCCACGAGCACGAAGCCTATGGGCGACCCCTCAGGCAGCGTGATGGCTTCGCGTCGAAGATAAGTGAGCGCTGTGCTAAGGTTGATGTTGACGATGGGGTAGGCCGATGTGTTGAGCATTGCCGATAGCGCCAATGATTGATCGGGTATGAGCGCTTTGCCTTTTTGTGTGCCTACCATTACGCCCGCCAGCATCACCTTCAGCGTTTTCAGTGCTTCGCGCACCACGGGTATGAAAGGTTTCCGCACGGCCATCAGGCGGTCGGCATCTATCAGCCAGTCAAACGATTCGGCCTGAAGCAGTGGTATCTCTTTAGGCAGCGCCATGCAGGGTGCTGTGCTGTCGCCTTTGCGTTTTTTGTCTTTACGCTTTTCTTTTTCAGGCTTGCGTTTTTCTTCAATGCGGGTGCCAGGCTTGCGTATGGCTGCCATAAATAGCCCTTCGCCTTGACTGAAGCCTGGTATAAATCGGCAGCAAGGCAGGTCTCCCCATAGTGCTGGCGTAACGTTCCAATCGGGTAGGGTGTTGATGGGCAGCACTTCGCCCCCAAACTCTTCTGTTATCCACGATAGGTTCTTCTCGTCTTCCTCGGCATTGAAGGTGCAAGTAGAGTAGATGAGCAGTCCGCCTGGTTGCAAACATTGCCATGCATCGGCCACAATGTCGCGTTGCAGTGTAGCACACTCGGTTACCTTTCGTGTGCTCCAGTCGGCCACCGCTCCTTCATCTTTTCTGAACATGCCTTCGCCCGAGCACGGCACGTCGGCCAAAATAACGTCGAACAAGATGCCTGAGCGAGCATAGTCGCGCGGATAATTATTTGTAACCACCACGTCGGTATGTCCATATTTCTGTATGTTTTCGCACAGCACGTTAGCACGTGCACGCATAGGCTCATTGGCAAATAGCAGGCTGCCTTCGGGCAACACGCTACGTGCCGCCGTGCTCTTTCCGCCAGGTGCTGCACACAGGTCGAGCATACGCACAGGCTCGTGTACATACTGTTTCAGCACGTGCGTAACAAACATTGATGATGCCTCTTGAACATAGTAGGCACCAGCATGCAATAGTGGATCGGCCGTAAAGTTGGGCCGATGGCTTAAATATCGTCCTTCTTCACACCAAGGCACGGGTTGCGTGGCTGCTGCCGCTGGCACACCGTGTAGATGTTTCAGTGGGTTGAGGCGTATGCTCACGGGTGCCTCTTGTTCCAGCGCCTGTACAAAGGTGTTATAGCGTACGTCGCCCATCAGTTGGGCGGTATATTGTGCGAAATCTACGGGCAGATGCATGTCTTATCGTTATTGCTTGTTTGTGGTATATAGCCCTGTTTTATAGGGCTACGGTTTGTAAAAAAAGCCTTGTTACAGTGCAAAAGTAAGAAAAATTTTGTTTCTTTGCAACAAAAACATATGCTGTTGCGTCAAATGGTCAGAAAAAGAAACAAAACGTTTAACACAACAAACAAAAAACTCTGCATTATGAAAATGAAACATCTGTTGGGCCTTGTAGCCCTCTTTTGTGTGATAACATTGTCGCCCGTGATGGCGCAAGGAAAACATCGCCACCATGCGGCCATCGAGCAAAAGGCTGATGCCCAAGACGATAAGGATGAAAATGTGGCTTACTCTGACACTACCTCAACAGCTTTTGGCAATGCTGCCGATACCGATGTTGCCGACGATGATGCCGATGATTCTGCGGGCTACACCTATACCATGAGCTCCAACCCATTGAACATGGATCACTTTGACAACCCCTTGGCTTTCTTTGTAGCTCTGTTTGGTGCGGGCTTCGGAGGCATCATGCTGGCCTTGTTAATTTTGCTCGTCATCTTGCTCGTCTTCTTATCGCCCCTTATCGTGGTGTATCTTATTTATCGCTTACTGAAAAGCTTGCATAATGATAAGGTGCGCCTCACTGAAAAAGCTATCGCCTCGGGCCGCCCCATGGCTAAATCGACCAGCAGCACTGTTATGGGCTCTGCCGACCAAGATTTATGGAACAAAGGCGTGAAGAATGTTGCATTAGGATTAGGCTTGATTATGCTGTTTGGCTTTTGGGATGCATACGCTCTTTGTGGTATTGGTGCCCTTATAATGTGTTTGGGTATAGGAAAAATGGTGATAGCACGCACCAGCGTAAAGGTAGAAACCACAGAACCTTCCGACTCGGTTGCCGACATATATACTGCTGAACAAACCAGTAAAACAGCCACCTCTGAAGCTCCCACTTCTGAAACGTCTACCTCTGAAGTTCCCTCTTCTGAAACGTCTGTTTCTGAAGCTCCCACTGCTGACCAGCCTTCAGAAACTAATGCCTCTAACAAGGTGGAAGAAGCATCTGACGAAAAACAGAACTAACGTAAAGAGATTATACCGTGTCAAGTATCTCTGAAATCTCTCTCATCACCCGTGCGAAGGTGTTTCATGACCAAAAGGCTTTCGGCCAATTGGTTATGAAATACCAGCCGGCCATTAGGCGCTTCTTTCTTGCCCAAACGTTGGGCGACGGGTCGTTGAGCGACGATCTTGCCCAAGACACGTTTGTGAAAGCCTATACAGCGCTGGCGCAATATCGCGGACAGGCGCGCTTTTCTACATGGCTGTACCGCATCGCCTATAATGTGCATTGCGACTATGTGCGACGCTATCGGGCCACTGCCGATCTTGATGCTTCGCCTCAGGTCAGCGCACAAGCCACATGTTCGACCAACGAAACGCTACACATTGACCTGTATGATGCCCTGGCCCGACTGGGCGATGCCGAGCGCACCTGTATAACGTTGCAGCTGATTGATGGCTATTCGATAGACAAAATCAGTAACATCACAGGGCTGGCCGAGGGCACCGTAAAGTCGCACCTCTCACGTGGAAAATCAAAACTCGCTATATTTTTGAAAAAGAATGGTTATGACAGATAATGATAATAAACTGGTAGAACAGTTTTTTCAAACCCATCAGTTGCCGTTACCCGACGTTGATAACGCTTTTACGCAACGTGTTATGTATCAGTTGCCTAAACAGCGCATATACCTGCTGAATAGGTTGTGGACAGTGGCTTGTGTGGTAGCCATTGTTGTGGCCTTTGTGTGGATGCATGGCCTTACGTTGTTGAAAACGGGCATTGGCAATATGTTGGGCGACTTATTGGGCTTTTGGGCCTGTGTGCATACCAACCCTTCTTCGCCCATATTGCTGGTGGTATGCCTTATGTTGATGGGGGGTGCTGGCGTGTATAAACTCTTTAACAAAACAAATAGCCTATACCTTCAGTTCTGACGAGAAACGATGGTTAAAAACGTCGGTATCAGTAGCTGGTTTCCAACTTTTATTGTACCTTTGTAGGCAGATATGAATATAAATTTACTTACAGAGGCCGAGTTGGCCTCGTTGCAGCAGCTGATAGCCGACGCCAATAATATAATAGTGTGTTGTCATAAGTCGCCCGATGGCGATGCCATAGGTTCATCGTTAGGATGGGCCGAGTATTTGTGCACCCTGGGCAAGAACCCCACGGTGGTGGTGCCCGATGCCTATCCCGACTTTTTGCAATGGTTGCCTGGAACCGAAAAAATTGTACGTTATGACAAGCATCCCGACACGGCCGACGGCCTTTTTGCCGACGCCGATCTCGTGTTCTGTCTCGATTTTAATACAGCCAGTCGTGTGGCCGCCATGCAGCCCACGCTTGAGCAGACGGCTGCTAAGCGAGTGCTTATCGACCACCATTTGGGCCCCGATATCTCTACCGCCCTCACCATCTCACATTCAGAGATGAGCAGTACCAGCGAGATGATTTTCCGCATTATATGGCAGGCAGGAGGCTTTGCTGCTATGGAAAAGAAATGTGCTGTGCCCCTCTATTGTGGTATGATGACCGATACGGGTGGCTTTACCTATAACAGCAATTCGCCCGAATTGTTCTTTATCATCAGTCAATTGCTGACCAAAGGCTTTGATAAAGACAAAATATACCGTAACGTTTTCAATAACTATAGCCAGTGGGCCATACGTCTGCGAGGCTATTTGATGAACGAGCGCCTGTTTGTAATGCCCCAACAACACGCCAGCTTCTTCTCAATATCGCGCGCTGATATGAAGCGCTATCATTTTATAAAAGGCGATGTTGAGGGACTGGTTAATGAGCCGTTGCGCATTAAAGGCATGAAACTGTCAATATCGCTACGCGAAGACGACCGTCACGACAATTTGATATGGATAAGCCTACGCTCGGTCGACGACTTTCCCTGTAACAAGATGGCGGCCGAATTTTTTAATGGTGGAGGCCACCTTAATGCCAGTGGTGGGCATCTCGACTGCTCGTTGCAAGAGGCCATCAGCATTACTAAAAAGGCCATCATGCAATATGAGGCCCTACTGTCGTAACTGAAAATGTGTTTATTTCGGCCCCCTTTTTATGTATAAAGATTAAAAAGCGGGCAAAGTGGTGACAAAATCGCCAAAAATCATTACCTTTGCATAACTTTATTGCCATAAAAGGCATAAGGAAAATGAAAAGATACATAAAGAATATTTATTACACGCAAATGAAAATGAGAAAACTGGGCTTGATGATGGTCGCACTGGCAGCGTTGATGGTGTTTGCATCGTGCAGCGATCAAGAAACCTATGCCGACCAGAAGAAGAAAGAAAGGGCCGCCATATCAAGCTACATCGTAAAAAATGGAATAAAGGTTATCGACGAAGAACAGTTCTTCGCACAAGATTCTACCACCGATGTGTCGAAAAACGAATACGTGTTGTTCCAAAGCTCGGGCGTTTATATGCAGATTATACGTAAGGGATGCGGACAGCCCATTAAAGATGGCGAAACTACTACCGTGCTGTGCCGTTTCAGCGAGCGCAATCTGCTTACCGATAGCTTGCAGTTGGCTAACACCTCACTCAGCACCGCCACATTGGTTGATAAGTTGTCAGTAAAACGTAGCTCGGGCACGTTCACAGGCTCGTTTATCGCGGGCTCAAGTCTTATGTATTCAATCTATGGCAAGGCATCAGTGCCTTCGGGCTGGCTCGTGCCTTTCTTGTATATTAAGGTAGGACGCCCATCAACCGCCGACGAAAAAATTGCAAAGGTGAAGCTTATTGTGCCTCACTCGCAAGGACAAAGTTATGCCGTGCAGAGCGTTTATCCTTGCCTGTATGAGATAACATACCAGCGCGGACGTTAAACCCTATCATCCCACATTTGCCCCTGCCATGATGGTAGGGGCAAATCAGTAAGAAACCAAAGAAATTATATTATTAAACCGTTTATCCTATGACGTTAATCAAATCAATTTCTGGTATCCGCGGAACCATTGGCGGACCTACCGGCGACACCCTGAACCCACTTGACATTGTTAAGTTTACATCGGCTTATGCCACTTTCATTAAGAAAAGCAGCAAGAGCAACAAGATCGTAGTGGGACGTGATGCACGTATCTCAGGCGAGATGGTAAAGAACGTAGTGTGTGGCACCCTTATGGGTATGGGCTTCGATGTGATAAATATCGGTCTGGCTACAACACCTACCACCGAATTGGCTGTACGCATGTCGGGCGCCGATGGTGGTATCATCATTACAGCAAGCCACAACCCCCGTCAGTGGAACGCGCTGAAGCTGCTGAACAGCGAGGGCGAATTCTTAACAAAAGACAATGGCAATGAGGTGCTTGACATTGCTGAGCGCGAGGCGTTCGACTATGCCGACGTTGACCATCTCGGACATTATACCGAGGACGACACCTTTGATGCACGTCATATCGAAAGCGTACTGGCACTGAAGCTGGTTGACGTTGAGGCCATTCGTAACGCACACTTCAAGGTGTGTGTTGATGCTATCAACAGCGTGGGTGGCGTTATCCTGCCTAAGTTGCTCGACGAGTTAGGCGTAAGCTACAAGTTCTTGAACGCTGAGCCCACTGGCGACTTTGCACACAATCCCGAGCCTCTGGAGAAAAACCTTGGTGGCATTATGGGCGAGATGGCAAAGGGCGAGTTTGATCTGGGCGTTGTGGTTGACCCCGATGTTGACCGCTTGGCCTTTATCTGCGAAAACGGAAAGATGTTTGGCGAGGAATATACGCTGGTGAGCGTGGCCGACTATGTGCTGAGCCACACCGCTGGAAACACTGTTTCAAACCTCAGCTCTACACGCGCTCTGCGTGATGTTACCGAGCGTCATGGCGGAACCTACACTGCTTCGGCTGTAGGCGAGGTAAATGTTACCACCAAGATGAAAGAGGTGGGCGCTGTGATTGGTGGCGAAGGCAACGGTGGCGTAATCTACCCCGAAAGCCACTACGGTCGCGATGCGCTGGTAGGCATTGCACTGTTCCTCTCATCACTGGCTCACAAAAAGTGTACCGCCAGCGAGCTACGCGCTACCTTACCCAACTATTTCATTGCAAAGAACCGTATCGACCTCACTCCCTCTACCGATATCGATGCCATCTTGCTCAAGGTAAAGGAGATGTATAGCAATGAAAAGATTACCGACATCGACGGCGTGAAAATCGACTTCCCCGACAAGTGGGTACATCTGCGCAAGTCGAACACCGAGCCTATCATCCGCGTTTACAGCGAGGCTCACACCATGGAAGAGGCCGATGCTTTGGGCAAAGAGCTCATGCAGGTGGTGTATGACATGCAGTAATAAATAGCTTGCCGAACGCATAATGTGGCAACAACTGAAACATCATTGATAAAACATATCTTAAATAGGTGTCATTATTAATTTTGAACACCTACTTAATATAAAAAGGTCTGGCATATAGAAGAAGGGTGCCAGACCTTTTTTTTATACCGTTTCTTCTCTGCCCATTCTTTCTTATCTAACCGTATGTGCCCACCTAGTAGGACGGTGGTCTCCGCGCCCCGTCCTCCAGCCCCCAACCTAAGTAGCACTTCCTGTTGATAACTTAACATGTTTATTGCCTATTCCTAATGTGGGGAGGATGGGGCACAGAGACCACCGTCCTACTTGAATAATTCATGGATAAATTTATGGATAATTTATGGAAATTCGTGTTCAAACCAAACGCGCGAAGCGCGAAATAGATTATTAAAAACGCAACAATATTATTCGTTCTCCAAATCATAGTAATAATAGTCTGAAAACCAGGCAAATGTCGTGTGAAAACCAATTAAAAATCGGGCGAAAGCCTTGAGAAAGTCATCTCACACCGACCGTTCTCCATGTTCATAACGGTCGGTGTGAACACGAGCATCGACCGTTCTCCATGTTCATAACGGTCGATACGAGACGACTTTCTCAAGGCTTTCCAGGGCCGACGCATTACTTTATGACATCACCTTATGAAGGTAAGAGCAGTCCCAA
>ERZ1026846.940-NODE-940-length-20180-cov-9.573665_pt1 | contig 20180 bp, 10 predicted proteins | sample MGYA00380153_ERZ1026846 | MGnify/ENA primary metagenome ERZ1026846 (study PRJEB33269, sample SAMEA4719789) | human gut metagenome | biome: human-associated habitat; feature: organic feature; material: feces | place: Cameroon | collected 2013-10 ... | reverse complement strand
GGCGTAAGCCAGCAGATTTACAGTCTGCCCCATTTGGCCACTCTGGTATTTGCCCGTATTCCCTTTTCTATCAGCACCATGCCCGCAAGCATTAGAGCAGATGTCTCTCGGAAACGGGTGCAAAGTTAGGCATTATTTCTTTCTCTCCAAACTTTTCCCCGTTTTTTTTCTCAAAAACGTACTTTTTCCTGACTTTGCCAATGCGTCACCCAATTAAATGGCATAATTCGTCGTTTTTCATTATGCGCTATGTGTATCTTTGTTTGTGAGTTATGAGATATGCCGCTAACGCGGAGAACATAAGAACAAAAGAACATAAGAACATAAGTGCTTCAAGACATACGGACACGGACTCGCGTCCATGTGTCCTCAAGAACATAAGGGCTACGCCATAGCGTTTAATGCTGTTGCTTTCTTGTTTATGACGCTCAAGGTTGTAACGGCGTAGCCCTTATGTTCTTGAGGGCACATGGACGCAGGTCCATGCCCGTATGTCTTGAAGCACTTATGTTCTTTTGTTCTTATGTTCTCCGCGTTAGCGGCTGATAAATAACGCTACGGCGTCAGCCCTTATGTCTCTTGGGCCACGCGGACGTTAGTCCGTGGCCAGCCGCGCAGCGGCCTTTTGTGTATCTTATGAAAACTTATGTTGCTTATGTTTTCCGCGCTAAGCGGCTAACACAAACGTAATTTCTTTTGTTCTTATGTCCTTTTGTTCTTATGTCCTCCGCGTTAGCGGCAAATCTCATTGAGCACCACAATATTCTGATTCCATCACTTTCTGCGCCAATGAATGACGCGGTCACCATGGTGTTACACACCGGTTTGCTCACGGGCACAAACCCTTTGTCCGCCTGGTCGCGCTGTTTCATTTCGGGCGTGCGGTCAAGCACATTATAGCTAATATCGCACTGTTCGTCCATAAGGGTAATACCGCAGTCTGTGCCGTTGCCCATGCGTTTTTGCGGCTGGGGTGTTTCAGTGTTTTCACTTTGTGGTTCCGCGCTATGCGCGATAGCGTCTATGAGTTTGTCCACGCCACGTTTCACAATGGCATCGGCATAGCGCAGCATTCTGTTGAGCATTCGTTTCATGGTAGTCAATACAATTTGGTTTTGTACAAAAGTGCTGCAAAGGTAACACCAAGGCATTGCACCCCACAAAAAAAGTGTACAATTTGTACACAAATATTTGTACCCTCCCCGTCATCCCTCTTGTAAAAGAGAGTGTGTGCTTTTACTGCCATCTTACACTTTTTGTGCGTAACAAGTTGATACACATAACTTTCAAGAGTGTAAGATGATTTCAAAGTATCTTACACACCCCTGCATACATCTTACACCCCCACCCCTTTGTCTCGCAGTCGATTTTGTCGTATGCGGCGGATTGTACACCACAGGGACGTAGAGAAATCTGTCGGAGCAACAGACTTTTCTGTTCCCCTATGCCGTAATGTCGCCCTCCCGTGCTCGTGCCGCGTGGCAGTATGTAGGTTGTGTAGGATGCGTGTAGGTGGCGTTGGTAGTATCTTACACTAAGTAAAGTATTGACAATCAGTGAGTTGCAACGTGTTAGTGTAAGATGCAAGATACTCGGCATGTAAAGTTTTTGTAGTATGGTAAAGGTCCCGCTACCACTAAACGCAAGCACCAAACGCTACCTCTAATGGGGGCGACGCGTCTCGCGTCGGGATTTGAGACAAAGGCTCACAGACAGAAATGTAATTAGTGCTATCTGTGAGTCTTTATTTATTTTCCCGACGCGAGACGCGTCGCCCCCATTAGAGGTAGCGTTTGGTGGTGGCGTTTGGTGGTAGCGTTAGTGGCAGCGTTTGGTGCCTGAGCCCGTTCATCACATTGGGCTTTCAGCCCGCACTCGCTAAATTCGAAACTCGAGTAGTTAATTCTCTACGCACCACTACGGCTTTTTAGGTGGCAGTAAATAATACACCGAAGAGCCATAACCACACCAATAACCAAGACCTCCACTGATATTTCCACGCAGATTGCTATTGGTTGAAAAGAACGGACTGCCCGACAGCGACACATCGTCCTCAAAGCTATCCCAAAAAGCATAGGAGGGGCCATCTAACGTGGTGAACTTTATCTTCAGTGTATCTGAATACGAGAAAAACGGCGAGAAATGACTATTATTAGGCCGATGCAGATTATAAACCGGAAGCGCCGAATGCGGGCTGATATTCTCGGGCTTATACAGACCCAAGTAACACGACTTGTAATTCACATCACGACACTTGCTGATGCCGAAAAACTTATATCCCCCACCCTGCGGCAAATCCAGCTGCTGCGACACATGCGCCATCACCTGGTAGAGCGTATCACTCTCTAAGCATGGTGTTACAGTAAAGGAATCTACCACTGCCTTAGGCGGAATAGTAGTTACAGCCTCAGCATGATAGGGCGGACAGTCTACTGTCAATTTATAAGTATGTCCGCTACGGCCCATAATACGCGTCGTGGTAAAGCCATACGGAGGTGTTTGATGCTTCATCACGCGCCCCGTTAGCACCACAGACTTCTCCTCGTCGCTCACAGTCACCGTAGCCCACTTTAGCACATGTTGCACAAGATCGACATCAGTAGTATCACTGGTTGTAAACGGCAGACTGGTGGTTACGAACACCATCGGGAAATCGCCATCGTCAATCCAGCCCTCTACCACGAGCTGGGGTTGAGTATGGCTGTAAGGATCTTCCACACACGAGGCGAAGGCTATCGCTGCCACCAGCAGGGGCAACGTCTTTTTACACAACACTACCATACGGCTAATATTTAATATAATAACTGAACGAAGGCAACGGATATTTGAGGAAACACACTGGAGCGAACCTAAAATTACCATCTCTGCGTATTCGCAGTCGATAGAACAATGGGTTATTAAAGCCGAAGGCATTAAACAGCGACACGTTGAAGCCATGCCTAAAGTGCCTTTGCCGCTTCTGCTTAAGATCTACATTTGCAGCCATATCCACACGCTTGTACCACGGCAGATGGCACCCATTATGTTTACCATATTGTGCTACCACATAGCCATTCATTAAATAGAACTCGTTAGCTGACGTAAAGGGGGTGCCCGAGGCAAACACTGCCGAGCACGTAAAGGTCACACGCTTCAGTGCCTGCCAGGTGGCCACAAGATTAAACTCATGCACTCTTTCGTGGTTTGCAGGATAAGAACTTCTTTCCCGCAACTCTGGAAATTTTCGTAAAGAGCGGCCAAAAGCATATCCCACCCAACCGGTTACAGGACCACTTTGACGTGTTAGTTGCATACCGAAACCATAATTTAGGCCCCGCCCCTGTAACAAGGACTTATTGAGAGAATATGCCTCATTTATCAGGTCAAGCACATTATCCTTATACTCCTTTTGATGATGTAATCGTTTTACATAGGCATTTGCTGTAAATGCCCACGCATTATTTGGTGTCTGTCCATCATACAACAGAGACAGCCCCTCTGCACGCTGCGGTTTCAGTTCGCGCGACGCCGAAAACCAAAATTCTGTGGGCAATCCTAACGACGTAAACCCAGTTTGCTGCACATACTGATTGGCCACCGACAGTTGCACGCCCAAGCAATGCTGCGGAGCCGCCTGCCACGACAGCGTCAGCATAGGCGAAATTGAGAACCAGCTCTTTTGGTCTACATCACGATAGTAAGTCACGCGTCCCTCTGGTTTCAGCACCCATTGCCCATCATGCCAGTCATATTGCCAACCAGCATAGACATTTGCCTCATGAGCCACGCCTTTTTCCTGACGGTCTGCCTCTATCTGCGTGTAAGTACTTTCTATTTGCGGCGACTGCGGCAGTATTTGATACAAGCTGTACGAGCCTCCTATTTGCCATGAGTTACAGCTCCACGCTGCTTGATAGCCATACTGACGAATATGCGAGGGCAAAGATATCTTCTGCCCTGCTTGACGCAATCTAAAATCATTCTGATACCCCGAGGCCACCAGCCTCTGCGTCAGTTGCCACGATTTGCCCATCACCCTCCAAGAGGCCTCAGCAGCATAATTCAACCAGTTTAGTCGTACGTGCATAAGATGTGCACCTTCTGTATACGAGGCTCTGTCTTGCCCAAAATAAGCATTTAAGTCAAACCTGTGCCGCATCGAAGGTCTGTAACTCAGCGTTACATTATAATCGCCAAAACTGTACCGCAGTGGCGACCCGTCAAAATCAAGCCACTTGCCATAAAGCAAGTTCATGTACGCTTGACGAGCCGAAGCCACAAACAGCAATTTGTCATTAGGCCGCACACGTATCGTGCCTTGCGACGACATCGGACCTACATTCAACTCTGCCCCCCCCACTTTCCTTTCGCGTTGCGCCAGGCTGTCCACGCCACCGTTTTTTATTGCAAATGGACGCATCTGCACCACCCCGCCCAGTCTGTTAGGTTGGGCAGCGCCAGCAAGTGCCGTGAAATCCAACGTGTCAAAATGACTTGCATTGAACGCAGAGAATATGCCCAACAGATGCGAGGGGTTAAACACTGTGGCACCTCCCATCATAAAAGCATTTTGCCCCATATCGCAACCTTGCACATGCAATCCGGCATCATACTCTGTCGAAGTTTGCACCGTAGGCAAGCTCTGCACATACCGCAAGGGGTCTGCATTACCTAAAATTTGGGGCAAAGTTTGCAACCGCTTCATCTCCCAATGTATGCGTCCCGCCGAGCTTCCACGCAAAGGCGAACGGTTTCGCCATGCCGTCACCGACGCCTCTCCCGCTATATCTACCTGACGTAGCGAGTCAACATGCTGAGCATGCACAACCATACTTGTATGCACGCCCAACAACAGCACATATATATAATAAGGTATAAACTTCAACATAGCACTTTAGCCAAGCCACATACTCAGCAGCGTTGTCAACCTGCAGGCTGACGGTTTGACAAATCTACAAGCAAATGTGCTTCATACGCCACTATCTGCAGACAATGAAAAACATAATCCCAGGCTTTATGGGCAAAGGCCGTATGTCACCCCATCAGCCACTACACCCTTAGATAACAAAAAGCAGGAACCGATTTCGCACTCTGGCCAAACCAGTTCCTGCTATTTATATCAGATACGTACTTGGGTGGTTCTAATTTAATATTCGAACTTCTTGCCCAGTTTCTCGTAACCTCTGAGCAGACTTTCAAAGGTATCGATCACAGACTTGAAAGATGTTTCATCGAAATAGTCCTCAAAACTTATGCCATACGAACTGTTATCATTGAAATAGATAGCTGGCTCAAAGTCCCAATAGTCCTCGTAATAGTCTGATTCCTTAAACACTTCCAATTTAACAGAAGCCTGTTCCACCTTGGTTCCGTCGTAGTACACTTTGCAATCCAACAAGCTGTTAGCCTGTGCTATACAACTTTCAAATTTACGTTGGTTCTCGCAGTTATCGTAAGCTTCTTCTATCCAGCGATTAAAATCCATAGCGTTTGCGCAAGTGGCCTTTATCTGCATTTTGCCCATCACGTCTACGCTGACATTCACCGAACCCACTTTCTGCACATCATCATTAGTCAGTTTAAGCCCCGTGCCACTGGCTTCAAACGAAATGAGTGTCACATTGCCTTTTTTCATGCAGCCTTTTACAGCCACCTTACCCTCTTGTGCAGAGTAGCCAGCACGATCTATTATCCAAGAGTAGTCGTTCACACTGGTTGTCGTGCTTACATCTACGCCATCGCGGCTCAGGTCATATTCCGGGCCGTTAAACTTGCTGTGGTCTATTTTTGTCACAGAGTTCACACGGGTCACACCATCTTGCGTTAGCGTTACTATCACGCGCTCTGGCACATTAACGTAGTATTTGTACTTATCCACATACTCTACACCAGTACCCGTACTGCTATCGTAAACATAGTCTCTGTAATCTTCGTCGTCCGTAATATAGGCCTTCTTAACGCTGCCCTCCTGTTTTACCGACAGCACACATTGCTTCCCGTCTTGGTCCGTAAATATAAACTGCAAGTCATTGGCCTCTGTGCGAGTCCACTTATTTGCACCCGCAGTAAAATGTCCCTTAAAGTCTGAGAGCATAATCAGCCGGTTGTAGTAATTACAGTCCTGCAACCACCCATATCCATCACTTCCTTTCTTGTTAGTCACAAATTTTGTCATGCCCTTAAGTACCGTGTCAAACCAGTTCGTTACAACGCTATGGTCAAAACGGTCATTATCCACATAATGATTGTAGATATAGCTTGACAGGTCTGCCAAGCCATTAAAGTCACTTGAGGGAACCTGTGCCATAAAGCCTTTAGCTATCGCTTCAAGTTTTTGCTTCTGTTCATGGCTCGTCAACGGGTTTTGGGCCGATGGTTCGTTGGGCAGAACATCATCTGCGTCATCACCACCGCCGCCTCCAGGAATTTCTTCAGGGTCATCGTCTCCACACGAGGTAAAAGTCACGGCTGGCGCAGCCAATACCAGGCTTGCTGCCAACATGTAAATAAAATGCTTCTTCATAGCTAATATTGTTAGGGGTTGTTCTAATCGCGGCATTATTTGCACACTTTATTCGCAAAGTTAAACATCTTTTTTGACGCACGCAACCCCCTTTCGGCGCACGAATGCATAAGTGGTACAAAACCGTACATAAGTGGCAAAATTTAAGGTCTGCAGAAATCACTTTCTGCAGACCTTGTTATTGAGATAACTTCAAACTGAAGATATTGGGGCTATCATGCGTTACCCTCGGGCACACCAAACGGAGTAGCTGTGCGGCCACCCTGGGGAGCCTCAGCTGCACCAGGAAGGTTAATAGGGCCAAAAGCCTTCTCATACTTTTGGATATTGTCCTGAAGAGCAAAGAGCAAGCGCTTTGCGTGTTCGGGAGCCAAAATGATGCGGCTCTTTACGTTTGCCTTGGGCACACCAGGCAATACGCGAATGAAATCCATTACAACCTCAGCGCTCGAATGAGTGATAATTGCCAGGTTTGCATAAATGCCTTCAGCCACTTCGGGAGTGAGCTCAATCTTCAACTGTCCGTCGTTCTGTTCTTGATTTTCCATGGGGAATAATTCGTTTATGATGTTATTACTATATTATATATGCGTATAACCAGTTTGCAAGATGCCCTGCAAACCTTTTTCGCAGCACAAATATAGGCCCAACCATCGGATTAGCCAAAGAAAAGTGGTATTTTTTCCGCTTTCTCATGCCATTTACGCGTTTTTTCATTGCAATCATTAGCATTTTGTTAAAAGAATACTTAATTTTGCACGCAGAAAAACAAAGAGTGACAAAATCCCTAACAACCAACAAGTCCTGCGGCTGCCACAATTATGGTTGCCACACATAGGCTTTGCAAACTATTTATCAATTCATTTATAACACAACAAATGAAAAAGTTTTTTACTATCATCGCTTTGGGCGCAACTGTACTCACAGCTGGTGCTCAGAAGTCTGTACAAGGTGCAGGTTTCTTCGACAATTGGTCAGTAGGTCTCGTTGGTGGCGGCATTCTCCCCACCACTCACACCTCATTCGATAAGTTCCGCGCCACTTATGGTGTTGAACTCACAAAGCAAATCACTCCTGTGTTCGCTCTCGGTGGCCAGTTCCTTGCCAACAACAACACAACCGCCAGCCGCACAGTATTTGACCAGTCTAATCTCAGCCTCCTCGGCAAGGTTAACTTCTCAAACCTTTTCTGTGGTTACAATGGCCAGCCCCGCTTGTTCGAGGTTGAAGGTGTTGTAGGTGCAGGTTGGGGCCACGACTACATCAACAAGAGCTATGGCGATGACGCCAACTACTTCACTTCTAAGTTCGGCTTCAACTTCAACTTCAACGTTGGCGAGAAGAAGGCTTGGACCATCGCTGTTAAGCCCTCTATCGTTTACAACATGGAGGCTGACCGCAAGCAGAGCTACAACGCTTACAACGTTAACAACAGTGCCATCGAGCTCCTCGCCGGTGTAACTTACCACTTCAAGAACAAGAACAACGGCAAGAACTACATGACCCTCGTTAAGGCATACGACCAGGCCGAAGTTGACGGTTTGAACGCAAAGGTTAACGACCTCCGCGCTCAGGTTAACGACAAGGACGCTCAGCTTGCCAAACTCGCTGCCGACAACCGCGATCTCCAGCAGAAGCTCAATGATTGCCGCAACCAGAAGCCCGCTGTTCAGACTATTACTAAGAACTCTGCTTCACTCGAGCAAACCGTTACATTCCGTCAGGGCAAGAGCACTGTCGACGCTTCTCAGCTCCCCAACGTTGAGCGCGTTGCTACATTCTTGAAGAACCACAAGAACAGCACCGTTGACATCAAGGGTTACGCTTCACCCGAAGGTAGCGCCGAAATCAACGCCAAGATTGCCAAGGCCCGTGCCGAAGCTGTTAAGTCTATCCTCGTTAACAAGTACAAGATTGCTGCCAGCCGCATCAACGCCGAAGGCCAGGGTGTAGGCAACATGTTCTCAGAGGACGATTGGAACCGCGTAAGCATCTGCACCATCAACGAGTCTAAGTAAGTAAATACCTAAGTCCTACATAACGGACTTTCAATTACAAACTAACAGGAGATGAACACCATGCCTCATGGTGTTTACCTCCTGTTTTTGTTGTTGTTTTGCAACACCCCATACACAAGCCAAAAGAGCAATATAACCTACTAAAACTGTTATAATTCACACAAAAAGCCATCTTTACGCACAGAACGAGCATCAAAAGTTGTGCCATTAGCAGAATGTAAGTATATTTGCATTGACATTATATAAACCATGTAACACCTAACATATAAATCATAAAACTACAAATCAACAATGAATCACTTACACTTCAAGCGCAGCGTATGGCTCGTATGCTTGTTCAGCCTGTTGGCAGGCTTTGCCCATGCCATCGACATCAACAAGCCCGGTGTTGTGTACCGCATTGTCAACAAGTCTAACGGCCAGGCCGTGACCAATGGCAATCAAAGTGCACACGACACATACCTCAGCACCGCTGCTATCGACAACAATTCTGAAGGACAGGATTGGATGATTGTACCCGTATCCGCAGCCGATGGCATCTACGCCTTCTACAATCCTCACTGCGACATGGGTATTGACATGGCACCGAGTGCTAAAGAGAAATGGCACGTGCTGCAATGGGACGCCAAGTTTACAGACACCAACCAGCAGTTCCTTATCAAGGAGGTGGGCACCGACGAGTTCCAATTCCTCAACACCAACGGCACGCGTGTTATGACGCGCCGCGACAACGGCGACATCTACATGGACGAGGACCTCACCGCGGCCAACAGCTACTTCACGCTGCAAGCCACCGACAAGGTCATCAACACCCCCATCAAGGGCTACACCTACCTGCTCCGCAACAAAAAAACAGGCTGGGTGCTCAGCAACAATGAGAGCCGCAACTCTACAGATCCCATCTGCACCGAGCCCTACAAAGAGGGACAGTACGGACAACACTGGCAATATCGCAATGTAGAATACAAAAGTGGCAAAGACACCAAATACGCCGCTGTGTTATACAACGAGAAATACAAATATGCCATTGATGCAGCCATTAACACCACAAAGGTTCCTCTGCAATATGCACTCGATGGCAGCAACGTCAACCAGCAAGTTAGTTTCGTACCCGTTGAGGGTCAGGAGGGTGTATACCGCATAGCTTACACCGCCAATAACAAAGCCTACTACATGGCGGCCGACAGCAAAGGCGACACCAAAATGGTGGAGGACGCCAACGACGAAACTACCTACTTCACGCTCGAATACACCGACGCCTACGTGCCCGTCTACAACGATTGGGAAAATCCCAAGGTGTTTGCGGTTAACAAGGAAGAAGGCCACGCCGCCTATCTGCCTTATGCCAACACCGAGGCACTGCGTGCCGACAAAGCACGTTACGACAAGCCCTGGCTCGACCCCACAGGCAACAGCCGCTGGCTCTCACTCAACGGCACATGGAAGATTAACTTTGTAAAGGACCCCGCCGACCGACCGGGCGAAACCGACTTCTATGGCAACAGCGTAGACGTGTCGGCATGGGATAACATCGAAGTGCCCTCATGCGTTGAAATGAAGGGCTACGGCGACCCCTGGTACGTTAACGTTGAATACCCATTCTTCGACAACCCGCCTTACATCGAAATGAAGGGCAACCTCTACAACTCTGTAAGTTCACTCCGCCGCAATTTCACCCTGCCCGAGGGTTGGAACAACGAGCGTATCTTCCTCCACTTCGATGGTATCTACAGCGGAGCCTACGTGTGGGTTAACGGCCAAAAGGTTGGCTACACCCAGGGTTCTAACAACGATGCCGAATTTGACATCACAGCATACGTACATGAGGGCGACAACAACCTCAGCGTACAGGTGTTCCGTTTCACCGATGGCTCATACCTCGAAGGTCAAGACTGCTGGCACATGAGCGGCATTCACCGCGATGTTTACCTCTTTGCCACGCCCAAAACCTACCTGCGCGACCATTACATCACCAGCACACTCGATGCTGGCAGCAACTACAAGAGCGGCAGCATGAATGTGAAGCTGACCATGACCAACAAGGAGCGTGAAGCCACCAACAAGCAAGTTCGCGTGCGCCTTATCAATCCGGCAGGCACACAAATAGCCGAAAAGAGCGTCGACTTTGCCTTCACAGCCAATGGCGATAGCACCATGGTAAAAGATGTCACCCTCGACGGCCTTACCGACCTGCAACTTTGGTCTGCCGAAACCCCCAACCTCTACACCGTAGAGTTGGCACAGCTCAAGGCTGATGGCACCGAAGAAGAGGCCTTTGCCACCAAGTACGGCTTCCGCCACATCGAAATTCCCTACAACGACCACCGCGTCTACATCAACGGACAGCAAGTATACTTCAAGGGCGTCAACACCCAAGACACCCACCCCACCCGCGGCCGCAGCATCGACGTGCCCACTATGATTAAGGACATCACCTTGATGAAGCAGGCCAACGTCAACACCGTACGCACCAGCCACTACCCCCGTCAGGCCAAGATGAACGCCATGTTCGACTACTATGGCATCTACGTCATGGACGAGGCCGACATCGAATGTCACAAAAACTGGGGCGACCACGGCACAGGCTACAACAGTGGCACATCAACTGGCATTTCAGCCGACGACAGTTGGAAAGCTGCCTACCTCGACCGCGCGGGCCGCATGGTATTGCGCGACCGCAACTACCCCTCTGTCATCTTCTGGAGCCTCGGCAACGAGAGCGGCTACGGCAGCAACCATGTGGCTGAGTTCAAACTCATGAAGCAACTCGACAACCGCATCATTCACTACGAAGGAGCCACTAACGCCGGCAAGAACGATGTAACCGAACTCTGGAGCCAGATGTACCCTTCTATCGAAGGCTCATCAAAACCCATCAAGAGCGAGGCTAACAGCAACTGGGCAGCACAGCCCTACTTCATGTGCGAGTACGACCACGCCATGGGCAACTCTCTGGGCAACCTCCAGGAGTACTGGGACGTGATCGAGTCAAGCAAGTACGGCATCGGTGGCTGCGTTTGGGACTGGGTTGACCAGGCTATCGTCTCAGCCGACGACATCAAGGCAGGCAACCTCACCCAAAATGGTTTCAACAAGTACCGCACAGGCTACGACTGGCCCGACGCACCCCACCAAGGCAATTTCGTAAACAATGGTATTATCGGTGCCGACCGTGCATGGAGCGCCAAGCTCGACGAACTGAAAAAGGTGTACCAGTACATCAAATTTAGCTACACGGCCGACGACAACACCATTGTGTTGCACAACAGTCACGACTTCACCACCCTCGGCAAAGGCTACACATTGCACCTTGACTGGCTCGCCAACGGCAAGCAAATCAAGCATATTGACTATCCGCTCACATGTTTGAACATCAAACCGGGTGAAGAAATTGGTATTAGGTTTGCACCCGTTGACATAAGCGAAGCCAAAGCACAAGGCAAGGAAGTATTGCTCAACGCCGTTGTTACACGCGATGCCGCCACCGACTATGCCGATGCCGACTACCCCATTGCCTCAGCACAGTTTACCTTGGCCGAACGCGCTGCACTGCCTGCTGTAAGCACCACGGGAGCACAAAAGCTCACACTTGCCAGCAAGAACGGCAGCACCACCATCAGCAATGACAAGGTGACAATGACCTTCAAAAACGACAACGGCAATGTGGCCGAATGGATACAGAACGGCATCAAGGTTAAGAAAGACGCCAAGTTCCCCGACTACGAAAACTACCGTTGGATTGAGAATGACGCACCCTACGGCAGCGACCCCGCCTACGTTCAACACAACTGCGTCACATCACGCTCTGCTGCCTTTGCCATTGCCGACGATGGCATGAGCGCTACAGCCACTGTCACCGCCAAGGGCACACTGGCCAACTTCACCTACACATACACTATCTATGCCGACGGTACAGTTGACCTCAACACACAATATGAGCCTACGCAAAGCTCTACCGCTCTTAATCGCGCCATTCGCCGTCTTGGTGTACAGATACCCTTCTCTGGCGAATTTGGCAATGTGACTTACTACGCCCGCGGTCCGCTCGAAAACTACAACGACCGCTGCACAGGTTCGTACCTCGGACAGTACACCACCACCGTATGGGATATGAACGAGTACTACCTGCGTCCGCAGTCTATGGGCAACCGCATGGATTTGCGCAAGCTGGCATTGGCCGACGACAAGGGCAACACCATCTTTGTTGAAACCGAAGGCAACGTGGCCTTCTCTACCCTCTACTGGACTGACCAGGAGCTCAAGGCAAAGAGCCACAACTGGGAACTCACCATCGACGACGAGCCCGCCAACCGCACCATCTACGCTCACTTCGACTGTGCACAGCGTGGTGTTGGCTCTGGCAGCTGCGGTCCCGATGTACTCAGCAAATATTGTGCGCCCACCAGCGGCACACAGAGCTGCACACTGCGTTTCACCACAGCCGATGCTTCTATCACAGCCATCAGCCCCGCAGTTCAAAGCACCGATGCACTGAAGGTGAGCCACAATGCTCAAACCGTCAGCATCAGCGGCAGCATCGAGGCCGGCACCACTGCCACCCTCTACAACATAGGCGGCATCAGCCTCGGCAGCGTCAAGGCCTCAGCACCTGCCACACAGCTCAGCCTCAGCATTGCTGGCCAGCCCACTGGCTCATACTTGCTGCAGATTGACGCCCCCAACGGCCACCGCGTACACAAGTTGTTCCACGTGGCGCAGTAAGCAGCCCGGCTGCCTACAAGTTCTGAACCATCAGGCTCAACTCTGAGCCTTACATATCCAACGCATCCCACCCGTTCTACTGCGGACGAGTGGGGTGCGTTTTTTAATTACGCCATTCTGCAATAGCGCTAAGCACTAAACGCAGGCACTAAATGAAAGCACAAAACGCTAATACCAAACACAAAACGCTACCTCTAAACGAAAGCACTAAACGCTAACACTAAACACTAACACCAAACGCAAGCACTAATGGGGGCGACGCGTCCCGCGTCGGGATCAAGGCAAAGGCTCACAAACAGTAGTGTAATTGGCAGTGTCTACAAGCCTTTATTTCGTGTATGAACATTGCATTTTCCCGACGCGAGACGCGTGCCCCCATTGGTGCTTGCGTTTGGTGTTAGCATTTAGTGTTAGCGTTTAGTGTTAGCATTTAGTGTTAGCGTTTAGTGTTAGTGCGTTTAGTGCAGCGCGTTTCAAACAACTTACCCCCCATAACGGTCTCTCTATCAAGTCTATTATGAACACGCCCTACCCGAAAAGGCATAAACCCAATAGGCACATCATAAGCGTTAGCTAAAACCATAAAGCATAACTAAGGCAGGCAATTACCCACGTAGGTAATTGCCTGCCTTAGTTATATATAACCCCAGGTGCATGTGTTATTAAGCCGTGTTATAAGGAGCTGGCGCATGAAAGCGGTGACGTGCTCCTCATTACTTCATGCCGTACAAGCGTACACATTAAAATGCCTGACTATTCAACTACATATCTCCTAACAATATAATGTGCGCCATGCAAGGCACCAAACGGCTGTTATCAATAATCCGTGTTCTCAGGGTCGAAGTTGGTCCAACCCGCGGTCCAGTTGTCAGCACCAAAGGCACCGATAAAGTTCACCTTGTCAAACCACGTTGAGGTAATGCCGTTAAATGAGCCGGCAGTCATCAAAGGCGATGCAGCAGTTGGCAGAATGTTCAATCCGGTCAAGCCAGCCAAAGGTTGCAACAGCCAGCTGTCGGTGGTGGCATCGGCGCGGTTGCCCGTTTGCTGCAAGAACCAGGTGCTTGAGAATGAAGGCTTGCTCTCGTCCACAATGGGCTTTTTGTTGGCGTCGTAACCCGTTACGAGATTGTCCTTATACAGCTTGTTGGCATCAGAACCTGTGATGGTCATGTTGGCAAACCACACATTCTGCAGTTTGAAACCGCCATTGCTGGCCTGCTGCTGCGTGTCACCCTTTTCGCCATCGATTATGACGCCAATGGGCCAGCCCATGGCCACAGAGTTAATGCAGTTAAGACGCGAGCCGCGACGTATCTGCATGGCCGACTGGAACAAACCAAGTGCCGAACCATTGCTGGGGAAGAGGTCGCCGGCATTGATATAGCTGCTGGTGTTGGCAAAGTTGGCGTCCGTAGCCTTCGGACCCACAAAGGTCATGTTGCTGAACACGGCCGAGGTGTAAGGCGATGCGGTTGAGCCACTGGCATCGTTGTCGCTCTCAAAGCCATTGCTCTGGCTGCCGTCGGCTATGCGCGAGTCGCGTACTGACAAGCCGTACTGCACATGGCCAGAGAAGCCGTTATCTGTATCAAAATCGTCGTCCCAACCACGATAAGCTATCAAGTTCTTGCAGTTGACCGTACCGCCAAACCACTCGAAGGAGTCGTCGTTTGAGTAAGATACCTGCACGTGGTCAACCTTTGTGCCATCGCCCACCGAGCCGAATGTCACACCGTTGATTTCCTTGTCCTTTTCAAACGGATAACCGGCAAATTCTACACGCACATAGCTCAGCACGCCCGAGTTGTCGTGGGCATCGTTGCCGCCATGCTTGGTGCGCGGCCCGCCCTCTATTTGTGCTTCGCCGGCATTGTGCGGAGCCTTGCCACAGAGTATCAAGCCACCCCAGTCGCCAGGACGGCGCTGGCCTTTTGGCATCTCTGATGTAAACACAATAGGTGCCGTTTCGGTGCCTTGGGCAATAAGTTTGCCACCACGCTCTACAATGAGGGCAGCCATGGTTTGCTTGTCGCCCTTGATAATGGTGCCAGGCTCAATGGTAAGTTCTGAGCCAGCTGCCACGTACACCCAACCCTTGAGCAAATAAGTGCCCTTTTTGAGCGTTTGTTTGCCCTTGAACACAAACTCGTTGTCGCCATTGCCAATCTGTGTGCCGTTTTCAAACAGCAGGTTGTCGCAAGCCTTGAGTCCGCCGTCCTCACTCCAGTTGTAGCTGGGTGTTGATGGTTCGGGAGTGTTGTTATCGCTGCACGCCATAAAGATCGGTGTAGCGGCAATGCCCATCATAAGGGCCAAAACTGATAATGTGTGTTTGCACATAAAACTTTTGATGTGTAAAAAGAAATGGTTTGTCTTTTAATCACGTTGCAAAGGTCGGTACACAAGGTTACAAGAGCGTTTCCAGGCAGTTACATTTGTGATAAACCTGCACGCTGGCGGAATTTACGAATTGGGGCAGAAGCTCTGAATTTCAAATTTTTCCTCTTTCTGACAAACATTCTTTGCCGGAGCAAGGCGCACATGGTGCCACACGCTTTTTCTGTTACGGGAGGGCGTATTTTCGATCAGAGCGACAGGAAATCCGCTTCCCCTATACACGTTTTCCGCTCCCCCTATACCGTAAAATGGCGGTGGCTATGCCGTTAAATGCCTCAGCTACATGCAGCACGAGCATAAAACGTTTCATGCCTCCCAAACTGTGGCGAACCGCTTTGGGAGGCATGACTATATGCGTAAGCTATTCGTTAAAACAGGCGTCAGAACTTGTATGTGACATTCAAACTGAAATTGCGGCCCGGGCGGTAACTGCGTGTCACCTCCTGCACTTGGCGCTGACTGCCGTTGGCAAGGGTTACGTCGCTGAGTTGCTTGAACACCACCTTCTGACCTATGATGTCCTTCAAACCAAGTTTGAACTCGAAATGCCCCAAGGTGCGCGAGAATGACAGGTCGAGCGCATTGCGCGGCATTTCGTAAGAGTCGGGTATGTTGACCGTTTGGTCGCCCGTGGAGCCAAGGCTGCGGCCCACACCTATCAAGCGCTTGCCTATGCGGTTGTACTGCAACGAGGCACCCCAAGCGTTGTGGCTATAAAACAGACCAAGATTGACAAGATAGGGCGACTGGCCCTGCATGGGGCGGCTCTTTTGGCGGCTGCCCGCCGGGAAATGTACACGACTCTTGATGAGCGAGCCATTGAACACGAGGGTGAAGTCGGGCAGGTGCATGAAAGCGAGGTTCTTGCGTATGTCAAGTTCAAGACCATAGCTTGCGGCGCTCTTGGCATTTACATACGAGTACACTTGGTCGGTACCCCCCGTAACGGTGTAGGTCCACTCTATCGGACTGTCGAAGTGCTTGTAGAAGGCGGCAAGGCTCACCTGGTCGCCCTTGGCGGGGTACCACTCATAACGCAGGTCGACATTGTCGATGTAGCACGACTTGAGGGCGGTGTTGCCCTGTACTGATGAGGAGAGATCGAAGTCGTAGAACACTGACGGACTGACCTCGCGGAACTCGGGACGGTTGACCGAGCGGCCATACGACGCACGCAGCTGGTGCGCATCGGCCAGATGCCAAGTGGCGTTGACTGAGGGGAAGAAGTCGTTGTTGTCGTAGTAGCGGCTCATGGTGCTCTTTTCGTAGTCGCGGGTGTTGCTGACGAGTTCCATGCGCGAGTGTTCAAAGCGCACGCCGGCCAGCACGTCGAAGGCGCCTACGGGCAGATTGACGGCGGCGTAGGCCGAGGTGACGAGGTGGTGGCCCTGATAGTCGTTGCGCATTTTGGTGTCGTCGATGAGGTAGAGCCCCTGGTCGCCATAGTTGGCCGGTGTGAGCAGTTGTGTGGGCAGGTCAAGATACTGGAAACCAGCAGGCAGGGTGTTGCCCGACGGGTGCCACTGGTAGATGAAGCTGCGTGTGTTGTACTGGCGCGTGCGGTACTCGGCATAGCCTCCGGCCAGGAGTTCGGGCTTTACGTGCTGAGGTTTGTCAAAGGTGTAGCGGTAGTTGACGGCGGCCGAGGCTATGTGCTCATCGAGGCGGGTGAACTCGCGGTTGATGTCATTGCCGGTTGACAGTCCTATGCGGTCGATGTCGACTGAGTTGTCGAGTGCATAACGACGGCGGTCGGGCAGCAGGCGGTTGGCATAGGCATAACCCGCGCTCCAGTCGAGTTTTGACACGTCCCAGGCATATTTGCCCGTCAGCTGGGTGTTGTAGGTGGTGCGGCTCGAATAGTAATATTCGGCCTCTTCCACTTGGTTGCTCTGCGCATTAAAGCCGGTGCGTGAGGTGTAGCGGTCGGTGCCGAGCTGGTTGAATATGTTTTTCCACTCATAACGTCCTGCCCCCTTGCCCGGCACAAAAGTCAGATTGAGCATGGCTCCAAGGCGGGCATTGTGGGCATATTGGCGGTCGGTGGTGTTGCGCAAATATACGCTTTGGTCGTGGGTGAGGTCGTACGCGCCAAAAAAGGCGTTGCGCATGGGGCTGTACGTCTTGTAATTGTTGCTGTAATTGATAGCACCAAGCAGGGCTAACACGGCACCGTTGTCAAACTCCTTTGAGCGGTTGACATTGGCCGATAGTGACAGGTCGGCCCAGGGGTGGCAGGTGTGCAGCTGCCAGTTGTTGTTAAAGTGGTTGTCGGTCAGGCTGATGCCACTGCCGCCGGGCGTTTGCTGCAAGGGGGCATGCACACCGCCCTGTATACGGCGAAAATTGTCGAACCCGAGCCAGTCGGTTTTGCCACCTTCGGCTGCCATGAAACGCTGAAAGTGTGTCTGGTCGTTGACTGAGGCTCCCACCGAAATGCTGGCCGAATTTTTGTGCGGCACCTCCTTGGTGTCTATCATGATAAAGCCTCCGGTAAAGTCGGCGGGATATTGAGGGGCGGGCGACTTGATTATCTGCATGTTGTCAACCTGCGACGAGGGGATGATGTCAAAGGAGAAGGCGCGCGAGTCGGCCTCGCTCGACGGCACGGCGGCACCATTTATCCACACATTGTTGTAACGCTGCGAGAGGCCGCGCACCATGACAAACTTTTGGTCGATGATGGATATGCCTGGCACGCGGCGTATCACCTCGGAGGCGTCCTTGTCCTGCGATTTGGCTATCTGCTGGGCCGATATGCCGCTTTGCACCACCAAACTGTTGCGTTGGGCGGCCACCTGCGACGCCTCGGTGTTGCGCTTTACGGTGGCTGTAACAGTGGCCGTGCCAAGGCTGCTCTCGAGTTCGCTCATGCGCACCACCAGGGCGGTGTCTGTGCGTGCGGGGTTGATGGTCATGCTCACCCGGTGATAGCCAAGGTAGGTGGCTACAAGGGTGTAGTTGCGCTGGCCGAGTGTGCGGAACACGAACTCGCCATTTTCGTTGCTGACGGCTGTTTGGCCGGCCTGCACTATTTGCAGTGTGGTTCCTACAAGTGCCTCGCCCGTACGGGCATCAATCACGCGCCCTTTGAGTGTGGCGTCAATGCCGGCGCGCGCGGTGTTGGCCAGGGTGCAAAGCAGCACCATGAGCACCAACACGAATGTCTTTTGTTTCATTTCTTTGCAATATTATTTACCGGTTGCAAAGTTCTGAATGGTATGTTACGTTGATGTGACTTGTGTATTTCGATAATGTGAAGATTTGGGCAGTGGCTTCGCAGTTAATTAACTAACTTTGCACCGCCGTGCCGACTACCCCGCACGGCTTGTGCTTTTCAATCAAAGGCGTTTTACCAGGCACGGTGTTCAATGTGAATATGTCACCTGCTGCCTGCATCAAATAATTCTGAATACCTACTTATCATCATGCTTCTATCCCCTACCCTCGACCCCATGGGGCAAGCCATTTGGGACTATGCCTCGACCGGACATGCCGGCACGCTGCGGGTGTTGTCGTCGATGTTTGACGATGACGAGATACCCGTGGCCACTCTGTTTCGCACCGAACTGCAAATGCCTGCGCTTGAACGCATGGCGCTCAATCTGTGCCGCGGCCATGTGCTTGACGTGGGGGCCGGGGCTGGTTGCCACTCGCTGGCGCTGCAGGACAGGGGCCTCGAGGTGTGCTCTATCGACATTTCGCCGCTCTCGACGCGTGCACGCACTTTGCGCGGCGTAAGTGACGCGCGCTGCACCGACTTTTTTGGTCAGGAACTGGACGGCATGCGGTTTGACACCATCGTACTGCTAATGAACGGGCTTGGCATTGCTGGCACACTCGACCGTCTGCCCTCACTGCTCAACCGCTGCAAGGCGCTGCTGGCTCCGGGCGGACGGGTGCTGGCCGACTCGTCGGACTTGCGCTATGTGTTTGAGGACGAAGATGGAAACTTTGACTGGAACGCGGCTGAGGGCTACTATGGCGAGGTGGACTATCAGATGGTTTACAAGCAATGCAAGGGTCGGCCTTTTGACTGGCTTTACGTGGACTTTGACACGCTGCAGCACACGGCCCAGCAATGCGGCCTCGTGGCACGCAAGGTGGCTGACGGCGAGCACTACGACTATCTTGCCGAACTGAAGGCTTTATAAAAGGACTTTTGCCGTCTGGCAAAACGTAAACATACGAACGGACTCAAGCACCAAACACTACCTCGAATGGGGGACGTTTGGTGCTTGAGTCTATTCGTATGTTTGAGTTTTAGCAGTCTGCAATCTACCAAAGCATGTATGCTTTGACAGATTGCTAAAATATAAATGACGTATAACGCAAAACGCTTCCGAAAGCATTGAACTTTCGGAAGCGTTTGCGGTGTGTACGGGACTCGAACCCGTGACCCCATGCGTGACAGGCATGTATTCTAACCAGCTGAACTAACACACCAGTTATGCAAAATGTACCTTTGAGCGCTGCTGACTGAGCGGTGTGTACGGGACTCGAACCCGTGACCCCATGCGTGACAGGCATGTATTCTA
>ERZ1026846.939-NODE-939-length-20183-cov-37.392289_pt1 | contig 20183 bp, 16 predicted proteins | sample MGYA00380153_ERZ1026846 | MGnify/ENA primary metagenome ERZ1026846 (study PRJEB33269, sample SAMEA4719789) | human gut metagenome | biome: human-associated habitat; feature: organic feature; material: feces | place: Cameroon | collected 2013-10 ... | reverse complement strand
GCCATCGCCTGGAGGACTTCGAGAAGCGCCGCAATGAGATTCGCCGTGGCGGACGCCCACGTGTGGGTGCCGGAAGACGCAACGATGAGGATGATGACCACAAGGGCGGCCGCAGCTTCGGAGGAAAGCGCAGCGGCGACCGTGACAACAAGCGTGGCGGATTCAAGGGCGACCGCAAGGGCGGCAGAGACTTCGGAGGCAAGCGTTTCGAGAAGGGCGACAAGCGCGGTGGCTTCAAGGGCGACCGCCGTGGTGGCAAGGACTTCGGAGGAAAGCGTGGCAGCCAGCCTAGCTTCGACACCGACTTTGATGACGAGGATTAAGATTTTCTAGCGACACCGTAAAACGCGGTGTCGCTAAAGATAAAATCTTAGTTATCAGATAGATAAGTCTAGTGATGCTATAAAACGCAGTGTCACTAGAAATAAAAAAACAAGAAAAAACAATGATGAATCTGAAGAATTCAATTTATAAATTATCTTTCGCTGCTATGATTTCCATGATGGCTATGAATGCAACCGAGATACAGGCGCAGGGCGTGGTTGCTGCGCAGAAGGGCGAGAAAACCTTCACCCTGGAAGATTTGAACTTCGGCGGCAACAACTATCGCAACATGGTGGCAAAGAACCGCTGGTGCACCTGGTGGGGAAATGAACTCATCCGACAGGATGTGGAGGCTTGCTACCTCGTGAACAAGACTACCGGAAAAGAGACCAAACTCTTCGGCATCAACGAAATCAACCAGTGGATTGCTCCTACCAAGGACATCAAGGTAAGAGCCCTCTACAACGCTCAGTTCCCTTTTGCAGGAAAGAGCATCGTGATGGTAAGCAACGGCAGCAAGACCTACACCATCGACTTCAAGAAGCATAAGCTGCTGAGCGAGATGGAGTTTGAAGATGGCGAGAACCTCCTCGAAGCGAACGCACAGCAGAATGCATTCGCCTATCTGAAGGGCAGCAACCTCTATGTGCGCACCTTCGATGTAACCAACAATGCCATGACAAGAGAGAAGAAGTCTCACGATTTCCAGATCTCTACAGACGGCAGCCGCTCTATCGTCTATGGTCAGAGTGTTCACCGCGATGAGTTCGGCATCAGCAAGGGTACCTTCTGGAGCCCTAACGGCGAACTGCTCGCCTTCTACCGCATGGACCAGAGCATGGTGACTGATTATCCACAGGTGGATATCCCGGAGATTGATTACTTCAATCACCCTGAGACTGAGACCTGCTGCGCCAAGCCTGCACCAGACAAGTATCCGATGACAGGCGAGACATCGCACAAGGTAACCGTGGGCGTATTCGACTGCATGACAGGCAAGACCATCTATCTGAAGGCTGGCGACCCTACAGACCGCTACTTCACCAACATCGCATGGAGCCCGGACAGCAAGACCATCTATATGTTTGAGTTGAACCGCGACCAGAATGACTGTCGCCTCACTGCCTACAGCGCAGAGACTGGCGAGAAGACCGGCGAGCTCTATCGCGAGACCGATGAGAAGTATGTAGAGCCTTGTCACCCAATCCAGTTCCTGCCTTGGGACAACAGCAGCTTCATCATGCAGAGCCGCAAGGATGGCTACACCCACCTCTACCTCTGCACCCTGGGCAAGCACGGCAGCCGTATGGCAAGCAACACGGAATCACTCGAAATCAAACAGTTGACTTCCGGTAAATGGGAAGTGATGGAAGTGCTCGGCTTCAACGCCAAGCGCAAGAGCATCATCATCGCATCCAACGAGTGCTCTCCTATCCAGCGTAACATCTTCGTGGTAGATACCAAGACCGGCAAGCGCACCATGATGGACGACTGCGGCAAGGGATGGCACAACGCTACCCTGAGCGGGAACGGACAGTTTATCTATGACAACTACTCTACTCCTACCGTGCCTCGCAAGATTGCCATCGTAAACACCGAGAACGGCAAGCGCACCTCCTATTTCACAGCCAAGAACCCATGGAAGGGCTACAACGTGCCTGAATACAGCTGCGGTTCAATCAAGGCCGACGACGGCGTAACCGACCTCTACTGGAGAATGGTGAAGCCGGTGAACTTCGACCCTAACAAGAAGTATCCTACCATTATATATGTATATGGTGGACCTCATGCCCACAATGTAGACGCCCGCTGGAACTACTCTAGCCGTGGCTGGGAAACCTACATGGCAGAAAAGGGCTATCTGCTCTTCATCCTCGACAACCGTGGCAGCGAGAACCGTGGCAAGGCGTTCGAGCAGGCTACCTTCCGCCAGCTGGGTCAGGTAGAGATGAAGGACCAGATGAAGGGTGTAGAATATCTGAAGACCCTGCCTTACGTAGATGCCGACAAGATTGGTGTTCACGGCTGGAGCTTCGGTGGATTCATGACCATCTCGCTGATGACCAACTATCCAGACGTATTCAAGGTAGGCGTAGCAGGCGGTCCGGTAATCGACTGGCACTGGTACGAGGTGATGTATGGCGAGCGCTATATGGATACCCCACAGACCAACCCAGAGGGTTACAAGAAGACCTCCCTGCTCTATCAGGCCAAGAACCTGAAGGGCAAGTTGCAGATTATCCAGGGCTTGAACGACGTGACCGTGGTGCCACAGCACTGCCTCACCTTCCTGAAGGCATGTATCGCAGCCGGTACCCAGCCCGACTTCTTCGTCTATCCTGGCGAGCCTCACAACATGCGAGGCCATCAGAGCACTCATCTGCATGAGCGCATCAGCAACTATTTCTTCGATTATTTGAAATAACAAACAATAACTTACAGCAAATGAAAATTTTATTGTTAGGAGGCGGTGGCCGTGAGCACGCCTTAGCATGGAAAATCGCTCAGAGCGAGAAGTGTGAGAAACTCTTCATCGCTCCTGGTAATGCCGGTACACAGAATGTCGGCGAGAACGTAGATATCAAGGCAGACGACTTTGAGGCGCTCAAGAACTTCACAGTCGAGAATGGCGTTGATATGGTGGTAGTTGGTCCGGAAGACCCATTGGTAAAGGGTGTTTACGATGACTTCAAGAACGATCCTCGCACCCAGAACATCCCTGTCATCGGTCCATCAAAGGCTGGCGCCGTACTGGAAGGCAGCAAGGACTTCGCCAAGAAGTTCATGAAGCGCCACAACATCCCTACTGCCCAGTATGAGACTTTCGACGGCGAGCACGTAGAGGAAGGCTTGAAGTTCCTGGAGACTCTGAAGGCTCCTTACGTATTGAAGGCAGATGGTTTGTGCGCCGGTAAGGGCGTTCTCATCCTCCCTACCCTGGAAGAGGCTAAGAAGGAGTTCAAGGAGATGCTCGGCGGTATGTTCGGCAACGCTTCAGCACGTGTAGTCATCGAGGAGTTCCTCAGCGGCATCGAGTGCTCTGTATTCGTATTGACCGACGGCAAGAACTACAAGATTCTGCCTGAGGCTAAGGATTACAAGCGCATCGGCGAGCACGATACCGGTTTGAACACCGGCGGTATGGGTAGTGTTACCCCTGTGCCATTCGCTACCAAGGAGTGGATGCAGAAAGTGGATGAGCGCATCATCCGTCCTACCGTTGAGGGTCTTGCCGAGGAGAACATCGACTACAAGGGCTTCATCTTCTTCGGCTTGATTAACGTGGAAGGCGAGCCAATGGTGATTGAGTACAACTGCCGTATGGGCGACCCAGAGACTGAGAGCGTGATGCTCCGCCTGAAGAGCGACATCGTGGATCTCTTCGAGGGTGTAGCTGCCGGCAATCTGGACAAGCGCAGCATCGAGTTTGACGAGCGTGCTGCAGTCTGCGTAATGCTCGTAAGCGGCGGTTATCCAGAGGCTTACAAGAAGGGCTATCCTATCAAGGGTATCAACGACGTGGAAGGCTCAGTGGTATTCCACTCGGGTACAGCGATGAAGGATGGCGAGGTAGTAACCAATGGTGGTCGTGTCATCTGCGTAAGCAGCTACGGCAAGGACAAGGAAGAAGCCTTGAAGAAGAGCTTTGCCGAGGCACAGAAGATTCAGTTCACCGACAAGTACTTCCGTTCTGATATCGGACAGGATCTTTAAGATGAGTTAATAGTTAATAGTTTATAATTAATAGATAGACATTCATGCATTCTTCGATTATTAATTGATCATTTAGGTATGCAAGTCCATTTATAACGGCGCAGGCCTCTATAAACTATTAACTATAAACTATAAACTAAACATAGATGTTAAGAAAGAAAACTTTTCAAAATAAAGTAGCGTCAAGCCGCTACGCTTTACCTATCACAGCAACCCTTGCCGCCTTGGTATGGGTTGCTGTAGGTTTTTTGGTATCCAATATCTGGGTACAGTTTGCCTTTACCATCATCTCTACCCTGCTGATGGTAGAGCTCAACAACCATAATTCCCTGATGCGAACCTACAGCCGCATGGTTTCGTGCAGTTTCCTGGTATTCATCACCATGACCAGTCTGCCTGCGCCATCGTTCAAGGCAAGCATCGTGACGATGTGCTTCATCGCCTTCTATCTCATCATCTGGAACGGTTATCAGGACAAGCAGTCGTCGGGCTGGACTTTCTATGCCTTCTTCTGCATCGGCCTCGCCTCGATGGTCTTCATCCAGATAGGCTATTTCCTGCCTGTACTCTGGCTGATGATGATGGTATTTACCAATTCATTCAGCATCCGCAACTTCTTTGCATCCATCATCGGCGTGGTGATGCCCTACTGGTTCTCAGCGGGTTACTATGCCTATACCGACAACATGCAGGGTCTGGCGAACCATTTCCTGGAATTCGTGAACTACAAGGAACTGTTCGACTATTCGCAGGTTACCGACCATGAGGTCATCAATCTGGTATTCATCACCATCCTGGGCGTCATAGGTTCCATCCACTTCCTGCACACGGCATACGCCGACAAGATTCGCACGAGAATGATCTACGACACCTTCACCATGGTGAACTTCGTGAGTCTGGCATTCATCATACTGCAGCCTCAGCATATCAAGGAGCTCGGCGGCATCATGATTGTGAATACAGCGCCACTCGTGGCTCACTTCATCACCTTCACCCGTGGCAAGATTACGAACATCATGTTCATCTCGATGCTGGTTATCGTGGTACTGATTTTATTATATAATATTTTCATCCCTGAAACGATACTGATGCAGGCGATGGAGGGAATGATTTCCAAAGGATAGATTTTTCAAGGCTATACCCATACGCACTGTTTTAGTGCATCATGTCAGTTAAACAAATAATATTCAATGAGTTACATTATAGACTTTTTAATCAACTGGGGCTATTGGGGCATGTTTGTGTCCGCCTTCCTTGCCGGCAGTTTCTTCCCCTTCAGCAGTGAGGTAGTGATGTCGGGCTTGCAGGCGGCAGGATTGGACCCGATTCCGCTCGTGATATATGGCAGCATAGGAAACGTGCTGGGCTCACTGTTTAATTATGGCGTGGGAAGACTCGGAAAGATGGAGTGGATAGAGAAATATCTGCACGTAAAGAAAGAGAAACTCGACCAGGCTGAAAGATTCATGGCAGGTCGTGGTGCCTGGATGGGCTTCTTCGCCTTCATCCCGATATTGGGAAGTGCCATCACCATCGTATTGGGTCTTACCAGAGCCAACATCATCATCTCTACCATCAGCATCACCATCGGAAAAGTGCTGAGATATGTTCTGCTGGTATATGGATTGAGTTTTATCGTTTAAAACATAAAGAGATTTAAATATATGAAGAGATTTGAATACATGAAGAGGTTTCTATACCTTATTATATTAGGGGGAATATTTGGGGGATGTCTTGCCGGCTGCAAGGGAACGCCTCAGAAACAGGCGGAATCGGAGAAGGTTTCCGGAACAGGCAAACCTACCGTTACCGTGACCATTCCGCCCTACAAGTATTTCGTGGATAAGATTGCCGAAAACAAGGTGGATGTCAACGTGATGGTATCCAATGGCAACAACCCGGAAACTTACGAGCCATACGCCGAGCAGATGATGGAACTCTCGAAGAGTGCCCTCTATCTGAAGGTGGGCAGCATCGGTTTTGAACAGACCTGGATGAAGAAGCTGCAGGACAATGCTCCGGATATGAAGGTGATAGATACATCCGCAGGCATCAAGCCTGCTAAGACGCCAGGCGGCAACATCGACCCGCATGTCTGGATGAGTTGCTCAAATGCCCGCATCATCGCGAGCAACATCCTCAAGGCGCTCTGTAATCTGGAACCGAAGAACAAGGCATTCTTTGAGAAGAACTATCTGTCGCTGCAGAAAATCATCGACAAGCGAGATAGCGTCATCAGAAAAGGTTTCAAGGATCATCCCGAGATGGTTCGCAAGTTTGTGATCTATCACCCTATCCTCACCTACTTCGCCCGTGATTACCAGCTGGAGCAGCTTGCCATAGAGGAGGAAGGCAGGGAACCGAGTGCTGCCCAGCTGAAAAGCCTCATAGAGAGAGCAAGAAAAGAAAAGATAAAATATTGTCTCATTCAGGCTGAATTTGCCAACCGCAACACCAATACTTTCATCAAGGAAAGCCAAACCAAGGCAATGAATATCAACCCATTGCAGGGAGAGTGGAGCTGGGCGATGCAGGAAGCGGCAGCCGCAGTGCAAGGCAAGGAAATTGTGGTTGGGAAGTAGGCTCGCCAATATTTTATAAAAAGTATAAAGAACAATAACTAATCATAAAGTTCAATGTTCAAAGTTCAAGGTTCAAAGTTGAACGCTCAAAGTTCAAAGTTAATCGAAATCGAGCATCTATCCGCCGGATACGACGGAAAGCAGGTACTCAATGACATCAATCTCACCGTCTATCAAGACGATTATCTTGGCATCATCGGACCAAACGGTGGTGGCAAGACCACCCTCATGCGCCTCATCCTCAGACTCATGAAGCCCACGGAAGGAAATATCCGATATTTCAAGAAAATGAAAGATGAAAACGGAAATCCTATCCTGGATGAGAACGGAGAAGCGAAAGTTGAGGAAGTAAAGGAGATTTCGATGGGCTATCTCCCACAATACAACTCCCTCGACAAGCAATTTCCCATCTCCGTATACGAAGTAGTTCTCTCCGGCCTCAGCAAGACCAAGAGCCTCTTTTCCAGATACACCCAGGCACAACACCAGCAGGTGCTCGACACCCTGGAACGCATGCAGCTGATGGAGTTCAAAGACCGCCACATCGCTGCCCTGAGCGGCGGACAACTGCAGCGAGTGCTCCTGGCACGCGCCATCGTATCCAAGCCCGATGTGGTAATCCTCGATGAGCCAAACACCTACATCGACCGCCGATTCCAGAAGCAGATGTACGAAATGCTGGAGCAGATTAACAAGGAATGCGCCATCATCATCGTGAGCCACGATGTAGCCGAAGTGCTCAACAACGTGAAGCACATCGCCTGCGTAAACCATCACCTGCATTATCACGATACGACGGATATGCCAAGAGAAAAACTAGAAGAACATTTCCTGAATGTTTAGAAGCTTATTTCCTAAATGTTTAGATAGATAATATAATAATGCCTAAAAAACAAGAAAGAACTTCTAGATTATCTCATCTTTTTAGTATCTTTGCAACGTTTTATACACTGGAAATAAAGAAATATAATACATTAAAGTTAAAACAATAATGAAACAGTACAAATTGGTGGACAATATCTTCGGATGGGTCGCATTCATCATTGCGGCTTTCGTTTATTGTTCCACGATTGAGCCGACAGCCAGTTTCTGGGACTGTCCTGAGTTTATCACTACTGCTTATAAGCAGGAAATCGGTCACCCACCGGGGGCACCTTTCTTCATGCTCATGGGCAATTTCTTCACACACTTCGCCAGCGACACCACTCAGGTGGCCAAGATGGTGAACACGATGAGCGCACTCCTCAGTGCCGTCTGCATCATGTTCCTCTTTTGGACAATTACCCACCTGGCTCGCAAGCTCATCATCGGCGACTGGAAGGAAATGACCACCAGCAAGCTGATTGCCATCGAGGCATCAGGTATGGTGGGCGCACTCATCTACACCTTCAGCGATACCTTCTGGTTCTCTGCTGTAGAGGGTGAGGTTTACGCCTTCTCTTCTGCCTTCACCGCTGTGGTATTCTGGCTGATCCTGAAGTGGGAAGACCATGCCGACGAACCTCATAGCGACCGATGGCTCGTGCTCATCGCCTATATGACCGGTCTGAGTATCGGTGTGCACCTGCTCAACCTGCTCTGCATCCCAGCCATCGTACTGGTATATTACTACAAGAAGGTGCCTCATGCCAACCTGAAGGGTTCGCTCATGGCGCTCTTCCTTTCATTCCTGGTGGTAGTAGCCGTACTTTATGGTGTGGTTCCAGGCATCATCACCGTAGGCGGATGGTTTGAGCTGTTCTTCGTCAACACACTCGGCTGTCCATTCAATACCGGTGAAATCGTATATATCATCTGCCTCGTAGCCTCTGTCATCTGGGGTATCTACGAGACCTACAATGCATCAGAGAAGAACGAGAAGAAGCAGAACATCGCCTTCGTTCTCGGTTTCGGCATGCTCGGCATCCCATTCTTCGGATATGGATGGAGCGCTGTCATCACCGGCATCATCATCCTGGCTATCCTCTGGTTTGTACTCAACTACAAGCGCAAGAAGGAAGTAGTAACCGGCGTTGACCAGGCTACAGGCATCGAGAAAAAGAAGATGCAGCTGCTGCCTCTCATCTCTGCACGCATCAAGAACACAGCATTGCTCTGCATGCTGATGCTGATGATCGGTTACTCAAGCTATGCGCTCATCGTAATCCGTTCATCTGCCAACCCTCCTATGGACCAGAACTCTCCTGAGGATATCTTCACCCTGGGCAGTTATCTGAGCCGCGACCAGTATGGCGATACTCCATTGCTCTATGGTCAGGCTTACACTTCTCAGGTGGCTCTCGAAGCTGACGGCAACATGTGCAAGCCTGTGACGAAGGAAGGTGCACCTGTTTATCAGCGCAAGGAGAAGGCTTCTGCCGATGAGAAGGACTCTTACTTCGTAGTAAGCCATAAGAACAAGTATGTATATGCACAGAATATGCTCTTCCCACGTATGCACAGTTCGGCTCATGCCCAGGCATACGAAGACTGGATGGGTGGCGTAGAGGGTAACGAGGTGCCTTACGACCGTTGTGGCGAGAACATGATGGTGAAGGTTCCTACACAGATGGAGAATATCCGTTTCTTCCTCTCCTATCAGTGCAACTTCATGTACTGGCGCTACTTCATGTGGAACTTTGCCGGACGCCAGAACGATATCCAGGGCAACGGTGAGCCTGAGCATGGTAACTGGATTACCGGTTTCCCATTCATCGACAACGCTCTCTATGGCGACCAGAGCAAAATGCCAGACGACCTGAAGGCAAACAAGGGACACAACGTGTTCTACTGCATGCCGCTGATTCTCGGTCTCATCGGTCTCTTCTGGCAGGCTTGGTACACCCGCAAGCGCAAGGTCATCAAGAACGGCGTGGAGACAGAGGAGGTTCTCCCTGTAGGTATCCAGCAGTTCTGGGTGGTATTCTTCCTGTTCTTCATGACAGGTCTTGCCATCGTGCTCTATCTGAACCAGACTCCTATGCAGCCACGTGAGCGTGACTATGCCTACGCCGGTTCATTCTATGCATACGCTATCTGGTGCGGTCTTGGCGTAGTAGCCATCCTCGATATCCTGAAGCAGAAGATGAAGCTCAGCGGTACAGCCATTTCAGCCATCGTTGCCGTTATCACCCTCCTCGTGCCTATCCAGATGGCATCGCAGACCTGGGATGACCACGACCGCTCTGGCCGCTACACCTGCCGTGACTTCGGTCAGAACTACCTGATGTCACTCCAGGAGAAGAGCCATCCTATCATCTTTACCAATGGTGATAACGATACCTTCCCACTCTGGTACAACCAGGAAGTAGAGGGCGTTGGAACCGATGCACGTGTATGTAACCTGAGCTATCTGCAGACCGACTGGTACATCGACCAGATGATGCGTCCTGCCTACGACTCACCATCCGTGCCTATCACCTGGCCACGTCTCGACTTCTGTTCAGGCACCAACGAGTATGTATCTGTTCAGCCTGAGGCTAAGCAGCAGATTCTGGAATTCTACAAGCAGGACCCAGAGAATGCCAAGAAGCAGTTTGGCAATGAGCCATTCGAGCTGAAGAACATCCTGAAATACTGGGTACGCAGCAAGAACCCAGATATGCACGTTATCCCAACAGATACCCTCTACGTCACCATCGACAAGGAGGCTGTGAAGAAGAGCGGCATGATGATGGCTTCGGATTCCATCCCAGACAAGATGGTGATCTCGCTTGCCGGCAAGAGTGCTCTCTACAAGGGCGACCTGATGATGCTCGAAATGCTGGCTCAGTGCAACTGGACCCGTCCACTCTACGTGGCTTTGACTGTGGGTCAGGAGAACTACATGAACCTTGGCGACAACTTCGTTCAGGAGGGTCTCGTCAACCGTATCACTCCGTTCACCACCAACAAGCCAGGAGCCAAGAACTTCGACACAGAGAAGACCTATCATAACATCATGACCCGATTCAAGTTCGGCAACCTGAAGCAGAAGGGCCTCTATCTCGACGAGACCACCATGCGCATGTGCTATACACATCGCCGTCTGCTCGCCCAGACAGCCCTGCAGCTCATCGCCGAAGGCAAGAAGCAGAAGGCTATCAATATCCTGAAGAAGGCTGATGTGGAGATTCCTGCATACAATGTGACGCTCGACTACATGAGCGGCGCTCTGGATATGGCTCGCGGCTGGCTGATGACCGGTCAGAAGGCTAAGGGTAAGGAGTATGTGGAGGCAGTTTGGAAGAACGCCTCACAGTATCTCAACTACTACCTGTCGTTGTCTAACGACCGCTTCCTGCAGAGTCAGAACGACTGCATCCGTCAGATCATGATCATGCAGAGCACCTGCGATGTGGCAGGCATGGTAAGCCCTCAGTTGGAACAGAAGTATCAGAAGCAACTTAACAACCTCTATACCCTGTACCACGGCAGAGGCGGCAGAATGCCAGAAGGCAATCAGTAATCAGAATACAAGAGATGGCTTCGCGTTTTGCGAGGTCATCTTTTCATTATTTCATAAAAATCAATATTTCCCATGTTCATAGAGCAACCAGCCAAGTGGCTTAGATGGCTATATCCAAAGGCAATATGGCGAATGGACAAGAACGACCATTCGGTGTATCTCACGTTCGATGATGGTCCGATTCCCGAATCCACCCCATTCATCCTGGAAACCTTGAGAAAGTACAACATCAAGGCCACCTTCTTCATGGTGGGCGAAAACGTACTGCGCAACCACGACCTCTACAACCAGATTGTGGCAGAGGGTCATCAGATTGGCAACCACACCTTCAACCACATCGGTGCCTTCAAGCATCGTGTCATCTCCTACGTGCTCAATACCAACAAGGCGAACGACATCATCCACGCCCATCTCTTCCGTCCACCCCATGGATGGATGCGACAAAGTGAGTACTGGTGGCTGCATCGCACCTACAAGGTGATTATGTGGGATGTGGTGACCCGAGATTATTCCAAATGGATGACGGCAGAAGACGTGGTGAACAACGTGAAGAAGTATGCCCGCAACGGCAGCATCATCACCTTCCACGACTCACTGAAGAGCATCGACAAGCTGAAGACGGCGCTCCCGCAATCCATAGAATGGCTGATGGAACAGGGATATGAATTCAAGATTTTTGATTAAATCATTCTTTGATTAAATCTTTGATTAATTCATTTTTTTTGATTAATTCATTTTGATAAACAATGAGCAAAAGAATCAATAGTTACCAAGCTGTGGCTTCGTTTGTAAGAGCTTTCTTTGAGGCGTATGCCCGTGGCATCATGGATGCGGCTATCGGCGGCGACGACTTCAAGAAGAAGAACGACCCGAAGGAAATCAAGCAGATGATGCTGGAGCATTATGGCGAGGTGAACCAATATTTCTTCGACATCATGTTCTCTACCCTCGTGCGTCTCAACTACAAGAGTGCGGATGAGGCGAACGACCGCATGAAGAAGAATTTCGAGAGCATGAAGAAGGCGGATCCTTCCTTTGAGCCTACAATGCTCGATTATCTGCGCATAGCCTGCAAGTCGAATCCGCTTTACAATGCGATGGAGGCTGAATATAAGCGTAACTTCACCTGGCTGCTGCAGGGTAAGTTTACCACCATTGAGGAGCATCTGCGCGATTATACCCACGGCATCCTCATCAGCCTTGCCGATGAGCCGATGGCTATCCATCTGCTGGTACGCATCATCGTGAAGGCGTATGCCGCCGGCTTGAAGTGTGGCAGCAAGGAGGGCACGCAGTCTCAGCTCCACATGCCTACTCTGCACGGCATGCTGCTGAACAACGTAAATATCCTTCTCAACGAGGCTCCGCTGAAGGGTGACCCGGAAGACCCCGTAGCCTTGTTCAAGGAAGCCTGCAAGAACGAAGAAGAAAACATCAATGTTTTGTTCAATACACTGAACGATGCCATGAAGGAACTGGCAGAGGAATAAAAAGAAGCTTATCTCATAGCAGCTGATGTATACACAACAGCTGACAGACTATCGCCCAACAGCTGATGTGCAAGCGCACACCACCTGTTGGGCGATTTTATATGATAATACAGCCAACTGAGGAAACGAAATACGGCCAACTGAGGAAACGAAATTCAGCCAACTGAGGAAATAAAATACGGCCAACTGAGGAAATATCGAAAAAAAGTTGTATCTTTGCATGCAAAAATCAAATAATAGAAAATATGGAATACAAACATAGAATTGCAGACCAAATGCTGTCAAAGAAACTGGCAAGCAAGGGGGCTATATTGATAGAAGGCCCAAAATGGTGTGGAAAAACTACCACCGCCGAACAACAGGCAAACAGTATCCTGTATATGGATAATCCTGCCTCATTGGATACCAATCTGCAGATGGCAGAGATAGATGCTTCAGTCTTGCTGGATGGCGAAACACCAAGACTTATTGATGAATGGCAGCTAGCTCCTAAACTTTGGGATGCCATCAGATTTGAGATCGACCATAGACGTGACGTGGGACAGTTTATCTTGACTGGCTCCGCTGTTCCTGCAGATGAAAAAGATATGCATCATTCAGGAACAGGGCGGTTCAGCTGGCTAACAATGCGACCAATGAGTCTCTACGAGTCAGGTGAATCAAACGGAAAGATAAGTTTGGCACATTTATTTGAAACACCAGAAAAGATAGTTGCCATTAACAAACTGAAAATAGAAGACTTGGCATATCTGATTTGCCGCGGTGGTTGGCCTTTTGCTTGTGGATTAAAAGATGAAGCAGCGTTGGACCAGGCATTCGACTATGTGGATGCGGTCATCAAGAAAGATATTTCGCGAGTAGATGGAGTAAATCGCAATGCAACGACTACAAGATTGCTATTACGTTCATATGCAAGAAACCAAGGTTCGCAAGCAACCATCGGAACGATTGTGGCAGATATGATGACAAATGACGAAAATGAAATTAGCGTGAAGACAGCAGGAAGCTATCTGGAAACATTACGCAAAATATTTGTCATAGAGGATTCCGAAGCATGGAATCCTAATCTACGTTCCAAAACGGCTATCCGTACAGCAAATACCCGTTACTTTATAGATCCGTCTATTGGAACGGCAGTATTGGGACTGGGTCCTAAAGACCTCATTAACGACCTCAATACAATGGGACTCTTTTTTGAAACCCTTTGTATTCGTGATTTGCGAGTCTTTGCAGATGTGCTGGACGGAGAAGTGTACCATTATCGCGACAAAAACGGGTTGGAATGTGATGCAGTAGTGCATCTGCGCAATGGAAAATATGGACTTATCGAAATAAAGTTAGGTGGCGAGAAACTCATCAACGAAGGTGCAGCCAACCTGCTATCACTTGCAGACAAAATAAATACAGAAAAAATGAATTATCCCTCTTTCATGATGGTACTTACGGGAACAGGCGATTTTGCTTATCGAAGAAAAGACGGTGTTTTTGTAGTTCCTATCGGATGCTTGAAAGATTAAAAGTGGCTTAGGAACCAAGCAGGAGACAGACAATCTTGCTTAGGAATAACGAATATTAATTGTCAACCTTCACCAGGAATAAGACACGCCCTGAAAGGGCAGAAGCCCCTAGCCCAGGGCATCGCCCTGGGTAATTACGGACGCAAACCTGTCGCCCTGTAAGGGCAAAAGCTTTAAAACTCCAGGCAAAACATAAAGCTTTTGCCCTTACAGGGCGTCTTGCTGATTGCCATCATACCCAGGGCGATGCCCTGGGCTAGGAGCTTTTGAACCTTCAGTCCGTACTTAAACCACATGCGAAAGTTGAGTAAATGACAATAAAAGACAATGTAAGAACAAAAATACCCCATGGCATGAGTGCCATGGGGTATCATTATTATTAAAGGTGAGGCTTTTTAGTCTGCCCAAATGCTGCCACTTGCATCGCGATAGTTACTAACCGACTCTTCGCTATAATCCTCTTCTGCCGCTTTCTGGATAACAGAGCCGGCGAGGATGGCTGTGGTTTCCATTTCCATGGCGCTAACCACTGGCTTGATATATCTTTTCTTTTTCATAATTCTCAGTTCTTTTTATTTGATGATAACTTTCATTGTTTTGCCATTACGCTTCACGATGTTGATGCCCTTCTGAGGAGCATTGAGGCGATTGCCCTGCAGGTCATAATATACAGCCTTGTCGTCTGCAATGGTCTTGAGGCTGTCGATGGCTGTTGTGCCGCCACCGATGGCGATGCTGAACATTCTGGCACCTGCTGCAGGAGCAGAAGATTTGTCTACCATGTAAGCACGGAAAGGCTTGCTACCCACCTGTGTTGTGCTTGAGTTCTCCAACAGCTTGGCAGGGTTCATCAGCTTGTTGCCCTTCACGATGTAGCAGTTGTTATCAGCATCCTTGTCGAACACCTTTTGGGTATAGATACCCTGGAGCTGATAGTTGCCATTAGCAGTTTCTGAGGCCTGAACATCTTTTGCTATTGCCTTGTCGGCTTCAGAGATGCTGAGCGAATTTGCTCCATCCTTCATCTTGATGATAACAGGAGTACCAGCAGCAATGCTTGTCTCTATCTCTTCGAGTTCTACAGTTTCTGTAGCATCATCAGCCGAAAGGAGCTTGAAGGCACGGAAGTTCTGATTTGCGAGCGATACCTCAAAAGGCAGGCAGAGCGTTCCCCATGTGGAACCTTTAGGGATATCTCGGCAGTAAGATGCATCCTTGGCTGCGAACGGCTCATAAGCCACGAAGTCCTTGCCGTCTTCAAGAATAAGATTCTCCGCAGCAAGAGTTTCTCCCGCTGCTCCTATCATCTCCTCACCATTTTTACCTACCAGCTTGGTGAAGTAGCCAGTCTTGTAGTTGGCGTAGGTTTTGTCGGTCTTGCTATCTTCATATTTATCTATTGCGCCTTTGAGCGAGGTGCAGTCTTTGAACATCTCAGAACCACTACTTACCTTTGTTGTAACAAACTTGTCGCTGACATATATGGTTGTAAGAGCAGAGCTATTCCAGAACATACTGTTCATATTTGTCACTTTCTGAGTATCGAACTTAGAGAGATCGAGAGAATTAAGACCTTCGCAGTTAGAGAACATACAGCTCATATCCTCCACGTTCTGAGTATCGAAGTTAGAGACGTCGAGCGGGTTAAGCACATGGCACCCCGAGAACATAGAGCCCATGTTTGTTACTTTCTCTGTATTCAGATTCTCAATACCTTCAATTTCGGTCAGAGAGGTACACATATCGAACCACTTATAGCAGCTCGTTGGTCTTGCATTGGCAAACGAAGCATCGAAGACCACCTTGTTGATATCTTCTTTTTGCGTAGACCACTCCGGCGTGTTATTTCCCACATTCAAATCATAAGCGCCTGCAGGCTTGGAAAGGCCGCGGCTGAAAGTAAGCGTTCCTGTAGCATTGTTAAACTCGGCATACGCATGGAATCCGCCTTCCGGACTGAAGTAGCCATTATCGTAGTTGGCATAAGTGTGGTCGCTCTTACTTCCATCGTATTCTATGGCACCGATGAGATTGATGCACATATGGAACATATCACGACCATCAGTAACCCGGTCCGTAACAAACTTATCGCTGACGAAGATGGTTGTGAGAGCGGAGCAGCCCATGAACATATAGCTCATATCCGACACCTTCGCTGTGTTGAAGTTAGTGAGGTCGAGCGAGGTGAGAGCTGAGCATCTATCGAACATAGAGTTCATATTCGTCACATTCTCGGTGTTAAGATTCTCGATGCCTTCTATATCTGTCAGTTTAGAGCAGCCACAGAACCAGTAATAACAGCTCGTGGGTCTTGCATTGGCAAACGAAGCATTGAAGACCACCTTATTGACATTAGTTCCTAGAGTTTTCCATTCAGGATCACTTCCACCCACATTTAGGTCATAAGCTCCTTCGGGCTTGACTCCCTTGTAGCAGAATGTAAGAGTTCCAGTAGCATTGTCAAACTCGGCATACCCACATCCACCAGGAGTAAAATAACCATCCGGGCCGCAGTAGGCATAGGCGTGGTCGGTCTTGCTATCGCTATAATCTTTGAGACTTTTGCAACCAGTGAACATATCTAAACCGTACTTAACATTGTCCGTATCAAACTTGTCGCTGGCGTAGATGGTTGTGAGAGCGGAGCAGCCTTCGAACATATTGTTCATATACGTCACCTTCGCTGTGTTGAAGTTAGTGAGGTCGAGAGATTTGAGAGCGGAGCAGCCATAGAACATATTGTCCATATACACCACCTTCGCTGTGTTGAAGTTAGTGAGGTCGAGAGATTTGAGAGCGGAGCAGCCATTGAACATACTGTCCATAAAATCCACATTCGCTGTGTTGAAGTTAGTGAGGTCGAGAGAGGTGAGAGCGGAGCAGCCATAGAACATATTGCCCATATTCACCACCTTCGCTGTGTTGAATTTAGTGAGGTCGAGAGAAGTGAGAGCGGAGCAGCCAGAGAACATAAAGCTCATATCCGTCACCTTCGCTGTGTTGAAGTTAGTGAGGTCGAGAGATTTGAGAGCGGAGCAGCCATTGAACATACTGTCCATAAAATCCACATTCGCTGTGTTGAAGTTAGTGAGGTCGAGAGAGGTGAGAGCGGAGCAGCCATAGAACATATTGCCCATATCCGTCACATTCGCTGTATTCAAATATTCAAGGCCTGAAATTGTTTCCAAGGTTTCGCAGCCATAAAAGAATCCACCCAACGATGTAGGAGCGTAAGTCTTGAAACTCTCATCGAAAACGATATTCTTGATACTACTGTAATTAGTGCACACATTTTGCACAATATCGATGTTATGCACCACAGCCATACGGCTTAAATCAAGACCTTCCAGATTGTCTGAAGTGATTTTTTTGAAAGTCAATGTAGAGTTCGTAGCAACGTAGTCTGCAACATATTCAGAAAAAGTGGTTGCTGTTTTCAGATCGTATATGCATGTGCGGTCGGCATTTTCATTATCTGAGCCGTCTTTTGTGTAAGACAACTTCAAAGAATGCTTGCCAACAGATAATAATTCTTTAATCTCTATTTGATCTATTTCGCTAATCGTCCAAGACTTTTTGTTATCTAAAGTAATAGTGGCTTCATCAAATTCTTCTGAAGAAACGAGATACTTAAACATCAATAACATAGGCTTTTCTACAGTGAAATTGACTACAGTCTCTGAAGAACTTCCGTCCACATTATAATTACTTGACATCAGTCCTTTGCTTCCTTCTGGAATTGTGAAGCCAAGATTTGTCATTCCCTCTGCGTTCAAGTCCAGCTCCTGCCAAGGATAACTGCCATTGTCAGTAATGGTAACATCGGTTATACCCTCCAAGTTTTTAAACAAAGCATAGCGTGAGTCTTCTGTTGGGGTCTGCGCCACCATACGTGTAGGCACAAACAACAACATCAACAACATCAATGGGAACAGGGCAAATCTATAGAACTTTGCCCCCCCCATAGTTCATAAGGCCGACATGCGACCCACAGGATTGATTGTTAAACTTTTTCATAATCTAATACTATATTTACTATTTAAATTTATTTGCTTATTGTTAAGTTCACTCCAGAAAATACAAGAGGTTTAATGACATGATGAATATCGATGCCAGAAATAGAAAGATATGCGAAGATAATACCTAACATGAGTGCAGCCACCCCGATGATAATCAGGGCGAGTTCTATCCTTGGCATGGTTTCTAATTCTTTCATGGTGCAAATATAGTGTTTTTTTCGGAAAAAGGGGTTCACTTTTTACACTTAGGTGTCCATTTGGTGGGGCAAATGGACACTTTTTTAACGTATGTTATCATTTCGTGATGTGCTTTCCTGGTTATTTCGCGAAAAAATGGTTAGTCCTGTTTTATCCTCTAGGGCTATATCTTCAGTCATTTTCTCCCATCATTCGGTAGGAGTACAGCCTTTCTTTAACTTGAAAATGCGGTACAGATAGGTGCGGGCAGAGAAGCCACAAAACGTACCTCGGCAAGCCGGAGGCGGAAGGTGGAGTTTAGGAATGAAGTGAAGTAGCGTGTATCCCCCGCCGGCGCACCAGTCTTCCAGCTTCTCTCACTTCTCTTTCCTGAGTCTTTCAGAAAGTTTCGAATGTAAAGTCTTTTCCTTAACAGTAAGGAAGAAAATAGTAAAAGTCCCCGAAGCGTATAGCACCGTGGGCTTCCTGTATTATGGAATGAAAATTGAGGCGAGTTAAGTTAAAGGCATGCATAACAGTCTGCAGCCTCCTCTCGTGCTCTAGCAAAGTCTATTTGAGCCTTTGCTTCCATTTCCTTTTTACGTCTAACCATATCTCGTAATACAGCAATTGCTTCTTCACGAGTTTTAATTTTTAAAGCCATACTTATTCATTTTAAAGTTCTACTTCTTGTTGGTTGCAAAGATAAGCTTTTATTTTGAAAGTGCAAAGAAAACGGGAGAACAGTTTCGGGAAAATTTGGATTCCCGTATTTTAAAAGATAAAAGATAGCCATTCCATGCCACAAATCAAGTGTCTATACGCCACCTGTTCATCGTGGCATATAGACACTTGTCCTGTCATATAAAAAAACGCAATCTCTTACTTTTTCTGTAACTTTTCACAGAATTCTCTTGCGGGTTTGAAAATAAAGTCGTAACTTTGCGGCATGGATTTTTAATACAGATGATTATGAAGCAGGTAGAAGAAAGATATATCAGCTTGCTGACCGACTTCGGTTTCAAGCGAATTTTCGGAACAGCAATGAACAAGGATTTGCTCATTTGCTTCCTCAACAGCTTGTTTAATGGCAAACAGGTTGTGAAGGACGTGTCGTATCTGAACCCGGAGCATGTGGGAGATGTCTATACCGACCGCAGAGCCATCTTTGATGTATATTGCGAGGGCGAAAACGGCGAGAAGTTCATCGTAGAAATGCAGAATGCGTACCAGACGTATTTCAAGGATCGCGCCCTTTTCTACTCCACTTTCCCGATTCGCGAACAGGCACCAAAGGGAAGTGAATGGGATTTCAAACTCAATCATGTCTATACCGTAGCCCTGCTCAACTTCAGCATGAACGAGGACGCCTTCGACAAGGAGAAAATCCGCCATCATGTGCAGTTGTGCGACACAGCTACCCACAAAGTATTTTACGACAAACTCGAATATATTTATGTAGAGATTTCCAAGTTCAACAAACCCCTGGAAGAACTGGATACGCTCTACGAGAAGTGGCTCTATGCACTGAAGAACCTCTACAAACTTACCCAGCGCCCTAAAGAGCTGTGCGACAAGGTCTTCGACCGCCTCTTCGAGGAAGCCGAGATAGCCAAGTTTACTCCGCAGGAAATGAGGGAGTACGAGACCAGCAAGATGGCATATCGCGACATCAAGAATTCCGTAGACACAGCCAAGCGTGAAGGTCTTGCGGAGGGTATTGAAATCGGTATGAATCAGAAAGCTCAGGATATAGCAAAGAATATGCTGGCAATGGGACTTTCTGCCGAACAGGTTGCCAAAGCTACCCAGCTGTCTTTGGAAATCATTAAGAATCTGAGCAATTCATAAAAAACAGAAAGCGGAGATGTAGATTACGAATATCACCATATAATCAAGGGTCTATACGCCACCTATTCATCGTGGCATATAGA
>ERZ1026846.936-NODE-936-length-20217-cov-20.892917_pt1 | contig 20217 bp, 20 predicted proteins | sample MGYA00380153_ERZ1026846 | MGnify/ENA primary metagenome ERZ1026846 (study PRJEB33269, sample SAMEA4719789) | human gut metagenome | biome: human-associated habitat; feature: organic feature; material: feces | place: Cameroon | collected 2013-10 ... | reverse complement strand
ACCATTATTGAGTAGTTTATAGTTAATAGTTTATAGTTAATAGACAGATGGGAAACAATAAAAGTCAATTAGTGGTTGCGGCTATCGAGAACGGTACCGTAATCGACCATATACCAGCCGAAAAGACCTATCAGGTAGTGAATCTGCTCCAGTTGGAGAAGATGGATACTCCTGTCACCATCGGCTACAACCTTCCTTCCAAGAAGATTGGCAAGAAGGGTATCATCAAGGTGGCAAACAAGTACTTCACCGACGAGGAAATCAACCGCCTCTCTGTGGTGGCTCCTAACATCGGACTGAGTATCATCAAGGACTACGAAATCGTGGAGAAGAAGACCGTGAAGACTCCTGATACGCTGAAGGGCATCGTGAAGTGCAACAACCCTAAGTGCATCACCAACAACGAGCCAATGCAGACCCTCTTCCACACCGTAGACAAGGTGCAGGGCATCGTGCGCTGCCACTACTGCGACAAGGAGCAGCTGCTGGGCAAAGTGGAACTCTGCAAATAATATCAACCATAAAAAGTATAAAGAATGGTAAAAGATCAAGAGATTTTCGACTTAATCGAAAGAGAACATCAGCGTCAGCTGAAGGGTATGGAGCTGATTGCTTCTGAGAATTTCGTGAGTGACGAGGTGATGAACGCCATGGGTTCTTACCTTACCAACAAGTATGCAGAGGGTCTGCCAGGAAAGCGCTACTATGGTGGCTGCCAGGTGGTGGATATCGTGGAGAACCTCGCCATCGAACGCGTCAAGAAACTCTTCGGCGCTGAGTATGCCAACGTGCAGCCTCACTCAGGTGCACAGGCCAACGCTGCCGTTCTGCTCGCCGTATTGAAGCCGGGCGATACTTTTATGGGACTGAACCTCGACCATGGCGGCCACCTCTCTCATGGTAGCCACGTCAACACTTCGGGCATCCTCTACAACCCTATCGGCTACAACCTGAACAAGGAGACAGGCCGCGTGGATTACGACGAGATGGAAAAACTGGCACTGGAGCACAAGCCTAAGCTGATTATCGGTGGCGGTAGCGCCTACAGCCGTGAGTGGGATTACGCCCGCATGCGCAAGATTGCCGACGAGGTGGGTGCTCTCCTGATGATTGATATGGCTCACCCAGCCGGTCTCATCGCAGCCGGACTGCTCGATAACCCATTGAAGTATGCCCACATCGTTACTTCTACCACCCACAAGACCTTGCGTGGTCCTCGTGGCGGTATCATCCTCATGGGCAAGGACTTCGAGAATCCTTGGGGCCTGACCACCAAGAAGGGCGAGGTGAAGAAGATGAGCATGCTCCTGAATTCAGCCGTATTCCCTGGCCAGCAGGGCGGTCCGCTGGAGCACGTCATCGCAGCCAAGGCAGTAGCCTTCAATGAGAACCTGCAGCCTTCATGGAAGGAGTATGCAGCTCAAGTGAAGAAGAACGCAGCCGTGCTGGCTGACGACCTCATCGGTCGCGGTTTCGGCATCGTGAGCGGTGGAACCGACAACCACTCTATGCTCGTAGACCTGCGTTCAAAATATCCAGATCTTACAGGTAAGGTAGCCGAGAATGCACTCGTTGCTGCCGATATCACAGTAAACAAGAATATGGTTCCGTTCGACTCCCGTTCAGCCTTCCAGACCTCTGGAATCCGTCTCGGAACAGCAGCCATGACAACCCGTGGCGCCAAGGAAGACATGATGCACCTCATCGCTGAACTCATCGAGGAAGTGCTCAATGCTCCTGAAGACGAGAAGGTGATTGCCCGTGTTCGCGAGAAGGTGAACGAAACCATGAAGGATTATCCTCTATTCGCCTATTAAGGCGACATTTTTTTGATTTAGGTTGGAGAGGCTGTGGATGTGATATCCGTGGCCTCTTTTTTGATTTTCAAGATATCATTCAAACAACATTTTAATATTTAAAGAAAAAGATTTATGAAAAAGCTGAAAAGCCTGGTTCTCATGGCATTGGCATTGCTTCCTGCAAGCAAGGCATTAGCCCAGACCAACGCTCAGGTGCTCTATGATTTCGGCACCGACCGCAAGTATGTAACTTTGACATTGGAGATGTTCAAGCAGGACAAATGGGGAAGCACGTATTTCTTCGTTGACCACGACTTCAACTACGACAAGATGGACCCCAACAGCGACAATGTTTCTCTGGGCGGAACCTACACCGAGATTTCGCGTGCGCTGAATTTCTGGAAGGATTCAAGCCTGAAAAACTGGAGTCTGCATGCTGAGTACAATGGCGGTATCACCAAGAACTACCCTATCAACAACGCATGGCTCTTCGGTGTGGAGTATCTCATTCACGATGCCACCTACAAGAACACCCTGAATCTGGAGGTGCTCTACAAGACCATCCGCAAGAAAGACCAGAATGTTCCGATGCAGCTGACAGCCGTATGGACCTGCAACGACCTCTTCGGCGTAAAGGGTTTGAAGTTTGACGGCTTCGCTGATTTCTGGTGGGAGACCCACGCCACATTCGATGGCGACGGTCAGGCAAAGACCCGCCACACGGTATTCATCACCGAGCCACAGCTCTGGTACAATGTAGGTCAGCACTTCGGCTGCGAGAACCTGAGTCTGGGTGGCGAGGTAGAGATTACGAATAATTTCGGCAGCACCGATGGAGCCAAGGTTCGCCCTTGCCTGGGTATGAAGTGGGACTTCTAAGGACTGCTGATAGCTTGACGAGAATTGCTTGAAACAAGCAGGATTTTGCTTGTTTCAAGCCTCGATTTTAACATTTCACCCGGACTCCTCTGTTTCAGGTGCTGATATTTTTTATATATATATTATATTTAATAATAATTATTATCAGCACCTGAAACAGAGGAGTCCGGAAACAGAGGAGTAATGTTAATTTTTAGAAACTATCTTCCGACTTTCAGTCCTCCGTCAGAGATGCTTCCCACACCATCCTTGTGACGGGTATATTTGCCGGTAACGCCGCTCAGATGCACGCCGCCTACTCCATCCAGATCCACGTTCAGAACCTGGCAATCCACCTTGGCGCTAACCTTGCCCACGCCATCATTGTTGATCTTCAGATTTCCGCCCTTAAAGAAATCGAGCGTCACGGAGCCAACACCCTCGTTATCCACCTTCAGGTCGCCCATAGCCACACGGCCCACTTTTACGGAACCTACGCCTTCGTTATCAATCTTCATCACATCGCCCTTGGCATCATCGATGCTGACGGAGCCCACGCCCTCATTGGTAACATCCAGTTTGTTGGCGAGAATCTTGTCGATGTTAACGGAGCCTACGCCCTCGTTATCGATTTCCAGTCGGTCGCTGTTGATGGTCTTGGCATAGAAGGAACCCACGCCTTCCTGTGTAATCTTCACCAGATCAGGACTGGTGATATAAATCTTCAATCTGTTTTTTTCAGAATTACAGCTGGCAGGCACCTTGAGTCTTCCTGTGAGACCGATCTTCACCTCGCCGTCACGATAAACCACTTTGAGTTTCTCCTTGAGTTTCTCTGCGAACTCAGCATCCTTGATGGCAGAGTAATCCAGTCGAACGCTGCATTCATCACCATTGTTCTGGGTATAATAAACACTGGCAACCACATCCACGTCGATTGCCTTGAAAGGTTTCTCTCTCAAATCATCCTGCACATAGTCCAGTCCTCCCTTCATTTCAGAAGTGGTAGTAGCCCCCATGCTGCAGGAACAGAAGCCCATAGGGGCAAGTAACAAAGCGGCAGCCACCGCCCAAAAACCAAATATCTTCATATCTTTCCAATTTTATGTTTCAAAATTCTGATGGTTAGACGATAGAAGTTGCAGGAAAGTTGCAGGGAAAAGAAGAAATTTAAAGAAAAAAAACGAAGTAAGCATCATTCCGAATCGAAGTAAGCCTCATTCCGAATCGAAGTAAGCCTCATTCCGAATCGAAGTAAGCCTCATTCCGAGTTGGTTTAAGCCTCATTCAACCTTTACGTGAGGCTCAGTTAACCTTTACTTGAGCCTCATTCCAGCTTCAAGTAAGCCCCACTTCTCTCTACCAGGCGTCACATCCCCCACACATCAAAGCTCCGCCTTCAGTTCATTATACAAATCCACCGGTCCTAAATTCCAATATTTGGTACTTTCCGTAGATAATTTTTTATATAATTGTGAATGATATATACGACTGATGGCATCCGTAAGACTTATCCCCTTGTCTTCTGAGAGCCACGAAGCAAGCCATCCAATCTTCAATGGCAATAACATATACAGATTGTCTTGTGTGATTTCTGCACTCATATTTCAACTATTTCTGATTTAACAAATTTAATGGCAAGCAGCGACTTCTCCGTGTGAAAAAGATACTGATCAACCAATTTATAAGTCTTTAGCTCATGGATGAGGGTTGGCAAACTGATGATGCCACCTTCATAGAGCGTAAATTGGGTATAAACACTGTCATCTGCCACAGGGCCATACACGATATCGTAGTCGTGGATAAAATTCCTCTCTGTACGATTTCTCATTACGAAACTCACCCATTCTTCTGTTGGCTTTTCAAAGAAGAGCGATTTCATGTCCTTTATTACCTCTTCATCCAGTTCATAGATATTTACGTAGCCGATAGCCACTCCTTTATCTTTCATTCTACGCTCTACCCATCTTTTTGCCTGTTCGTAAGAAGTAGTAGTATAGAAGCCGGCGCCATAGTCGAGAGAACGATTCGGCTGGCGTATCTCAGGTTTTCTAACTTCTTCTATACTTCCATGATATACTCTGCTCATTTTCTCCTTTCGATTATCATTTTATCAATTTCTTCTACCATCCACTGCCCGCCTTGCGTATGGAGTACATCATAGAATTCACAGAAATGCTCAGCTATTCCATACTGTTCAAACAAATCCACCACATTCTCTGCAGGCATTTTCTTTGCCTTGGCATATTGCTCTATACAGAATGATACAAATACAGCTTTACCTTGTTGTTCTTTATCCATTGTTATTCTCCTTCCTGTGGCTCAGCCACACTTTAAATTAACTGTTTATAAACTGGGATACGAATCTTATCTAATTGCTCTGTAGTCAGGGCTTTGACATTATCGTTAACCGTAAAATACACAGTAGGATATCGGTACTTCCCATTCGGCATAAGCACCTTGGTTACCTGCTTGATAATCTCAACACCATCAAGCGTAACTATCTTAGTCTCCGTTTTATCTACTATCTTTCCCATAAGCAGAATTTTTATCAATTGATTCATTTACAATGCAAACGAGCGCTATGAAAGTCTGCTTTCAAATGGCCGAGTGCAAATTTTTGCCGCAAAGATACGCTGCTTTTTCGTAACCACCAAATTTTTCGAGAAGAAAACAACATAAGACACTGAATTTTCCGATTTCTGCCTGCATTCGCATCATTTCACAAGTAGTTGAAAGTTCTGTCAATGACTAACAGAGAATCCTCAGTGACTAACAGAGAATCGCCAGTGACTAACAGAGATTCCTCAATCAGCCATTGGCGAAATGGAGTCAAAATAGAATCGAAATCGAGGCGAAAATGGTGAAGGCAGGGTGTGACGTGAACCCTACTCCCTAAAAAAACTATATTATTTCATATAAAAACCTATATCTAAAACCCTGATATTCATTTCATTTACCTTTAATAACGCGCTGTATATACAAAGTTCGGAAGCATAGGGTTCACATCACGGGCAAAAACAGGGGTACCCAACCAACACCCCAACCCATAAAAAACTAGTTTTTCACAAAAAAAGCCGCTTTTCCTTGTAGGTTTCACAAAATAATCGTATATTTGCAGCGGTTTTTAAAACGAAGAGAATTATGACAGCATTAGAGTTACAATCAGAATACCAATCACTCGTCAGCAGAATAGCCAACGAGGATTACGAGACGATAAGTAAGGCAGTCAAAGCACTGAAGAAAATATTGTCTCCCAACAAGGCTGTGTCTATCAACAAGACAAAGACAAAGACTAAGAAAATAACCAGGGCAGACTTAGTTATAGACCCAAGAATTGCAGCCATGACTAAAGGCATCAACTCACCAGAGTCGTTCGACTACAAAAATGAATAGAATTATGATTTCAGAAAAAGAACTAAATAGCTATCGCTTGACAAGCATGGAAGAGCCAACAGACGAGATGCTGGCCCAGATTATGCATGAGGCTGCGGAAATCTACAACAAAGAAAACCAGGAAGCCCATGACAAGCTCTTTGCCAACATGCAAAAAATGGCAAAGGAACAACGACAAAAATTCAACTTGAACTAATGGACACAAAACAACATAAACCAGTTCTCATAGTCATTGCGGGACCAAACGGATCCGGAAAGACTACCATAACCAGCCGAGTTCTGCAACACGACTGGCTAGAGGACTCGCTCTATATCAACCCCGACAATGTAGCACAGCACATGTTTGGCGACTGGAACAACCAGGAAGCCGTTTTGAAGGCTGCCCAATATTGCCAAGAACAAAGAGAAGAGTGCCTCAAAAACAAACACAGTATGATTTTCGAGACAGTCATGTCTACTGACGAGAAAATAAACTTTATCCAAAGAGCGAAAGAAGCCGGCTTCTTCATTCGCCTTTTTTTCGTTGGAACTTCATCTCCAACCATCAATGCTTCAAGAATTGCAGCAAGAGTCATGAAGGGTGGTCACGATGTTCCAATCGCAAAAATCATTTCAAGATACGCTAAGTCCATCATCAATTGCGGAATAGCATCACAATACGCCGACCGCACCTACGTCTACGATAACTCTACAGACGGCGTAGAGGCGCAGCTCCTCTTCCGAATGACCGACGGCAAGGTGTTCAAAGAGTACGTAACAGAAATACCGGAATGGGCACAGGGCATCTCTGGCAAGTAATTACCCCTCGTTATCGTGCACAGCAAGTCAACATGGTGGCAATCAGCACAAAACTTGGAGAATTAAGCTTATTTAACGCAGAAAATTGACTAGTTTTGGAATATTTACATTAAATTTGCACCCGATAAGAGCAGGTATGAGTAAAATAGCGTAGCAACTAAATACACTATCAAGCCCATAATCTACTGGGTGTTAAACCAAAAACAAGTTACTGAACGTAAAAGATAATAAATTCGTAAGTACAATTTAAACTTATAATAGATATGAAAGTAATCAATTCTAAGCTTGCTGCCATCGGTTTGGCGGCATTCGTATTCGCATCATGTAGCGACAGCAACAGCGACCCAACCAATACTGGTTCTACACCAGCCAAGGTTGATGCAAGTACTATTGACCTCACCAGCAATAGCGGCGAGTCATTGATGTCTAACGTCATCAACTACAAGAACACTACTGCTAATGCACGTAAGTTCTTTGGTACAAGAGCAGCTAATGATGCAAATTTCGCAACTACATTCGACATGCCTAAGCAGAAGAATACCGATACCCAGGTTTATGGCAACTGCAACCTGGATGGCGGCAGATTCTATCTGAAGAAGGGTGCAGGCGAATGTGACTTTACTAAGAACACCATCAAGAATGCAACTATCTTCGTTAACGGAGAAGCAAAATTGCACTACTCTGCTACAACTTTCGAGAATACAACAATCGTTGTTGAACAGGGCGGTTCTTTGATTTTTGAAGGCGAAGGCTCTATGATTAAGCCAGGCGTTACCGTCTATAACGAATTGGGTTATATCAAGACAAAAGATTCAACAAAAGACATCGTCATCGAGGGAAACCTCTATTCATCTTGGAGAGGTATTACAAGTGGAAAAGACGAGAATGGCAACGTTGTACCGCCAAAGGAGCTCAAATCTGGTTTAGGACAGCTCACTACAGACAAGACGGCACCAGCACAGAAGATTACCTTCAAGAAAGGATCTAACGTTTGCATCATCGGTTCTATCCGTGGTACAGAAGTAAACGTTGAGGAAGGTGCCAATGTATATGCATCAGCTCACGTCTGGAACGCTACCAATGTTAACATCAATGGTAACTTGCAGATAGGCGGTTTCCTGACAGCAGCAACCCTCAACCTCAACACCAATGGTTACTTGCAGTGTGGCGACAACAGTACCATCAAGGTTACCAAGGCTTTGACCATGAATGCAGGTTCTCAGATTGATGCTGACTACATCAATGTAACCAACAACGAGAAAGATAAGAACCATAAGGTTACAAAGGTAGGTGAAGCTCAGCTCAGCCTCAATGGTGCCTGCAAGATCAACCTCGACAACAAGGGCGTTATCAATGTAAACAAGCTGGTTACCGACAACGCAGCATTGGGTCAGATTTCTCTGGGTAAGACAAACGGCGTGGCTGTCATCAAGGCTGATGAATTCCACTACAGCGGTGATGAGACCATCAATACATTCGCAACTCCAGCTGAAGGTGCTACATTCCTCTTCCAGTTTACCAATTGCTTCAAGGGTACAACCAAGCTTAATTCTGCCGAGGATCTTGACATCTCTGCTTCATACCTCGACTACGACAAGGCTACCACTGGTGATTTGGTTCAGCTAAAAGATCCAAAAAACGAGCAGTATGGCTATGAGTTAACGGCAAAGGCTGAAGACTTGATCATCAAGCCTAAGCTCGACTTGTTCTCTGCTACAGGTGTTAAGCAGAACACCCTCTCTGCCACATCTATCCAGGCAGCCAACGACAAGCTGTATGTTACATACCACACCCAGGGCAATGGTAAGGCTCATATGGGCGGCGGATTGGAAGTAGCTCATATCGATGGCAAGACTCTTGTTCTCGACAAAGCTGTTTCTGCCCAGGGAGGATTGGACGTGAACTATGGTATGATTGACGGCAACCGTTTCTATGTTGCTGCTACATCTTTCAAGGAAGGTGCTTTCTTGGGTTATGCCAATTTGGATACAGAAGGTAATTTGAGCGATACAAAACTCGTTACCTACCCTATCGACAAGACAAATCCAGACAATAAGATTGATGCCAACTGCGTAGCTAAGTATAACGACAACTTCGTTTTGGCAACCAACAAGGGTTATCAGGTTTACAACTCTACATTCACCCAGCGTACTCCACACCTCACAGCAAACGACGTGAAGTTCGTTGCAGTTGGTGGTGACAAGCTCTATGGCTTGGAGGCAAACGGTACAACAACTGGTACAGTCAACATCTTCGACAACACAAGTCTGGATGCTCCTCAGAGCTATACCACAGTAGGTAAGGTAGGCGTTCCTGACGGAAAGAACACCATCGCTGTAGACGGTTCTGACTTGTATGTTTGCCAGGGTGACGGCGGTCTTGTTCGTTACGATGCACAGGGTAACGGTACAGTTCTGTTCGATGCTCCTGTAGGAAACGAAAAGAACAAGGTTATCGGTCGCGTTAACGGTGTTGCAGTAGATAACAACTATATCTATGTAGCATGTGGCGGTTACGGTCTCGTTGTTTTGGATAAGAACAAGGCTAAGGGTAAGAATGTAGTTGCCCGTCGCCGTGCCTTCTATGATGGCAAGGAGAGCTACAACTCAGCTAACTACGTAACCTTGTATAAGGATTACATCTGTGTAGCTTACGGTCGCAGCCGTGTTCAGATCTTCAAGTTGACAAAGACGATAAAGTAATCAACTAAATAATTCTTTTCTCCCACACTCCCTCCCAAGAGTGTGGGAGAATTAAATCTTTAAGAGCTAGGAATATAGCTCGAAAGACTGAAACCATTTTATACACAAAAAGAAAGATTAACATGAAACATTATTTTTCAAGACTTGTTACTTTCTCTTTCGCAGCAATGCTTCTGGCATCTTGTAGCGATTCAAATGACACACCAATTAATCCGAACCCCGGTGAAGTCATAAAAAATGTGGTAGGTGAAGAAGTAATTTCCATCACCGACCCTCAGGAGTTGGCTGGTAGCGTTATCAATTACAAGGCGAAAGCAGCAACAAGAGCTGCTGGCGCAACAGAGGCTAATCTGAGCGACGTCTACGGAATGCCTAGCCTGCCTAGCCATGACGGAGCTATCGAAATCAAGAACAACGATGGATGTAAGGGACTGGATGGTTCCAAGACCTACATCATCAAGAAAGGCACAAAAATAAGCAGTGAGCTCAATCTGAATGGAGCCACCCTGTTTATCGAAGGCGAACTGTCCACAAAAAATGTATGGGGATGTTCTGCCACGATCAATGGTGCCAACAAAAAAGGAAAAATCTACATCCTCGAAGGAGGAACATTACATATAGACAACAATAACACTGCACTCTTCCAGAATTCAGGAACATATTGCTATAATTATGGCGGAACCCTTAAGAAAGAGGGCAGTAATATGTATTTGGAATCGAATGATGCCTACTATACTACAGGAAATCTTGAAGTAAAAAATGAGCTGAAAGTTCAAGGTTTGCTTTATGTGGGTGGCAATATCAACGTAGGTAAGCTTTCATCAGAATCGAATGCAAAAATCAATATCCAAGGCGATCTGCTCGGTACAGAAAAACAGGATATACAGATAGACGGCAGCATCGTGAACATCAACGGAAAAGCAAAAGCAAACAAGCTGACTATTCAAGGTTCTGCTCCTAAGCTTTACGCTTGCTCCTTTGAAGTTACAGGCAAAACTATCCTCAATTCAAATGGAGCTGAGGCACACATCAACAACCTGAAGACTGGAGCTATCGACCAGTGTGCTGGAAGTACCATCTATCTGGTAAATAACAGTGTTATCGACTGTAAGGGAACTTACACTAATGACAACAATGGCAACAATCAGAATTCTCATGATGCCGACAGTAGAGTCATTCTTCAAGGAGACAAGGCAAATGCCATCTTCAGAGCAGCAGAGGTGAAATACAACGGAAATAATGATGCTGGTAATGTTCTTATTGCACCAGGAACCTACGCATATTTCTCAACCTGCTATATCTTCCAGACAAGCGGAAGCGGTGGCGTCATCTATATGGATTGTGACAAGTTTACCAACAATGGTAACTCTGCAACTTATACTTACGCTCCAGGTCTTTCAGACTGTACAAAGAGATATGATATGTATAATGACCCTGTTGTCCCATCATCATGTGACGGTACGACACCAGACCCAACACCAACTCCTAACCCTGAACCAGGCAAGAGGATTGATGTGATTTCAGTGATTGATTATACAAATCATACACACGACATCTCTGCTACATGTATTCAGCCATACAATGACAAACTATACATGTCGTACCACACCAATGAAGAGAACCAGGCAGATCCAAACAAGACGACGGGTGGTTGTATTGAAGTATTTGAAACAAAGAACGACCAGACTACCATGTTGCAGTATCTGCAGGATAAGAAGGAAATCTACGACTTCAACCACCTCATGGTGGACGGCAAGGATGCTACGAAGTACGTTTATATCGCAGGTCACTCAACCAACGGCGGTATGATGGGTAGAATCGCCCTGAATAGCAAGGGCCTTCTTGACACAGACATCAAGGACATCGACGATTCAACCAAATTGAACCCTCTCACCATCGTAGATTGGGAACATACAGGTCTGGCTAAATCAGACGAGAACTGCATCGTAAGAGATGGTAACAAACTGATGGTGGCAACAACCAGAGGATACGGAGTATATGATGCCAACACGTTGGATTTAATCGGTAAGAAGGAAACACCAGGCAAGGCTAAGCACATCGCACTGGATAACCGATATATTGTTACCCTACACTACAACAACCCAGTTGAGAGCGATAAAGAGGTAGTAAGCGGTACACTGCAAGTCTTCCCGTTAGGTGCCGACATTCTTACAGCTACCCCATCAAAGACCATCAACGTAAGCAGCATTGCTCCTAACGACGGTAAGAACACTATAGCCATAGACGGCAATCATATCTACGTTTGCCGAAGTGCCAAGGGATTGTCCTGCTACGACCTTACCACCGGCGAAGAGGTTTGGAACTGGGGAGCTCCGCTCACTGCCAACACCAAGGTGCCACAGGGATACGCAAACGGTGTAGCCTTCGATGCTAATTACATCTACCTGGCTTGCGGAAGCTACGGACTGGTAGTTCTCGACAAGAACAAGATGGAAGACGGCAAACCTGTAAAGGTGGTGAAGAAAAGAGCAGAAGCCGGCATGTCTGCCAACTATGTTACACTGGATGGAGGATACATCTATGTGGCATACGGCAAGAGCCGACTCCGCGTAATGAAACTCATTGATGGAGCCAACTAAAGGTAAACTTCCATTAGGAAAACTCCATAGAACACATAGAATTCAAAAGACACTAGTTGAATGCAGCTGCAACAGCTTGCAGCTGCATTCATAGTGTTTAAACCAAAAAACAATGAAGCAAAATTTGATACTATATACGACTACCGCTCTCCTCATTACTCTCGGAGGACAAAGCGCTATGGCTCAGGCTCAAAAGCAGCAACAGCTGAAGAAAAAGAGCTTTAGCCCTAAAATGCTCGTATATGAAAATCTGAAAAACAATAACGTGCTCAGACACTTCAAACAACGCTTCGCTCAACTCGACACCCTACTCAATAACCCAATATGGGTAAAATCACCAGTCATTGAACTGGGACTCAACAAACAACATTCAGCGGACATCAGAAAGACGGATTCCCTGTACTGGGCGAAGACGGCACACGAACAACTCGCCGTCAACCGACACAACGGACTGGAAGTAACCGGACAGGTTTACGCACGACCAGACGCCTACTTTGACTCAGAAAACGACGACGCCGAAAAGGCTTCAAAATATAAGGCCAAGATACAGGCCGAACTGGGATGGAACATCATCAACAGCAAATTCTACCAGGGAAAAGAAAAAAGAAACAAGGTGGCTCTTGCCAACGAGCTATCAAGACTGCAAGGAAAGAAAAGACAGACGGCTGACATCTACGAAAAGGCAGCCGATGACCTCACCGAGCAGTATAACTTCTACATCGGTACGGTGATAGCCCACCGACTCGACAACCTCGACATCATGAACGAGGCTTACCAATTCATGCTGGAGAAAGACCGAATCAGCAACGACAAGATGCTGAAGGTGATGAACGAAAAACTGGCTGCAGAATACGACATCTCTATCCTCTGCTCCGACCGTGACATCTCCAACAAGCCTATCTACAGAATGAAGCCTTCGAAAGTGCTCGTAGATACGGCGGCCCTCTGGCGACACATCGACGAGGAAAGCATCGACGCACGAATCATGATGGTGAAGGAACAGATTGCCGACAACGACAGCAAGCTGACCAACTACCTGGGTACGACAAGAATCACACCCTTCGCCAGATGGTCGAGCTACTGGCAGAGCAACAACAAGATAAGCAACAACGGCGACGTGGGCGTAAGATTCACCATCCCTATCTATAACGAAAGCCCGAGAAAGCGAAAGGCACTGGAAACGGAGAAGGAAATCATCAAAAGCAGCCGAAACACCGACGTGAAGGAAATCAAGCAGTCGGTTAACATCCTGCTCAAGAGAATAGAAAACCTGAACCAGGCCATCGCCACCGAAGCTTATCACATAGACCAGACCAGCAAATACATCGACATGCGAAGATTTGCCTACCAGAACCAGAAGCAGGGGTACAACTACCTGATGCGCATGGACGAATATACGGGACTCCTGGAAAGCATGGAGAGAATGTATAAGCTGATGTTAAACCGCGGACTCGCCATCATCAACATCGAGAAGGCAGTAAGCATCTACGACAACAACAATATATTCAAGGAAATAGAACTATGAATGAGTTTCAATATAATAATACGCCACAAGAACAGGCTATGGCCGACTTGCTGAAGTCGCAGAGCCATCGACTGGCCAGGCAGCAGATTATCTTCGCGCTGATCTTCCTGCTGGTCATCGTACTGGCGGCATATTATATCATCACCCGAATGATATGGGTTATCTACGACGGGTATATCACCCTCGACGAAAACCCTATCTCCGCCGTGGATGACATCTATATATTGAAGGTGAACAAGGAAATAGGCGAGGTGGTACACAAGGGTGACACACTCTACTCCTACGTGCTGCTGGGAAACATCGTAAACCAGTATGACCCCAACATCCTGCCTACTGCCGTGAAGGAAACCCACGACATGGAGGTGCAGGCACAGCTGGCAAGAGAAGAGATTCCCGTGCTCAGAACCCGACTCGCCGAACTGAAGAAGCAGAAGGCATCTGAAACATCAGATATCTACTACGGACTGACCGACAACAGCAAGCGAAACGCCCTGGATGCGGAGATTGCCGAAGTGGAAGAAGAGCTGAGAAAACAGGCAAACAAGGTGGAAATCTACGCCAGAGCCAAGAACACCACCTATAACTTCATGGCAAAGAGAGGTGCCAACATGCAGAACGCATCCATGCCCTACTCCAGAACCAGCCTCTACAACGAGGGACTGATACACTACTGCTGTGCACCAGCCGACGCCTACATCACCAAGATTAACGTGAGCGACAAGACGCTGGTGTTCAAGAGCGACGAGGTGATGACCATCCAGCACACCGACTATGCAGCATGCCACCTGGGCATAATCACCTATGTGCCTAACTCGAAGGTGAAGTACATGGAGAGTCCTGACGATGCTGACATCATCATCAACAACGACCTGGAACTGAAGGCGAAGCTGCAAATGGTGGGTCTGAGAGTGGAGGAAATTCCGAAGCACCTGCAGAGCAACTTCTCGCACGATGCCAACGCCGTGGTTGCCATGTTCACCTTCCGCCCCAACCAGCGAGTTCCGGCATGGGTGATGAGCAACCGACTGCCAGTGAGAGTGAGAATCAACAAGTTGAGCGCCATGCTCGACCCGAGACCACTGCCGATGTACACCATCCCAGTGGACAGAAACCAGAACGTAGTGAGAAGCTCGAAGCTGATTTCTACGGAAAAAGTTAAAGAAACAGACAACACAGAGAAGAAATGATTGGACTCAGAAGAAATAAACGTGGGGACATGGTGCTCACCATCGACAGTTTCGTAGACGTCGACTCAACACCAGACATCCAGTCCGACTACTTCGATTGTATATACATCAATACGAAGAGTGAGCGTGCGTTCCATGCAATCATGTTTGGAGCCAGCCCTATCCTATCGTATAAAAGCAGCTATAAACCGATATTCGCCAACATGGCAGTATCAGGAAAGGAACAGATGATCGACTACATCGTGGATGCTTACGTGAGCGACATGAGCAACGAGAAGGTGTACGAGATTATCGACAAGATAAAGAAAGCCCGGGAGAAATACGGCATCAAGCAAGAGATAGCACGACCTACGCAGCCTAACCAGCTGTTCTCCAACATCCTGAGATACCTGCTATCCAGAGACCAGCGAATACTGGGTCACCGACTGATGGAGAAATCGTCGTTGGGTTACATCAACCCTATCTTCGAGCACTACCACAGCATGAGCCTCTTCCATCTTGCCGAGATGTTCACCTTCAAAGACAGTATGGTGGAATGCGGAGCACTGCGCAAGAGTCACTACCTCATCAAGGAGCACCTCTGCCCTAAGTGCAACCACAGCCATCTGCTCTACACGGAGTGCTGCCCTAACTGCGGCAGCTCTAACCTGAAGATTCAGAACATCATCCACCACTTCTCCTGCGCCAACGTGGCTCCGGAGAGTGCCTACAACGTGGGCGGTATGCTCATCTGTCCGAAATGTCACAAGAAGCTGCGCCACATCGGTGTGGACTACGACCGTCCGGCGGTGATCTACTCCTGCAACGACTGCGAGAATTCGTTCACCACCCCACTGACCAAGGCCACCTGCTGCTACTGCCAGAGCACCTATCCGGTGAATGCACTGGTGCCGCGCGACGTGGTAGACTATGAGATAACGGAAGAAGGAATCCGTATGCTGACAAAGACTGGACTCATGTTCAGCAACATGTCGAACACATACGATAACTATATGGAATACTCGCTGCTGATCAACCGCCTGCGCCGCCAGTTGCTGGAGACATACCGCAAGGACGAGCTCACGGTGATGGTGGGTAAGATATGGATACTCGACAAGAACCAGGAGACGGTGAGAATCAAGGAGTCTATCCAGGCTCAGTTCTGCCGCCTCTTCAACAGTCACAAGGTATCCTACAACAACAACATCTTCTACGTCACCTTCATGGCGTTCGACGACATGAGGGTGGAAGCGGCACAGCAACAGCTGAGCCAGGAGATGTCGAAGGCCATCCGCAAGATAGCGTCCGACATAGAACCGGAACAGATAGCATGCTGCGTGCTGAGTACGAAGAGAGCACTGACCAGCGGACAATATGAAGACTTCTTCAACCAGATGAGCTTCATAGAGCTGACGCCGGATGACTACTGCGGCTACGCAGAATCGCCAATAGAGGAAGAAGAGGAAGTGAAGCCACAGGAAATACTCGACCTCACGCCGAAGGAAGACGACAAGATAATGAAGCGCGTGAAACTCTACAAGCAGCTGGTGGCTGTGCTCATCCTCATAGCCGGCGTACTGATACTGCTTGCCATCCTGACGCTCACCGTGCTGAGATAAGTAAACAGAAGAAAGGGAACGCGTATGTTTAACATTGCAGAAAACATAAACCACTTCTGGGACTGGATATCGACACTCTCGCTGTCGAGCATCGTGAGCACCTACTGGTTTCTCTTCTACATCGAGATGCCGAGATACTACATCCTGGAATACCTGGTGATCTTCTGGCGACTGATGGACAGGAACAAGAGAGAAAAGGAAAATGAGATTGCCAAGTTCTATCTCTACCGAGAGAATCCCCTCATCAGCATCCTGGTGCCGGGAAAGAACGAAGGCAAGAACATCTATAAGATGGTGAAGTCGCTGAACGAGCAGACCTACCGGAACTACGAAATCATCGTGGTGGACGACGGTAGCGACGACGACACCAAACTGATATGCACCGACCTGTATCGTGCGAAGCTCATTACGCACTATCTGCGACTGGAAACCCGTGGCGGAAAGGCGGCAGCCAGCAACTACGGAGCCTTCATGGCAAGGGGCAAATACATCGTGAGCCTCGACGCCGACTCCTCGCTCGACCGCGACGCCCTGGAGAAGGTGCTCATCCCATTCTATCTGGATGGAGAGGTGAAAGCCGTGGGAGGATGCATTGAGGTGAGAAACTACAAGGCTACCATCTGCTCGTCGCTGCAGGCTTTTGAATACCTGAAGCGAATACAGGTGGGACGCATCGTGACCAGCGAACTGGGCATCTACCATATCATTTCGGGAGCCTTCGGTGCTTTCGAGACGCAGACGCTCAAGGAGGTGGGATACTGGGACATCGGTCCGGGACTCGACGGCGACCTGACGCAGAAAATCAGAAAGGCGGGCTACAAGGTGAAATTCGTGGAGGATGCCATCTGCATGACCAACGTGCCTACCAAATGGTACAAGCTCTATCACCAGAGAATAAGATGGTCGCGTTCGCTCGTGAGATTCCGCCTGCGCAAGCACATCGATATCCTGCTGCCTTCCAGGAACTGGAGCATCCTGAACTGGATATCCAACATGGAAAGCGTGGTGTACGACTGCTTCCTCAACTTTCTGTGGCTGTGGTATATCATCAACCTGGCGATTACCTTCAACACACACATCGTGGAGGTGCTGGCACTGGGCTACTTTATCCGAGTATGCTTCTCGCAGCTTGCCTTCCTGCTGGTGCTCCTGGTAACGGAAAGAAAGAAGACGGCACTGTTTCTCTATAGGTTCACGCCGCTGATGTCGCCATACACAGGCTACTTCCTGCGCATAGCCCGACTCTCGGCGCATCTGCAGGAGCTGTTCTTCAGAACATCCTACAAGGATGCCTGGAATCCGAAAAAGACCTCACGCTATGCTCAGCTGGAAGGTATCTAAGGTTACTGACCTGAGAAACGGAGACCCGGGAAACGAAAATCAAAATAGAAATAAAACAATAAATAAAACGATATTATATGATAAACAAATCTTTTGAGTTTAAGATAGGAGTGATAGGATTGGGTTATGTGGGTACCCCCCTTGCCTGCTTATTCTCAAAGAAATATGAGACATGGGGTTATGACATCAATGCCGCAAAGGTGGATAAACTCGCCAACAGGCAGATGTCTGACAACAAGCAACTGTCGAAGGCTTTGGCTCACGGGCTGAAGTTGACGAGCGATATAGAAAACCTCAGAGCCTGCAACGTGTATATCATTGCAGTGCCAACGCCCGTCAACAAGTCGAACAAACCCGACATCAGCTGCGTAAGAAATGCCACACGCTCCGTGGGCAGCATTCTGAAGGAAGGCGATATCGTGGTATACGAATCAACCGTATATCCGGGACTCACCGAAGAAGTATGCGCCCCACTGCTTGAGGCAACCTCAGGACTAAAACTTAACCAGAGTTTCTACGTTGGTTTCTCACCAGAGCGCATCAATCCGGGCGACACGGTGCACACCATCGAGAACATCGTGAAGGTAACCAGCGGTTCTACCCCAGAGGCAGCCGCGATTATCGACAGTCTCTATGCTTCGGTACTTACCCACGGCACCCACAAGGCGCCAAGTATCAGGGTGGCAGAGGCCTGCAAACTGATGGAAAACTGCCAGCGCGACGTGCAGATAGCCTTCTTCAACGAAATGGAGAAAATCTTCGACAAGATGGGCATCAGCATCGAGGACGTAACGGCGGCGGCAACAACCAAATGGAACTTCGTTCCTGCCACACCGGGACTGGTGGGCGGCCATTGCATCGCCGTAGACCCTTACTACCTCATCAACAAGGCACAGGAGGTGGATGTGGTTCCATCACTCCTCTCTACGGCACGCGAGGTGAACGAGCAGATGGCAGTCTGGATGGCGGGTAAGATCAAGAGTGCCTGCGAGAACAGAAAGTTCGTGGCTCCCGAGACCAACGTGCTGATTCTGGGCTTCTCTTTCAAGCCCGACAGCGACGACATCCGCAACACCAAGGTGGCAGACCTCTACATCAACCTGGTGGGAGCCGGGTACAAGACGACCCTCTACGACCCATTGGTAGACAGAGACGAAGTGAAAGAAGAATACGGAATTAAAGTAACCGGCGACGAGGCGGTGCTCGACAAGCAGTATCAGATCGTCGTAATCGGAACGAACCATAAGATATTTAATAACATAGACATGAATAAGATTCTCACTGACAAGGGTTTCATTTGCGACATCTATGGAATTCATAAAGCGAGAACTTAGGAGTGCCACTTAAAAACGAGAACAAAAAGTATGAGTAAGTGCAGAGTTTTAATAGTAGATGATATTGCTGAAAACATAGCACAGATGGTGGATATGCTGAGCAATCTGGACATCGAAATCAAGAAAGCCTACGGTGGCAAGGAAGCCATCCAGCTGGTAGAGACCTTTAAGCCTAACATCATCTTGCTCGACTTGATGATGCCAGAAGTAAATGGTTGGGACGTAATTGAGCATGTAAGAGCCCGTTACGACAAGAATGAAATGATTATCATCATTACATCCCTGCTCAACAACAAGGACAACATTGATGAGTGTTACGAAATGGGCGTGAACGACTATGTGGCAAAGCCTATCATTCCGGGCCACATCATCAGCTCGGTAGAGACCCAGATGCGAAACGTGAAGTTTGCAGAGTATGAGCCTAAGGCTGAGCAGCATCAGATGAAGACGCCGCCAGCATCAGTAGTAGAAATGGATCCAGCCAAATATACTGGCTGAATCCATTGAAATTATTTCTGAAGTATCGCATTGGCATGATCGATGCGATCTTTTGAAGGAGACTCTATCCCTTGCAAAGGGTAAGGGATACCGAGTTTCTCGTACTTATATACACCCAGTGTATGATAAGGCAGGATATCTATGCGCTCGATGTTGGTGAGCGTATCGAGGAAGCTACGAAGCTGCTGCAGATATTCATCCTTATCCGTGATGCCTGGAATCAGGACATGACGGATCCATACCGGCTTGTGTATCTCGCTGAGGTATCGGGCACAATCGAGTATGTTCTTATTGGAATGAAGCGTGAGTTTACGATGCTCTTCATCATTGATATGCTTGATATCAAGAAGAACGGTATCGGTAACGGCCATCAGACGCTCGAATTTCTCAAACATTTCCCCTTCTTTCCTAAAAGGTTGAGCCGAGGTGTCAAGACAGGTGTTGATGCCACGCTGATGGGCTTTCTCGAAAAGTTCGATGAGAAAGTCTATCTGCATCAGGGCTTCACCACCGCTCACGGTAATGCCGCCCTTATCTCCCCAATAACTCTTGAATCTCTCTGCCTTATCCAGCAGGTCATC
>ERZ1026846.931-NODE-931-length-20318-cov-64.187238_pt1 | contig 20318 bp, 11 predicted proteins | sample MGYA00380153_ERZ1026846 | MGnify/ENA primary metagenome ERZ1026846 (study PRJEB33269, sample SAMEA4719789) | human gut metagenome | biome: human-associated habitat; feature: organic feature; material: feces | place: Cameroon | collected 2013-10 ... | reverse complement strand
GAAGATTCTTGAGAATATGGGCAATGCTGATATGAAGATGGATGATTTGGGAGCCGAGATGCAGTTGAGTAAAGTACAGCTCTATCGCAAGGTGAAGGCTATGACAGGAAAAACGCCTGTCGAGCTCCTGAAAGAGATGCGTCTGCAGAGAGCCTATACGCTCCTGATGCAGACTGATAAGACTGTAGCTGAAGTCTCGGCAGAAGTAGGCTTTGCGTTACCGGGCTATTTCTCTTCATGCTTCAGAAAGCAGTTTGGCGTTCTTCCTACCGATTTCAGAAATAAACAGTTATCTAAAAGAAAATAGTTTTCTAACTCCTTTAAAATAAGTACTTTAAAATCTTAGCAAAAGATAAGAAAATCGTTTCATGTAACATAATTATTGTTGCAGGAACGATTTTTTCTATTTATATAACAGTCTTTTCCCTAATTTTGCGACAGAAATCAAGCAATCACAATTTTTGAAACTTAAAATGTTATAATAGTATGAACAATCTTTCAAGATTACTAATGAGCTCTGCGCTCTGTGCTGTTTGCACCGTAGCTAGTGCACAACAGGTAAATGTAAATGGCATCGTAAAGGATGCTACCGGTGAGACAGTCATTGGTGCATCTGTTATGGTGAAAGGCACAAAGACTGGTACTGTTACCGACTTTGATGGTAACTTCCATGTAGAATGTGCTCCAGGTTCCACACTTGTTATATCTTATATTGGATATAAGACGCAAGAAGTAAAGGCTTCAGATAATATGGAGGTAACACTTCAGGAAGATGCCAACGACTTGCAGGAAGTAGTTGTAACAGGTTATACCACTCAGAAGAAGGCAGACTTGACCGGTTCCGTGGCTGTGGTTTCAACCAAGAACCTGAAGACAAGTTCAGAGACAGACCCGATGCGTGCTTTGCAGGGTCGTGTTCCTGGTATGACCGTCACTACCGATGGTTCTCCTATTGGTTCAGGAACCGTGCGTATTCGTGGTATCGGTTCTTTCAACTCTTCTCAGGACCCGCTTTATATCATAGATGGTGTACCTACCAATATGGCTTTGAATACCCTCAATACAAATGATATCGAGAGTATGCAGGTTTTGAAAGATGCAGCATCAGCTTCTATCTATGGTTCCCGTGCTTCGAATGGTGTCATCATCATCACCACCAAGAAAGGTAAGAAGGGTAGCAAGGTGGCTGTTGACTTCTCTGCCAACCTCACTGCACAGTTCTATTCCAACCAGTCGAAGATGAAGTTGATGAACTCCAGCCAGTATGCTACTGCGATGGCTCAGGCAGCCCTGAACGATGGACTCGATCCTGTGGCTTATGCAGCCAACTACGGCATCGACTTGAATGCGGCCTCTGGATCTCTTATCACCGTTTGGAATCCTGCTACCAACCAGTATCAGAACTATACTATCAATGGTCGATATGATGGCTACATCAATGCCAAGAAGACCATGCGGTTCTCAGATACCGACTGGCTCGATGAAATCTCTCGCACAGGTTTCTCGCAGAACTACGACCTCTCTGTATCTCATGCCAATGACAAGCATAGCGCTATGTTCTCCTTGGGATACAAGAACAATGAGGGCGTCTTGAAATATACCAACTTCGAGAATATCTCAGCTCGTTTGAACACCTCTTGGAATTTAAACAAGATTGTAACCGTAGGTGAGAATGTAACATTGACTTATACCTCTCAGGTAGATTGCCATCCGATGGAGAATGCCTTGAAGATGCCTTCCATCGTTCCGGTTTACGAAGAAGATGGCAAGACTTTCGCAGGTCCTGTGGGTAGTATGGCCGACCGTCAGAACCCTTGTCGTGAGCAGTATCAGAACCGCAACAACCACCTCGACTACTGGCGCATCTTCGGTAATGCTTTCGTAGAATTGAAGCCTGTCAAGGGATTGACCCTGCGTTCTAACTTCGGTTTGGATTTCAAGACATCGTTTATCAATTCGATGACGAATACTTATCATTCCGATATTGTCAACAATGACATCGCTAAGACAACGCTCTCGAATAACAATGAGACTAACTGGACATGGTCTAACACAGCCCAGTACGTTGCCCAGATAGGCAAGAACAACATCGATGTACTCGGTGGTATGGAATTTTCCAAGCAGTCGGTTATTGATTTCTCTGCCTATTCAGAAGGCTATGCACTGGAAGATAAAGATTATATGTGGCCAAATGCTGCAACAGGAACGATGCGTAACTCGGGTGCGAAGTTTGGGTATCGCCTGGCTTCTTTCTTCGGAAAGGTAAACTACAACTGGGATGATCTCCTCTTGGCTTCCTTCACTATCCGTCATGATGGTTCATCCCGATTTGGTAAGGCGCATCGCTGGGGTACTTTCCCTGCAGCATCCCTCGGCTTCCGATTCTCCAATCTTCTGAAGAAGGATTGGTTGGATGATGCCAAGTTGCGACTCTCTTGGGGTCAGACAGGTAACCAGGCTATCGACAACAATGCACAGTTTGGTCTGTATGTAGTGGATTACGGATTGGATCGTGTTACCTCTACTGCATACGACCTCTTCCTGCAAGGCTCAGGTACCTTCCCTTCTGGCTATCGTGCCACACAGTTGGCTAACCCTAACTTGAAATGGGAGGCAGCTACTCAGTATAACGTAGGTTTGGATTACACCCTGTTGGGCAACACTCTCTATGGTACCATCGATGCTTACATCAAAAATGTGAAGGATATGTTGATTAATCCTGCTTATCTGGGTGCTACTGGTGAAGGTGGAAATTCATGGCAGAATGGTCCTTCGCTCCGCAACTGGGGTATGGAGTTCACCTTGGGCTATCGCAAGACTTTGGCTAACGGACTTGGCATCGATGTGAACGGCAATCTGGATTTCTTCCGCAACAAGGTTACTTATCTGCCATCAACAACAACTGGTGCTTACGCTCACACATCTAAGGAAAACCTGGTTCAGAGCGGCAAGTCATACGGTTCTATCGTAGGCTATGTAGCCGATGGCATCTTCCAGAATCAGGCAGAAGTGGATAAATCAGGACAGCCAAATGCACGTGTAGGTGGATTGAAATATAAGGACTTGGATGGCAAAAATGGAATTACTTCAGATGACCAGACCTGGATCTTCGACCCGGTTCCAGCCTTCTCTTACGGTTTGAACATTGCTCTCAACTACAAGGGCTTTGACTTCAGCATGTTCTGGCAGGGAGTTTATGACCAGGATGTGTATAACAACCAAAAGTTCCAGACCGACTTCTGGGCAGTGACCGATGGCGGTTCTAACAAGGGTACTCGTTTGCTCGATGCCTGGAATACCAACAATACAGGTTCTTCCATCCCACGCCTGAGCACCATGAACACAGCCGATGAAGGTCGTGCTTCTTCTTACTTCGTGGAGAATGGCTCTTACTTGAAGTTGCGTACCTTGCAGGTGGGTTACACCATCCCAAGCAGCATCCTTTCTAAGTTGAAGATGAGCAGTGCCCGTATTTATCTCTCAGGTCAGAACCTCCTGACTATCAAGAGCAACAGTCTGACCTGTTCAGACCCTGAGAATCCAAACTGGAACTATCCACTTTCTACATCCGTATCATTCGGACTTCAGGTAGGTTTCTAAAATGTATCATATTTTAAAGAGAATTTCAAGATGAAAAAGCTATATACAATGGTGCTTGCAGCAGCACTGATGGGATCTTTCACCAGTTGTGATGATTTCCTGGATTACAAACCAACAGCTGTGGTTGATGAGGACAAGGCTTTCAGTGAGCCAGACAAGATGGTAAACAGTGCCTATGCGATGCTGGGCGACTGCTGGTTTTCTTACCCATTCAATCTTTGGCCATACGGCGACCTTTCTTCAGACGATTGCTTGAAGGGTGGCGGTGGCACCGGTGATACCGGTTATCACGATGTAGAGATTTGGAGTACCCTGACCTCTACCAAGGGCGAACTTGATGAGTTGTGGTATCGTCTCTATTGCGCCGTTTCCCGTTGCAACCGTGCCCTGGTTTCTTTGCAGCAGAATGGCGAGAGCACATTGGGTGCTGAGGTAACCAAGCAGCGTGAGGCTGAGGTTCGCTTCCTCCGTGCTCATTTCTACTTCAAGTTGCTCACCATGTATCGTCAGATTCCTTGGATTGACGAGAAGGTGTATGAGGATAAGGCTACCGAGAGTACTTCTAACACTCAGTTTACTTACGAGGAACTGTGGCAGAAGGTGATTGCCGACTTCCAGACTGCATACGATGTTCTTCCTGCAAAGCAGAAGGATGGCGGTCGTGTCAACAAGATTGCTGCCGCAGGTTACCTGGCTAAATGTTATCTTACCATTGCCTGGGGTGATGGTTATGAGGCAACCGATGGCGTAGATCATATTAATAAGGAGTATATGCAGAAGGTCATCGACTACACCGATGTAGTGAAGAACTCTGATTATGGCTATATGGCAGACTTCGGCGACATCTTCCTGCCAGACAATAAGAACAATAAGGAATCAGTCTTTGCCGTACAGGCTTCCGACTATAAGGAGGATAATACTACCTTCGGACGTGGCAACTGGTCTAACATGCTGAATGGCTGTTGGGGTATGTGGTCTTGCGGATGGGATTTCCACAAGCCATCACAGAATCTGGTGAATGCCTTCAAGACCAAGAACGGACTTCCTGAGTTTGATGACTACAACAAGACCAGCTCTCATCCTGTAAACGGCGAGGCTAATAGCCAGAAGTGGGATCCACGTTTGTTCCATACAGTTGGAATGCCTACCTTCCCATATAAGTATGAGAAGGAATATACAATGACCACAGCCAACTCACGTACACCAAACGTTTATGGTTACTATACCTCTCTGAAGGAAGTGCCACAGCGTTCCAAGGGTGAGACATTCAATGGCTCTTGGCAGGCGTTCGCCATGAACGACTATGTGCTCCGTTACAGCGACATCATGCTGATGCGTGCTGAGGCTTTGATAGAGTTAGGTCGTTTGCCAGAGGCTCGTACCATCATTAACGATATCCGTCAGAGAGCCAAGAACTCTGTAGATAAGCATATCGAGTATGCCAAGGACCAGTGCGATATCGCCCTTTATCCTGAGTCTTATTTCCAGGATAAGGAGACTGCAAGAAAGTGTCTGCGTTGGGAGCGTCGCCTGGAGATGGCTATGGAGAACGGTCGTTTCTTCGACCTGCGCCGCTGGGGTATTGCTTCTGAGACACTGAACAAGTACTTCGCTTCAGAGCAGAACGATAAGTATGGAGAGCAGACATACGCTCAATACCTGAAGGATGCCAAGTTTACTCCAGGCAAGAACGAGTTCTATCCAGTTCCATATAACCAGCTGTATTACATTCCTGGTCTGTATAAGCAGAACAAGGGATATGAGTAATTACCATCGGTATTTTCTGATCATCAGATAATAATTTCAGATAATTAGACAATGAAAAAGATCTTTATTTCAGCGCTTGTCGCTCTTTGCGGTTTCACCGCCAGCTATGCCCAGAAGGCATCCTTCTTGAGTAACAACCACTGCCTCTATCGCATCAGCCAGGAGAGTCAGAACCAGAAGCTCCTCTTGCTCCCGGTGCAGGAGAGTGCGGAGATAGCCAACATCAAGGTGATTGCCGACAACAAGCAGGTAAAAGCTGTGAATGTACGATTGGCTAAAGACCGCATAGATTATTACGTGCCTCTCTATATGGATGAGTTTGCCGGCTTGAAAGGCTTGGCTCTCGATATCCATGTGAATGGCGATTATAGCAAGGAGGGCTTGAATGCCCTCACTTGCTGGAAGAACATGAAGTTCTCTGACTCTTTCGATATGAAGAATCGTGAGCAGTATCGTCCGGTCTATCATCATACCCCTGCCTACGGTTGGATGAACGACCCTAACGGTATGTTCTATAAGGATGGTGTATGGAATCTCTATTTCCAACACAATCCATACGGATCGCAGTGGGAGAATATGACCTGGGGACATTCTACTTCTACCGACCTCGTACACTGGAAGTATGAGGGAGATGCCGTGGAGCCAGATGCTTTGGGCACTGTGTTCAGCGGCTCGGCTGTGGTGGACATGGAAAATACTTCCGGCTTCGGCAAGGGAGCTGTCATTGCGCTTTATACATCTGCTGGTGAAAGTCAAACCCAAAGCTTAGTGTATAGTACCGACAATGGCAAGACTTTCCATAAGTTTGAGGGTAATCCGGTCATCACCAGTAATGTGCCCGACTTCCGCGATCCTCACATGTTTTGGAATGAAGACATCAAGAAGTGGAATATGATTCTGGCTGCTGGTCAGCACATGGAAATCTACTCTTCTGATAACTTGAAGGACTGGAAACTTGAAAGTTCTTTTGGTGAGAAGTATGGTAACCATGGCGGTGTTTGGGAATGTCCAGACTTGATGAAGATGAAGGTACGTGGCACTAACAAGGAGAAGTGGATGCTTATCTGCAACATCAACCCTGGTGGTCCGTTCGGCGGTTCTGCTACCCAGTATTTCATCGGCGATTTCGATGGACATAAGTTCACTTGCGACAGCAAACCTGAGGTTACCAAGTGGATGGATTATGGCAAGGACCATTACGCCACTGTTACCTTTGATAACGCTCCTGAGGGTCGCCGTGTAGCTATCGCCTGGATGAGCAACTGGCAGTATGCCAACCAGGTTCCTACCCAGCAGTATCGTTCGGGCAACTCCATTCCTCGTGACTTAGGTCTCTTCGAGTATAAAGGCGAGACTTATTGCAGCGTGGTCCCATCTCCAGAAATGACAGCAGCAAGAAGCAAGAAGGCAACCAAGTCTCTCTCTGAATCTTGCGAGATGGTTGTGAATCTGAAGGGAAATGCCACCATTACCTTGAGCAACGACAAGGGTGAGAAGGTGGTGATGCATTATGATGCCAAGGCAGAAACCTTCTCTATGGATAGAACTAAGAGCGGTAAGATGGATTTCAGCAACGACTTTGCTGCTACAACCCAGGCTCCAACCTACGGCAAGATCAGCCAGCTCCGCATCTTCATCGACAAGAGCAGCATTGAGGTTCTGGATGCAGAAGGCAAGATGGCAATGACCAATCTGGTGTTCCCTACCAAGCCTTACAACAAGGTTACTGTGAAGGGTGGCAAGTATCAGGTTTATCACATCAAGTAATGTTATAAAAAGAAACTTAATCTATAACACTATTGTTTCTTAGTGTGTTACTGATGTAACAATGCAACAAAAATGGTAGTCGATGAACGATATTTTATGATATAATATACCGTTTGTCACTACCTTTGCAGCAGAAAATTAGAAACAATAACGCTAACAATTATGAATAAATCATCAAAGTTATCAATCATCCCGGTGATGCTCTGTTTCTTCGCCATGGGATTTGTAGATTTGGTAGGTATCGCCTCCAACTACGTAAAGGAAGATCTCAACCTCAATGATGCAACAGCCAATCTGTTTCCATCCCTGGTATTCTTCTGGTTTCTCATCTTCTCGGTTCCTACGGGAATCCTGATGAATAAGATAGGTAGAAAGAAGACAGTACTCCTGTCTCTGCTCGTTACCGTTATCTCACTTCTTTTGCCTATCTTTGGCGAAAACTTCGAAATGATGCTCGTGTCATTCTCTTTGCTCGGCATCGGAAATGCATTGATGCAGACTTCCCTGAACCCGCTGGTTTCTGTGGTTACATCAGGCAAGAACCTGGCTTCTACATTGACTTTCGGTCAGTTCGTCAAGGCCATCGCTTCCTTCCTGGCTCCATACATCGCTATGTGGGGTGCCATGGCAAGCATTCCAACCTTCGGTTTGGGCTGGAGAGTTCTCTTCCCAATCTATATGGTTATCGGAATTGCAGCTACCTTCTTCCTGGCAGGTACACCTATCGAGGAAGAGAAGAACGAGGGTAAGGCTTCCGGTTTCGGCGAGTGCTTCAAGTTGCTCGGCAAACCTATCGTGCTGCTTTCCTTCATCGGTATCATGTGCCATGTGGGCATCGATGTGGGTACCAATACCACTGCTCCTAAGATTCTGATGGAGCGCCTGGGATGGACGCTGAATGAGGCAGCCTTCGCTACATCGCTCTACTTCATCTTCCGTACCATCGGATGTTTCACCGGTACAGTCTTCCTCCGCATGATGAAGACCCGCACTTTCTTCGTCATCAGCGTTGTGATGATGGCTCTGAGTATGATTGGTATGTGGGTAGGAGAGAGCAAGATGATGCTTTACATCGCCATCGCCCTGGTGGGATATGGCAACTCTAACGTATTCTCCATGATTTTCTCTCAGGCTCTGCTTGCTATGCCTGACAAGAAGAACGAGGTGAGTGGATTGATGATCATGGGACTCTTCGGTGGTACCGTCTTCCCTTTGATTATGGGATTCGCCAGCGATGCTATGGGGCAGGTAGGTGCTGTAGCTATCATGGCAGTAGGTGTAGCTTATCTCTTCACTTATATCCGCAAGTTATAATCCGCAAGTTATCATTGCAAGTATAATAAAAATCGTTCACTGTCGTTTATAACGTATATATATAAAAGGTGTAATTATGGAAACAAAGAATTTAGATACAAAATATTGTGTAGGTTTGGGTGAGATTCTCTTTGATGTTCTCCCTAGTGGTTCTCAACTCGGTGGTGCTCCTGCCAACTTCGCTTATCACGCAGGTCAGCACGGACTGCATTCTGTAGCCGTGAGTGCGATAGGCAAGGATGTCTTGGGCGATACAGCCCTCCGCATTCTCGACGAGAAGAAGTTGAAGTATGTGATGCCAGTGGTTGATTATCCTACTGGTACTGTCCAGGTGCAGCTCGATAAGGAGGGCGTTCCTACTTACGATATCAAGCAGGGTGTGGCTTGGGATAACATCCCATTCACCGATGACATCAGGGAGATTGCTACCAATGCTGGTGCAGTATGCTGGGGCTCTCTGGCTCAGCGCAGCGAGGTAAGCCGTAGAAGCATCTATCAGTTCCTCGACCATACTCCAGAAGATTGCCTGAAGATCTTCGATATCAATCTTCGTCAGAACTTCTATACTCCAGAGGTGATTACCGAGAGCTTGAAGCGCTGCAATGTTTTGAAGATTAACGATGAGGAGTTGATTACCATCGGTCGCCTCTTCGGTTATCCAGGTTTGGATATCGAGAACAAGTGCTGGTTGATTCTTGGCAAGTACAATCTCGATATGCTCGTATTGACCTGCGGTGTAAACGGCAGCTATGTCTTCGCTCCGGGTGTGAAGTCATTCCAGGAGACTCCAAAGGTTGAGGTGGCTGATACCGTAGGTGCAGGCGATAGCTTCACCGGTACTTTCTGCGCCAGCATCCTGAAGGGTAAGAGCATCCAGGAGGCACACGAGCTTGCCGTTAAGGTAAGTGCATACGTTTGTACCCAGAATGGTGCAATGCCTCAGATTCCTGAGGAATATACATTGTAAGGCTCCCCATTTGGGCAGTAAGTATTAGTTTGAATTGTTGGTTTTTAGTGAATAGTTGATATAAAGGTTTAATGTTGATTGATAAGCTGCTATCTGCTTGTGAAGAGTAGATAGCAGCTCTATTTTTTTAGGAAAAACATGGGATTATGAAAAAGCAGTTTATCAGTGAAGAATAATTTAAAGGTAAAAAAGTAAAAGGACCTTTAAAAGAAATACAGATAAAGAAAAAAGCTCAAGGCAGATGGCCCTGAGCTTTTTTTATATTATGATGTCTGTATCATTACTTCTGGCATTCCTTGCAAGGAGTCCAAGGCTTCAACTGCTTGAAGAAGTCGTTGCCCTTGTCATCTACGAGGATGAATGCAGGGAAGTCCTCTACGGTAATCTTCCAGATAGCCTCCATACCGAGCTCAGGGTACTCTACGCACTCGATGCTCTTGATAGAACTCTTAGAGAGAACGGCAGCTACACCACCGATAGTACCGAGGTAGAAACCACCGTGCTTCTTGCAAGCCTCTGTAACAACATCACCACGGTTACCCTTGGCAATCATTACCAAACTAGCACCGTGATCCTGGAACTCATCTACGTATGGGTCCATACGGTTGGCTGTGGTAGGTCCCATAGATCCACATGGATAACCCTCTGGAGTCTTGGCTGGACCAGCATAGAGGATAGGGTGGTTCTTGAAGTACTCTGGCATCTCCTCGCCTGCATCCAGACGAGCCTTGAGCTTAGCGTGAGCGATGTCACGAGCCACGATGATGGTACCCTTCAAATTAACACGGGTGCTTACTGGATACTTGCTCAACTCAGCACGTACTGCGTCGATACCCTTGTCGAGGTCAATCTCGATACCCTTGGTACCCTCACCTGGGTTGCGGAGCTCCTCAGGAATCAACTCTGTTGGATTCTCATCCATCTTCTCCAACCAGATACCGTCCTTGTTGATCTTAGCCTTGATGTTACGGTCGGCAGAGCAGCTTACACCCATACCGATAGGGCAGCTTGCGCCGTGACGAGGCAGACGGATGACACGGATATCGTGAGCCAGATACTTACCGCCGAACTGTGCACCCAAGCCAATCTTGTGAGCCTCTTCGAGGAGCTTGTTCTCCAAGTCGATGTCACGGAAGGCACGACCCGTCTCATCACCTGTTGTAGGCAACTCATCATAGTACTTGATAGAAGCCAGCTTCACGGTGAGGAGGTTCTTCTCAGCAGAAGTACCACCGATAACGAAGGCGATGTGGTAAGGAGGACATGCTGCTGTACCCAGGCTCTTCATCTTCTCTACGAGGAATGGGAGCAGTGTACCCTCGTTCTGGATAGTAGCCTTGGTCATAGGGTAGAAGTAGGTCTTGTTGGCAGAGCCACCACCCTTAGCTACCATCACGAAGCGGTACTCGTCGCCCTCTGTAGCCTCGATGTCAATCTGGGCAGGCAGGTTGCAACGGGTGTTCACCTCATCATACATATTGAGAGGAGCGTTCTGAGAATAGCGGAGGTTGTCCTGTGTAAAGGTGTTGTATACACCCAGGCTCAAAGCCTCTTCGTCCTCGAAGTCGGTCCATACACGCTGACCCTTCTCACCGTGGATGATAGCAGTACCTGTATCCTGGCAGAATGGGAGGATGCCCTTCACGGCAGTCTCTGCATTGCGGAGGAACTGGAGAGCTACGTACTTGTCGTTCTCTGAAGCCTCTGGGTCGCTGAGAATCTTAGCCACCTGGAGGTTGTGCTCACGACGGAGCTTGAACTCTACGTCGTGGAAACCCTGCTGTGCCAGCAAAGTAAGAGCTTCCTTAGAAACCTTGAGGATAGTCTTACCCTCGAACTCTGCTGTGCTTACGCCTTCCTTAGAGATAAGGCGATACTCTGTCTTGTCCTCTCCAATCTGGAACATTGGAGCATACTTAAAATCTGGAGTTTTTGCCATAATGTTTTTTTGTTATTTTAAACTGTTGAAATATTCAATATATTCTTTTTCCTATTTAATAGCCGAAGATTTCCTCTTGAGAGAGACGCTTGATTGGCGCAATCTTCTCCAGGCTCTTCATATCGAGATTCTTCTCATCACCGAGGATCACCATGCGGTATGGCTTGCCTACGATATTCTGCTTCTCGAAGTTCGTGATGTCCTGCAGGGTGAGTGAAGGGAGCTGCTCGTAATAGAGCTTGGTTACATCATAGTCGATGCCCATCAGCTTGGCATTGAAGTATGCGTTGATGACGCCAGCCTTGGTAACGCGACGGCTCTGGATAGACTTCATCAGGTTCTGCTTGGCAAGATTGAAGGAAGCCTCGTTTTGAGGGAGATTGTCGGTAATCTCATCGAAGACGTGGATGCAGTCCATCATCTTGTCATTCTGGGTGATGATGTGACGCATGAAGTAATCCTTCTCGTCCTTGCGAACTGGAGTGTAGTAGGCTGCACCGGCATTGTAAGCCAGACCGCGGGTCTCACGAAGCTCCTGGAAGACGATGGTATTCATGCCGCCACCATAATACTCATTGAAGAGAGAAATCAGGGCACCGTCCTTCACATCGCTCTTCTTTCCGGTGTTCTGGTAAGAACGCAGATAGATGTTCTTGGCATCGTAAGGAGCGATATAAATCTCGTTCTGCTTGATTTCTTCCATCTTGTACTCCTTGCCCTCAGGAACGGCAGCAAGCTTCTTGGCTGTCTTGTGCTCCTTGGCGAGCAGGGCGTTGAGCTGCTTCTCGCTGTAAGGACCGTAGTAAGCCACGGTATGCTCGATGTTGTTCAGTCCACCCAGAAGATTGACGAGCTCCTGAGGATCCATCTTGCGCAGGTCGGCTGTCTTGATGGCGTTGCGGATTGGGTTGTAGGCACCGTAGGTGCTGTAGTCCCAGAGATAGCTGAAGTTTGACATCTGGTTGGTCTTGGCATCCTGCTGTTGCTTCTCGATGAGGTCGATGAACTGGTTCCATGAAGTCTTGTCTGCCTTGGCATGGTGCAGGATTTCCTCCGTCAGCCGGAGAGCTGCAGGAAGGTTCTCGTTCAGACCGTTGAGGCTGATCTGCAGGGTCTTGGAACCCTGGGCGATGCTGAAGTTGCAAGCCAGCTTGTAGAAAGCCTGCTTGATGGCAGAAACGCTCTTCTTGTCGGTTCCGATATAGTCGAGATACTGGGCTGCATAGCTGTAGCGGATATCATCCTCATCGCCGAACTCGTAGCGGAATACGAGGTTGAAGAGGTCGTCCTGGGTGTTCTGCTTGTATACGAGAGGCAGCTTCCTGCTGGTCTTGCCTACGGTAAGATCCTTCTTGAAATCGAGGAACTGAGGCTGGATTTCAGGCACCTGGGCGTTCTTGATTTCCTTGACGAAAGCACTCTCATACTCGCGGTTTGCCGGAATAGGAGTGATGGCAGGCTTCTCAATCTTCTTCAGGGTAGTATCCTCGCCCATTTGCTTGTAGACGCAGATGAAATTGTCGTCGCGCAGATATTTGTTGGCGAAATCCACGATGTCCTGCTTGGTCAGCTTGCTCTGACGCTCCAGCTTGCCGGCTACGTCTTCCCATTTCTCGTCGTTGATGAAGGCGTCTACCATGATGCTGGCACGGTTGTCGTTGCTGTCGAGACCTCTGTAGAAGTTCAGCTTCTTGTTGGCGATGACCGAAGGCAGGAGGTCGTTGTCGAATTCTCCACGGCGCAGCTTCGCCATCTCCTGGAGCATGAGGCTGCGTACCTCTTCCAGCTTCTGACCCTTGTTAGGATTACCGGCAAGGATGAAGGCAGAATAGTCGTGCAGACCGTAGACGAAGGCTCCGGCAGAAGCCAGCTTCATCTGCTGCTCCAGGTCAACCTCCATCAGTCCAGCCTTACCGTTGGAAAGCATGTCTTCGATGACATCGAGCACATCGCTCTCCTTGTCGTTGGCGCCCTTGAATTTCCAGGCGAGCATCACGTTTTCAGCTTCCTTGCCCACTACGGCAGTATCCTTGACGGCAGTAATGTCCGGCTGCAGGCTGAACTCAGGACGGGTGAGGTTGTCGCTCTTCTTCCATGAACCGAAGTATTTGTCGATGATGGCAATGGTCTGGTCTGGGTCGAAATCACCTGCCAGACAGATAGCCACATTGTTAGGTACATAGTAGCGGTGGAAGTAGTTCTGGATGTTGATGATGCTAGGGTTCTTGAGATGTTCCTGCTCACCGATGGTGGTCTGGGTACCGTAAGGATGGGTAGGGGTGAGAAGCTTCCAGAGGGCAGCAAACTCCTTGTCGTTGTCGCTAGCCATAGAGATGTTCTTCTCCTCGTATACAGCCTCCAGCTCGGTATGGAAACCGCGGATCACCATGTTTTGGAATCGGTCGCTCTGTACCTTTGCCCAGTTCTCAATCTCGTTGTTCGGGATGTTCTCCACATAGCAGGTCACGTCGTTGGAAGTATAGGCGTTGGTGCCCTGGCTTCCGATGCTCGACATCAGCTTGTCGTACTCGTTCGGGATGTTGTATTTGGCAGCCAGCTGCGAAACCGAATCGATTTCGTGGTAAGCCTGCTTGCGCTGTGCAGGGTCGGTCAGCTTGCGGTAGCTCTCATATCGGCGTGTGATTTCGTCGAGATAAGGCTTCTCCTTGGCGTGGTCGATGGTGCCAAACTTCTGGGTTCCCTTGAACATCAGGTGCTCCAGATAGTGGGCAAGACCGGTTGTCTCGGCAGGGTCGTTTCTGGAACCTGTCTTGACGGCGATATTAGCCTGCAGACGAGGCTTTTCCTTGTTAACTGACATGTACACCGTCAGACCGTTGTCGAGGGTGTAGATGCGGGTTTTCATGGCATCACCTGGTATGGTGGTGTAATGATAATCCTTAGCTGTGGCGCTGATGCTGCCCATCAGGACTGCTGCCAGCAAAACATGCTTAATCTTCATTTCTAATTATAAATTGTTAATTCTTCATTATGAATTAATTCTCGTAATCCACTTCCTGGTCCAGACTGTTGACGAAGTTTCTGTAAACCTCTTCCTCCACATCGCCCATGGCATACTCCTTCTCGGCATCCTTCTTGATTTCCGCAATCCAGGAACGGCGTGCCTTGATGTAGTCCTCGTGGATGCGGTTGGCATCCTCCAGGGTAATCTCGGAGATGTGGTAGTAGTCGCAGATCATCTTGTAGGTCCATGCCCACTGATATTCGCGATAGTTGGCATCAATCTCCTCGAAGCGGCTGATGAGCTCCTGGATGGTTTCTATGGTGCCATCCTTCAGGTCGGCGATGATGCGGTCTTCCTCGCTTACCGGAAGCAGGAGTCCTGAGAGGTCATCCCAGTCGCCCACGCCTGTCTGGGTAGATGGAGGGGTGATGGCAGGATCCCGTTTCAGCACTCGCTTCAGCACGGCACCCATATAGATTCTCAGAGCGATGTCGTAGTATTTGATGCCTTTGTGGAGCGATGTGGCAGGGATGATGTACTCGTGATAGAGATACTGCGATACGTTGTCGCCCGTTACCTCGCGGAGACTCTCCAGAATCTTCTTGCCCTTCAGAATTTCGCCCACGGAGAAAGGAGAGAGCCAGTCGAAGTTCACGATGCTCTTGCGGTTTTCAGGAGCACGGAGATCTCGTTTCGGCCACTTCTTGATGTCGCGGTACAAGCCCACGGTGGTGATGTTTCTGCCTGGGATGAGGAACATCTTGTCGCCATCGGCTATCAGATAGGCGAATGGCAGGTTGCGGGTGTTAGGGTGGTGCATCAGCTTGCCGAAGCATACTGAGAACGAACCCAGGGTGGCTGGCATCAGCAGGTAGGCACCGCTGGCTGTCTTCGAACCACGCTCCAGGATGCCCCAGTGCATAGGACCCATCTTGTAGGCATGGTTGCTGAAGTTGGTGGCTGAACCGGCATTATAGAATGAGAACATTCCGCCGATAAGCAGACTGCTCTTGTGATGCGATGCTGTGAATGGTCCACAGAAGGCGGCGCATGCCTCACCGTTGCTCATATAGCTGTTGGCAAAGAATACGGAGGCTGAGGCTGTGAAACCGTTGCTCAGCTGGCAGGCTTCGCCCACGAAGCAGTCTTGTATCTTCACGCTGTTGATGACACTGGAACCCTCGGCGATGATGGAGTTCTCGATGATGACTCCCGTGCCGACATATACGTTGCCGTGAACCGAACCGAGCAGTGTACAGTCGCTGAGTCGTGAAGCACCGTTTACCTCGCAGAGGTCGTTGATCACGCAGTTGGTAATCTCCTTGGTGTTCACAATCTTCACGTTGCTGCCAATCTGTCCTCTTTCCGGCGCCTTGTTTTCGATGTCGGTCTTGATGAGCTGTCGGATGTTCTCCTTCAGTTCCTTGTCGGAGAAATGCTTCACCATGAAGGCAGCCAGCTGGCTGTTGAGGTCGGAGAAGAGAATCACGTTTCCTTCGCCCACCTCGTTGAGCACGCTCACCAGGTTCCCCTCGCCGAAGGTAGCGCCCTCGGTGGTTTCCATCGTAGAGATGTTGGAGATGTAGCAGTCATCACCAATGGTGTAGTTATTGATGAAGTTGCCCACGTTCTCGATGAGACAGTCGTCTCCGATGGTTACGTTTCTCAGGGTGGCATTGTTGATGCCGGAATGCTTTACGAAGCCTTGGCTCACCTCCACATTCTTGTTGAAGGCACCGATGTTTACCTCGCCATAGAGCATCACGCGATGCATGTAGTTGGGCTTGAAGTCTTCTGAAACATTGATTGAAGTCCAGTCTTCAGCCCAGCAGTCGTTGCTCTTGAGTACCTCGATTTCCTCGGAGGTCAGAGATCTGTAGTCATTCATTGTTGATATGTTTTTAGGGAATTATTCGTAATCCTGGTACAGGAAGTCGTTGTATGGATACTTCTGTACGTGTAGTTCTCTTACCTTTTTATATAGCACCTCTCGGAACTCGTCGATGTTCTCCTTGTTCTTTGCAGAGATGAAGAGACAGTCGTCGTTGAGCTTTGCCATCCAGGTTTTCTTGAGATCTTCCAGCGGGATGTTCTCCTTCTCCATCGGAGTGAGGTCGTCTTCCTCCTTCTCCACCCAGGAGTAGTTGTCTATCTTGTTGAAGATGATCATCGAAGGCTTGTCGGAGCATCCTATTTCCTCCAGGGTCTTTTCCACTACCTGGATCTGCTCCTCGAAGTCTGGGTGGGAGATATCCACCACGTGCAGCAGGAGGTCTGCCTCACGGGTCTCATCCAGGGTGCTCTTGAAGGAGTCCACCAGGTCGGTAGGCAGCTTGCGTATGAATCCTACGGTGTCGGCAAGGAGGAATGGCAGGTTATCTACCACTACCTTTCTCACGGTGGTATCGAGGGTAGCAAAGAGCTTGTTCTCTGCAAACACCTCACTCTTGCTGAGCAGGTTCATGATGGTGGATTTTCCCACGTTGGTATAGCCCACCAGTGCCACGCGGATCATTCTTCCGCGGTTCTTGCGCTGGGTAGTCTTCTGCTTGTCTATTTCTGCGAGTCGCTCCTTGAGCAGGCTCATTCTGCCGAGGATGATACGGCGGTCCATCTCGAGCTGGGTCTCACCCGGTCCACGCAGACCTACCGATCCCTTTCCGCCACCAGAACCAGAACCGCCACCCTGTCGCTCCAGGTGAGTCCAGAGTCGTTGCAGTCTTGGCAGCATGTATCGGTATTGTGCCAGCTCTACCTGCGTCTTGGCAGCAGCAGTCTGGGCACGCATGGCGAAGATGTCGAGGATGAGCGAAGTACGGTCGAGAATCTTCACCTGCAATTCCTGCTCGATATTTCGGATTTGCTTGGCAGAGAGTTCATCGTCGAAGATCACCATACCTACTTCTCTGTCTTCCTCTTCCTCGTCCTTGATGTATTGCTTGATTTCCTCCAGCTTACCCTTACCCACGTAGGTGGTCTGGTTAGGCGACACCACCTTCTGCGTGAATCGCTTTACGGTGACGGCACCTGCGGTATCTGCAAGAAATTCCAACTCGTCGAGATATTCCTTGGTCTTGGCTTCGTCCTGTGTCTTGGTAATAAGACCCACCAGCACAGCGGTTTCCGCCTTGACTTCTGATATTACAAATTCTTTCATTCTTTACGTACGTATTATTATAGGTGCAAAGATAATAAAAAAAATGCTCTTATTATATATATAAGGTGAAAATTATGTTTTTTTTATGAAAGCGGCTGCAAGGCTACGGGGCGGAAATCGGTATTTGCGAACGCAGGAATCGGCATGTCTGAATGCTGAAACCTGAAAACTCAGGCGCTGAAATCTGAAAACGTTTACGTCTTTTTTCGGCAAAAAGATGCGTTAAATTTTGATTCATATCAATATTTTGCGTACTTTTGCAACCAGAAAAGAAAACTGATTTTCAAAGATACAAATCATAACTACATAAAAACACAAACTGCTGAAACATTCAAAAACTCAAAAGCCCCGACGTGATGTCGGGGCTTTTTGGCATTAAATCCCTTTAAATTAGCGAAAAACATCTATTTTTAAATGATTATTTCTCCTCTTTCTTCAAGATTTTGCTTATCTTTGCAAACATTAAAACAAGCATTAAAATAAATCAAACCTAAGAAGGAAATAATATGAAGCAAAAAATGAGTATCGCTGGTATTTTGTTGCTTGCTGCTTTGGGTATGCAGGCTAACAACTATACAGTGAAGTCGCCAGACGGTAAATTGGTAGTGAATGTTGCTTGTGAGGGAGGCAAGGCTTCCTACACGGTAGATTACAATGGCAAGCAGATGCTGGGAACTTCGGCGCTCGGACTGGTTGCCAATTACGGTGATTTCTCAAAGGATCTCACCATGGGCATCCTGAAGGGTGGGGAAGTGAAGCCGCTTGCCTACAAGATGACCCGCATCAAGAAGAGTGATATCCAGAAGGATGTGGTGGATGCTACCATCGGTTTCCTCAACAGCAAGAAGGATTCCATGACCCTTCATCTTCATGTAAGCAACAACGACCTCGCCTACAAGTATGAGATGAGCCGTCCTAAGAAGGATAATCCTAAGTCGGTGATTATCTATAATGAGGTGAGTGGATTCAATTTCCCGGAGAAGACCACTACCTTCCTCTGTCCTCAGATTACTCCGATGACCGGTTGGGAGCGCACCAAGCCATCTTATGAGGAGGAATATACTCCGGATGCTCCGATGAACGTGAAGTCACAGTTCGGTGTAGGCTATACTTTTCCTTGTCTCTTCAAGGTAGGAAACGAAGGATGGGTACTGGTCAGCGAAACCGGTGTGTCGAGCGCTTATCCAGGCAGTCGTCTTTCTGATTACGAGCCAGGCAAGGGCTATACCGTAGCTTTCCCTCAGAAGGGTGAGAACAATGGCATCGGTTCTGAATTTGCCGGCATCCCATTGCCGGGCGAGACTCCTTGGCGGACCATTACCGTTGGTTCTTCGCTGGCTCCTGTCGTAGAGACCACCATCCCTTACGATGTAGTTAAGCCATTGTATGAGGCAAGTCAGACTTACAAGCCATCGCGCTATACCTGGAGCTGGCTCATCTGGCAGGATAACTCTGTCAACTATGATGATCAGGTGAAGATGATAGATGTTGCTGCTGCTCAGGAGTATGAAGCCGTATTGGTGGATGCCTTGTGGGACAAGCAGATAGGCAGAAAGCGCATCGAAGAGTTGAGCAAGTATGCCAAGAGCAAGAAGGTAAGCCTGATGCTCTGGTACAATTCCAACGGTTTCGAGAATGATGCTCCTCAGACTCCTCGCCAGATCATGAATAATTCCATCGCCCGCAAGAAGGAGATGGCTTGGATGAAGAAGATTGGCGTGGTAGGTATCAAGGTGGATTTCTTCGGTGGCGACAAGCAGGAGACGATGAAGCTCTATGAGGATATCCTCAGCGATGCCAACGATTATGGTCTGGAGGTCATCTTCCATGGTTGCACCATGCCACGTGGCTGGGAGCGTATGTATCCTAACTATGTTTCGAGTGAGGCTGCCCTGGCTTCAGAGAATGTATATTTCACGGATTATCATGCCAAGAAGGAGGCTTTCGAGATGACGATGCATCCGTTCTCAAGAAATGCCGTAGCCAGCTTCGACTGGGGTGGTGTGATGATGAACAAGTATCTCTCCAAGGATAACAAGAGCCGTCATCAGCGTTATACCAGCGATGTGTTCGAGATGGCTACTGCCATCACCAACCAGAGCAGCGTAAACTGCATCTGTCTCTATCCTAACAATTTGCAGGATGTACCACAGTGGGAGTTGGATTGGCTCAAGAATGTTCCAACTGCATGGGAGGATACCAGGTTTATTGCCGGTTATCCTACCAAGTATGCGGTGGTGGCTCGCAAGTCGAGTGTAGAGAATGGTTCCGGTGCTGCGCTTACTGCCGGCAGATGGTTCGTAGGCGGACTGAATGCTACAGACAAGCCTCTTGCCCTGACCCTGGATTTGCCGATGTTTGCGGGTAAGACCGTTACTTATATCACCGACCAGCCAAAGAAGAAGGGCGAGAAGTTCTTCACTTCTGTCAAGAAGACTTTGAAGGTTGGCAAGGATGGTAAGGCAAAGGTTGTGATTCAGCCTAATGGCGGTATCATCATCGAATAATCTTCAAGTTTTATAGGCATCGGTTGCCTACGTGAAAATTTTACGGGTATCGATTGCCTACGTGAAAAAGTTTTTTTCTCGAAAAAAGTATCAAAGTCTCATTTTTGTTTGGAAAATAAGCTTTAAATACTTGATATATAAGATAATAATAAAAATGAGACTTCTCGGTTTTTGAGCCGAGAAGTCTCATTGATGTATCATGGAAGTCTCATTCGTCAATGTAATCAGGATAAGTTACGGTAATGCGTCTATTTTTTTAGTTCATCAGTTGGTCTTTCTATACCTGACTTATACTGATATAGATAGACACATTTATGGTTAATTAATAAAATGTG